>MDTG01393512.1_pt1 | contig 11263 bp, 12 predicted proteins | sample 811421 | NCBI WGS metagenome assembly MDTG01 (sample SAMN05326645, study PRJNA326480) | marine metagenome | isolation source: seawater | place: Pacific Ocean: South East | collected 2011
CGGGCTATTTAATTCCTAATCAGTATATCGATTTAAACCCAGTAACAGTGAATGAATTAACCGATGTAGGATTTTCAAATGTAGGAGCTCAGTATTTTCCAGATGAAATTTTTGGGGATGATATGATCTTTTCTCTAAAAGGTTTTTTTATCCTTTTGGTTTCTGGAGTGCTTATTGGTTTTGGAACTCGTTATGCAGGAGGATGTACTTCTGGGCATGCAATAACTGGTTTAAGCAGTTTGCAATTTCCTTCTTTATTGGCAGTAATTGGTTTTTTTATTGGTGGTATAATCGCTACTTGGTTTATAATTCCCTTAATATTTTAAGCTATGAAAAATATTAAATTTTTAGTTTTAGGAGTGTTTTTTGCAATTGTTTTAAGTAAAACACAGGCAATTTCATGGTATCGCTTTTACGAGATGTTCAAGTTTCAATCTTTTCACATGTATGGGATTATCGGAGGAGCAGTAGTTATTTCTATGATCTTTATGCAATTATTTAAAAGAGGAATTATAAAAGATATTCATGGAAATAAAATTTATCCAACACAAAAGAAAAAAGGGGTTATAAGTACCCTTTTAGGAGGAGCAATTTTCGGCTTGGGCTGGGGAATTTCAGGGGCTTGTGCGGCACCGATTTTTGTGATTTTTGGGTTTAAATTAATTCCTGCTTTACTCTTGTTGGTTGGCGCTCTTTTAGGAGCCTTTTTATATGGATTATTAAGTAAGAAATTGCCAAATTAAATGAGCAGACCCATAGACCATTTTGGGCGACAAATTGAATATGTTCGACTCGCTGTTACAGATCGCTGTAATTTACGTTGTCAATATTGTATGCCTGCCCACGGAATAGAGATTGTTTCAAGACAGGAATTACTTACGTTTAAAGAAATGTATCGTTTAATTCGTGTGTTAACAGAGTTAGGGGTAAAAAAAGTTCGTTTGACTGGAGGAGAACCTTTTGTTCGAAAAGGCTTCGTTGATTTTTTAGAAATGATATCGTATAACGATTTGCTAGACGTGATTAATATTACCACAAATGGCGCTTTAATTTCTTCACATATTTCTACAATTGAAAAGTTAGAAAAAGTAACAACCATTAATTTAAGTATCGATAGTCTGCAACGAGATAAGTTTGCAAAAATTACCAGAAGAGATGTTTTCCCAGACGTTTATAAAACTTTTGAACTTCTGGAAGAAAGCAGTTTAAATGTAAAACTGAACGTTGTTGTTCAAGCAGGATTTAACACGGATGAAATTATTGATTTTGTAAAATTGACGAAAGATAAAAATATTGCAGTACGTTTTATTGAGGAAATGCCTTTTAATGGGAAAGGACAGCGAGAAATGACAGAGCATTGGACATTCCAAAAAATTTTAAATGAAATAAAAACTGAATTTAAGGTTTCTGAAGTCCAATCAGAACGAGCATCAACCTCAAGAAATTACAACATTGAAACACATACAGGCACTGTAGGGATTATTCCTGCATTTACAAGAACTATTTGTAGTGATTGTAATCGAATCAGAATTACCTCTACAGGAACCTTTAAAAACTGTTTGTTTGATGATGGTGTTTTTAATCTCAGAGACTTTATAAGAAATGGTGCCTCCAATGAAGATTTAAAAAACCTTTTTTTATCTCTGGTAAAAAAGAAACCAGCAAATGGTTTTGTTGCAGAAGAAAATCGTAAACAAGGAAGTGTTTCAGAGAGCATGAGTACAATAGGAGGTTAAAAATCAGGGACTTGATTAAAAGATAAAAAATTTTAAAACACACATAAACAGCTTACACGTTACAAAATGATTTCAGTAGAACACGCATTGCAAACCGTTTTAAATACAACTCAAGATATTGGAGTTGAAGAAATTCCATTTTTAACATCTCTAGGTAGAATTTTAAAAGAAGATATTGTTGCAGATAGAGATTTACCCCCTTTTCATAGAGTTTCTATGGATGGAATTGTAATTGATTTTGACCAATTTGAAAAGGGGCAAAGAAGTTTCAAAATAGCAGGAATCCAAGCTGCAGGAAGTCAGCAACTTACACTTCAAAAGTCAAAAGATTGTATGGAAGTTATGACAGGAGCCGTTTTACCAAACAACGCAAATACGGTAATTAGATATGAAGATATAACCGTTAAGCATGGAATAGCAACCATTAATATTGATGAGATTAGAAATGGGCAAAATATTCATAACAAAGGAAAAGATAGAAAAACAAATGATATTCTTATTCCTCAAAATACGACAATATCTGCTGCGGAAATAGGTATTTTGGCAACTGTTGGGAAGTCGTTTGTGAAAGTTGCAAAGCAGCCAAAGGTTATGATTATATCTACAGGGGACGAATTGGTTGAAGTAAATGAGATTCCGTTAGCACATCAAATAAGAAGAAGTAATGTATTTACCTTGGTTTCTTTGTTAGAGAAATTGCATATTTCTCTAGAAATAGCTCATATTAAAGATCATAAACAAACGATTAAATCGAAGATAGAAAATTATTTACAAGCGTTTGATGTATTACTTTTTAGTGGAGCTGTTAGCAAAGGAAAATATGATTTTTTACCAGAAGTTTTTGAAGAATTAGGGGTGAAAAAATTATTTCACACCGTGGCACAAAGACCTGGAAAACCCCTTTTCTTTGGGGAAACGCCAAATTGTACTGTATTTGGATTTCCTGGAAATCCAATTTCTACCTTTGTGAATTGTTTAGCGTATTTTTATCCCTGGTATTTCAGATCTTTGGGGGTGGTTCATAAAGAAGAAACAGCCATGTTAGGAGAAGATGTTTCTTTTAAACCAAACTTGGTTTATTTTTTGCAAGTAAAATTAAAAAATAAATCAGGACATTTACTAGCATTTCCTGTTGCAGCAAATGGTTCTGGAGATTTGGCAAGTTTGGCAAATACAGATGCATTCATACAACTACCAAAAGATAGAACAGAATTTAAAAAAGGAGAAGTGTATCCAATATTAACATATCGATAATGAGTAAATTAAGCCATATAAATACTAAAGGAAATCCTAAAATGTTAACTATTTCTGATAAGCCTATTACCAAACGTACAGCAATTGCAAAAGCAACGATGTTTTTAGGTAAAGAATTGATTTCACATTTTAAAAATGATGAATTAATTACCAAAAAAGGGCCTGTTTTTCAAACTGCAATTATTGCAGGAATTCAAGGCGTTAAAAAAACATCAGAATTAATTCCTATGTGTCATCCCTTATTAATAACTGGAGTTGATATCGATATAAACGTTACAGATTCCGAAAATATTGAAGTATTATGTAAGGTTGTTATTGAAGGGAAAACAGGAGTAGAAATGGAAGCGTTAACGGGAGTTAGCATCTCTTGCCTTACGATTTATGATATGTGTAAAAGTCTCAGTCAAGAAATGGTAACAAAAGAGATTAAATTATTAGAGAAAAATGGAGGGAAATCTGACATCAAAAATGATTAAACATACAAAACATACACCTCTAGAAAAAAGAAATAACGATTGCTTTGCTCCAAATGAAATTTCATTTTTAGGGACAAATTGTAATAATATTTCTGATTTAGTTTCAAAAATATCTCAAAAATTAGCTCAGTTTAAATTGGCTTATTTCGACGCTTCTCATTCAAAAGACGTTGAAAAAAACAGCTTGTCAGAATTTGTATTTCACCCTCAAGGAAACCTACATATTACGACAACAGCAACGATCAATAAATTTCAACAACGGATAGATTTTGCACAATTTGATTCGGTTTTTATCAACGGGAATCATTATGCGGGTGCAAAACAAATTTTAATTTTAGATGCAGCCAAAGAGGCTTCAGTGTTAAAGAGATTGGAACAATTAGATCGAATTCAGTTTGTGATTAAATTAACAGAAGACACCCCATATTTTAGTTTTTTAGAAGAAAAATATCCAGAGATAAAGCATCTCGATTGTTATACTATTGATCAAGTTGATCAAATCGCAACTCATATTAGTACTCTTATTTATAAAATGATTGCACCCGTGAAAGGCCTGGTCTTAGTAGGAGGGAAAAGTACAAGAATGGGGCAAGATAAGGCTACTTTAGATTATTTTGGGAAACCTCAGAAGGAAGCTGCAAAAGAATTATTAGAAAATCATCAGTTAGAAACTTTTTATTCGGTTCAAAATGCCTCAGAAAAAAAGGATGAAATTTCTGACAAATTTCATAATCTAGGCCCTTTTGGGGGTATTTGTTCTGCCTTTCAAAAAGACCCAAATTCTGCTTGGTTTGTTCTTGCAACAGATTTACCTTTTTTAAATGATGGGATTATTCAATTATTATTAACACATAGAAACCCTAGTAAAGTTGCTACAGCAGTTAAAGGGAAAGGAAATGATTTTGTAGAACCTTTGATTACGATTTATGAGCCGAAAGCATATCCTCTATTATTACAATATTTAGCACAAGGATATTCTTGCCCAAGAAAAATGTTAATTAATTCTGATGTTGAAATTGTAGAAATCGATGCTCATTTTATTCAAAATATCAATACTCCCAAAGAATTTAAAATGGCTAAAAGGGAGTTAAATAAGTTGTAGATTAGAGCATTGAAATTTAGTTGATTTTTTGAGTCACTCCAGTGACTCCTATCGGAAAGGATATTAAAGAAAATAATATTGACGTATATAAAGAGATTATGATGATTTATTCATATAAAAAAGAACATAGATTTGATTAGTTTTAAGAGCATATCTTTACGAATACGTATTTTTTTATCAATGATTTTATTGGTGTTGTTGGCATCAATATTAATTTTAGTCGTTACGATTTATCAATACGACGAACAGACAAAAGATTATAATATTCAGCGTTTTGAGCGTAAAGAAGCGACCACAAAACAAACGATTTATTTAGAGTTAAAAAACAAGACAACCTATCCTGTAAACACCGAAAATTTGTCTAAAATATTTCATGAACGTATTCATGAAATATCTACGATTAATAAATTAAATATCGCAATTTACAATTTACAAGGAGTCTTGCTGAAATCGTCAAGCTCAAGTGCCTTTGAGCCGATAGACATGAAACCATTTTCAGAAATTCTTCTTAAAGAATTAACGGAAAACCCCGATCATAAAATATTAAAAACTAGTGAAGAAAATGGAATCAGTTATCAATCTTCCTATTCTTTTATTTATGATGCTAGTTCTAAAAGAATAGGGATTTTAGAGTTGCAGTTTATGCAAGATAATGTAGAAATTAAAAAAGAGTTGAAAGAGTTTATTTCTAGATTAGGAGCCGTATATGTTCTCATGTTGTTCATCGCAATAGTATTTGCTTATTTTTTATCCAGTTATATTACTAGATCTATAAAAGCCATTTCAGATAAAATTCAACAAACACGTTTAACAGAGAGCAATGAAAAGATTATTTTAAAGAAGGCAAGTTCTGAGATAGAAATTTTAGTGGAGGCCTATAATAATATGATCGATGAATTGGGAGAAAGCGCTGCTAAATTAGCTAAAAGTGAACGAGAACAGGCTTGGAGAGAAATGGCAAAACAAGTAGCTCACGAAATTAAAAACCCACTAACCCCTATGCGTTTGACTGTACAAAGTTTTCAACGAAAGTTTGATCCTACAGATGACAAATCAAAAGAGAAGTTAAAAGAATTTAGTCAAACGTTAATTCAGCAAATAGATGTTATGAGTTCTATTGCCTCTGCTTTTTCAGATTTTGCAAAAATGCCAATTCAAAAGAAAGAGCAAATAGAAATCATTAGTGTTGTAAAGTTTGCTCTTGATATTTTTACGGAACAATACATAAAATACGTCCCCCAAGAAAAAAACATATATGCCAATCTCGATAAAACACAGTTGATTAGAATTGTAACAAATCTGGTTAAAAATGCCATTCAAGCAACAGAGAATGTAGACAATCCTATTATTGATGTAAAGGTCTTGTCTGAGCAACAGAATTTGATAATTTCCATTACCGATAATGGTAAAGGTATTTCTGAAGATTTAAAAGAGCTTATTTTTGAACCTAAATTTACTACAAAAACAAGTGGTATGGGATTAGGTTTAGCTATTACAAAGAATATAATTGAAGCTTATGATGGTTCTATTTCATTTACTTCTAAAGAAGGGATGGGAACTGTTTTTACTGTAGTTTTACCAAAAGCATAAAATCGAAAATAATGAATTTTAATACTATTTTAGTTTCTAAACATGATCGACTAGCCTACATAACAATTAACAGGCCAAAAAAATTAAATGCTCTCAATAAAGAGACTATTTCGGAGTTGAGTCTTGCTTTTCAAAAATTTGAAGAAGATGAAAATATTAGGGTTATTATCTTAACAGGTAGTGGAGAAAAAGCATTTGTTGCTGGAGCTGATATTTCTGAATTTGCTCATTTTTCAGAGGAAGAAGGTGGGCGTTTGGCAAGAATTGGACAAGAAATGTTGTTTGATTATATAGAAAATTTATCAACCCCTGTCATTGCGGCTGTAAATGGCTTTGCATTAGGTGGAGGCTTAGAATTAGCTATGTGTTGTCATTTTAGAATTGCATCAGATACTGCAAAAATGGGTCTTCCAGAAGTTTCTTTGGGAGTTATTCCTGGCTATGGAGGCACCCAACGGTTACCTCAATTAGTGGGTAAAGGGAAAGCAATGGAAATGATTATGACCGCAGGGATGATTTCTGCACAAGAAGCAAAAGCATATGGGTTGGTTAATCAGGTTACTACTCAAGAAGAATTATTATCAACAACAGAGAAAATTGCAGGAAAAATTTTGAGGAATTCTTCAGTTGCAATTAGTGCAGCAATTAGATCCGTTAATGCTGGTTTTGAAGAAGGAGTAAATGGTTTTAATATCGAAATTAATGAGTTTGGAGCATGTTTTGGAACCAAAGATTTTAAAGAAGGGTCTGCTGCATTTTTAGAGAAAAGAAAACCCTCCTTTTAAAATTTTTATAGATAAAAAGCGAGCCTATTAAGGCTCGCTTTACCATAAAATTTATAAAAAATTTAATGAAACTAATAACTAATAACTAACTAACTAACTAAATCTATATTTTTCTGTATATTCTACTTTGAGATGCTGATAATATGTAGCTTCTTTTTAAAGTTCTCATAGTATATACTATAATTACATTACAAAGATACAGCTGTTTCTAATGATCATAAAACATCAAAATTGGTATATTTGTATGCTAAATTACCTGTTATTTTAATGTTAAGTTAAATTAATGTTAATATACGGTACAATTTCGATAATTTTGTATAGTATTATATAATTAAGTATTGTAAATTTGTTTATGAAACTCAAAAGAAATGAATACAAAACCAATTTTAGAAAAAATTAGCTTAGATTTTGGAAGTTCTATTCTGGTAAAAAAACATACTGAGTTTTTAAAACAGATCAAAGCTTCTTGGCATTTTCATCCCGAAATTGAATTGGTTTATGTGAATAAAGGAAAGGGTAAAAGACATATTGGCAATCATCTTTCCTATTTTAACAATAGTCAATTATTATTAATTGGCTCTAATTTACCTCATAACGGATTTACAGACAGACTTACAACCAATGGTTCTGAAACACTCATACAATTTAAACCTGATTTTTTGGGTGATTTCTTTTTTGATGCACCAGAGATGAAACCGATTAGTGTTTTATTTGAAAAAGCTAAAAAAGGGATTCTTTTTGGAGTAAAAACAAAAGGAAAATTAGGATCAAAGATTGAAAAACTAGCAGAAAAGAAAGGATTTAAACAGATTTTAATTTTGTTAGAAATATTACACACGCTCTCAAAGTCTGAGGATTATACCCTATTGAATGCCGATGGTTTTGCTTTTGAAGCTCAAGCCCAAAACAATAACAAGATAGATGAGATTTTTAAACATATAAATGAAAATTTTAATCAGCATATTAGCTTAGATGAAATTGCTGATTTGGTAAGTATGACCGTTCCTGCATTTTGTAGATTTTTTAAAAAATCAACGGGTAAAACATTCACAAAACTTGTCAATGAATATAGAGTTGTACATGCAACAAAGCTTTTGTCAGAGAGCCAGTCTAGTATTACAGATATTTGTTTTGAATGTGGATTTAATAATTTTTCTCATTTCAACAAACTATTTAAAGAGTTTACAGGAAAATCAGCGTCAAAATATAGAAGTGAAATGATGAATTTAATTCAATAAGAAAATAGAATGCAAGATAAAATAGACAAAGCAATTGAATATTATACATTCAAAAGTAATGAATTGTTAGAGTTTGTAAATTCTAATCAAAACTTATCAATAGATAAAATTATTGAATGTGGAGAAGAATTAGCTACTTTAGAACACAAAATAATTGCTTTAGAGGTGGCAAAAGAGAATTAATTACTTAATTCCATTCCACTCATTATAAAATTGATTCAGATACTTTTCCATAAAAGTATGCCTATTGAGCGCAATTTTTTTTGCAGATTCCGTATTCATTGTATCTTTTAAAAGCAATAGTTTTTCATAAAAATGATTGATCGTTGGGCCCTTCGAATTTTTGTACGCTTCCTTATTCATATTTAAGTTAGGAAGAATTTCAGGGTCATACAATGTTCTATTTTTAAATCCTCCATAATTAAAACATCTAGCAATACCGATAGCTCCAATAGCATCTAGTCTGTCTGCGTCTTGTATAACTTGCAATTCTATAGAATTAAATTTCTTTTTTTCATTCTCTAATGAATTTTTAAATGAGATGTGTTTGATGATCTTAATTACGCGATTGATCACAATTTCATCTACTTTTTGTTGTTTTAAAAATGCTTTCGCAAGTCTAGGTCCAATAGTTTCATCACCATCATGAAATTTAGGATCAGCAATATCATGAAATAAAGCCCCTAAAGAAACGATAAAAGGGTCTGCTTTTTCTTCTTTGGAGATTAAAATAGCATTTTTAAAAACACGATCAATATGAAACCAATCATGCCCTCCTTCAGCATTTTTTAATGTTTTTTTTACAAATTTAATTGCATTTTCAATCACCTTTTCTTGTTGCATCCTTCTTTTATTTGGAGGTTATTTTATAAAAATAAAAAAATCCATTCAAAATAGAATGGATTTTAAAGTACTTTCTTTTAGAAAGTGTTATTAATTAGTTTTAACAAAACTCATCATACGCTTGTACTAAATTTTGTGCAATCATTTGTGCAGATCTACCTTCAATATGGTGACGCTCTAACATGTGCACCAAATTACCATCTTTAAACAAGGCAATTGCTGGTGAAGAAGGAGGGAAAGGAATCATAAATTCACGTGCTTTTTGTGTAGATTCTTTTTCTACTCCTGCAAAAACAGTAGTTAAGTTTGCAGGGATTTTATCAGCTCCAAGAGAAGCGATGGCTCCTGGTCTAGCAGTCCCTGCGGCACACCCGCAAACGGAGTTTACCATAACCAAAGTTGTTCCTTCTTTGGAGATTGCGTTTTCAACATCTTCACTTGTATATAATGCTTTAAAACCTGCGTTTATTAACTCATCACGCATTGGTTTTACTAATTCTTCTGGATACATAGTTATTATAGATTTAAGCTACAAATATAAGAATAATTCAATCAGAATTCAAGCTGAATTTTAAAGCTTATTTCAATAGATATATCAATAAAATTGATGTGATAAATTTTATATAAATAAGGCTATTTATTTATATTTGGAGCAAAGTATCATATGGGGAGTTTTACAAAATGGTTAGGTGCAGGGTTAGGATTTAGTTTAGGAGGTCCAATTGGAGCTGCAATAGGTTTTGCAATTGGTCAGTTTGTAAGTAGTTTTTCTGATGAAGATTTCAATAAAGAACAACGCAGATATCAACGAAGAGTAAAAACAGGAAGAGGTTTTGATCAAACACAACCCAGAGACTTTGAGATGTGTTTGCTAGTTTTATCGTCTATTGTTATAAAAGCAGATGGAAAAGTAGATCAACGCGAGTTGGATTTCGTTCGAATTCAATTTGTAAATATGTACGGGAAACAAAGAGCGAACAATGCGTTTAAAATTTTCAATGGAATTATAAAAAAGAACGTTTCTGCTCGTCAAGTATGTATTCAGATCAGACAAAACATGTCTCATGCTTCTCGTTTACAGTTGCTTCATTTTTTATTCGGGATTGCAAAATCAGATCAACATGTTGTACAAGCAGAGCTAGAAGAAATCAAAAAAATAGCGGGATATTTATATATCAACGCACAAGATTTTGAATCGATAAAAGCAATGTTCTTTGATGTTTCAGCGAATGCCTATAAAATTTTAGAAATCCCTGATTCTGCTTCCAATGCAGAGGTGAAAAAGGCATACAGAAAAATGGTAAAAAAATACCATCCCGATAAAATTCAAGGTTTGGGAGAAGCACATTTAAAAGGAGCAAATGAAAAATTTCAAAGCATACAATCTGCTTATGAAACTATAAAAAATGAAAGAGGCATGTAATCATTCCTTTTTTTTGTGTCTAAAAGCCTTCGTTTTCTAGAAAATCCTTAATTTCGCATTCTTATTAGAAATGATAAAAAATGAAAGCTAGATTTCCTGAATATAAAGGACTTGACTTACCAAAAGTTGCCGAAGAAATTCTTAATTATTGGAAAGAAAATAACATTTTTGAAAAGAGTGTAACTTCAAGAGAACATGCAAAACCATATGTATTTTTTGAAGGCCCTCCTTCTGCAAACGGTTTGCCAGGAGTTCATCATGTTCTAGCGAGAGCTATAAAAGATATTTTTCCAAGATATAAAACCATGAAGGGATACCAAGTAAAGCGAAAAGCTGGCTGGGATACTCATGGTTTACCAATTGAGTTAGGAGTTGAAAAGGAGTTAGGGATTACCAAAGAAGATATTGGACAAAAAATTTCTGTAGAAGCTTACAATGCTGCCTGTAGAAAAGCAGTGATGCGGTATACAGATGTTTGGAATGATTTAACAGAGAAAATGGGCTATTGGGTAGATATGGAAGATCCATATATTACCTACGAACCCAAATATATGGAGTCTGTTTGGTGGCTTCTAAAACAGATTTACAATAAAAAACTAATTTACAAAGGATATACCATTCAGCCCTATTCTCCAAAAGCTGGAACAGGGTTAAGTTCTCATGAACTAAATCAACCAGGCACTTATCAGGAGGTAACAGATACAACAGTTGTGGCACAATTTAAAGCTGTAGAAAATACGCTTCCAGACTTTTTAAAAAATGAAGGACCCATTTATTTTTTAGCTTGGACCACAACTCCATGGACATTGCCCAGCA
>MDTG01427230.1_pt1 | contig 11263 bp, 8 predicted proteins | sample 811421 | NCBI WGS metagenome assembly MDTG01 (sample SAMN05326645, study PRJNA326480) | marine metagenome | isolation source: seawater | place: Pacific Ocean: South East | collected 2011
TGCCAGTACACCGGCCCGCACGGGGTGGCCTACACTCCGATCCAGAATCGCTGACCCGCTGCTACTGCGGGTACATCAGGATCCGGTCGTGGACGATCATCACGACGTCGTGGGCGCCGTCACCGGTCAGATCCGTGATCATCACCTGGGTGGGCTGGTATTCGCGCCCTTCGCCCCGGCTGAACAGCTTTGATTCGTAGATCTTGAAGTTGGTGACGTGCAGCATGTCGCCGTTGCCGTCGAAGGTGAAGATCTCGAACATCTGCTCCCCGGCATCCAGCGACGCCATGTCGGTGAAGCCGTCGGCATTCATGTCGCCGACCGCAAGGTCGTAGTGCAGCCTGCGTTCCTCGTCCGTCCTCCAGGCGGCGACCTCCTCGAGGGATCGTCGCTGGCCACCGAGGCGGATGACGGCGAATCCGTCCTGGCCGATCGCCAGGATGCTTTCCTGGTCGTCGCCGGTGAATCGGCCGCCGTAGATGGCGCCGAGCGTGAAGCCCCGGACATTCAGCGCTTCGCTTTCGTTCCATCGTCCTTCGGAGTCCGCCTCGAACACCACCAGGCGGTTGTTGGTCTTGTCGGCTGCGATGATGCGTCGTCCGAGCGTGGTGAGCGACACGAGGCTGGCGTCCGGATCATCCGTGTTGATCTGCTTGACGACCTGCCAGCCGGGGCTGCTGCCGTCGGAGGGCTCGGCCTCGTACCGCACGGCACGGACGAAGTTCTTGTCGGCGATCAGGAGCTCCTCGCTTCCACTGGCGTCGATGTCGAAGGTGGTGGTGTTCTCCGAGGCGGCCTTGGCCACGAGCCCGAACTGCCCCATGTCGGCCTTTTCCCGCTTGGCGAAGGTCGGTGACGCCTCCTCGCCCATCACGACTTCGTCGTCCGCTTCCTCGACGGGCAGTGCCTGCAGCATGATCATGGGCTTGTCCCGCGTGAACAGCAGGAGGTCGGTATGACCGTCCTGATCGGCATCGACCGGCATGACCGTGTCGGGAGCACGGCTCATGGAACCGAGTTCGACGGATTCGCTGGTCCCGTCCATCTGGATCAGGTCGATCAGATAGTCCCGCTTGTCGGCGGCGATGACCGCGAGTCGAGGGCCCTGTTCGAGCTGGACGAGATTCATCGAGACCGGGGTATGGCCTTCGGTGATGGACATCGGGCGGGGGAATGCAATCTCCGAGCCCTGCATCGTGGATCGTCCGACGACGCCCTCGTCCTCGGACAGGACGAAGATCTCCGCCTGCTCGTCACCGTCGGTATCCGCCGCGGCGATGTAGCCCACGTCGGACAACGTGGGAAACGATTCCCCGGATGCAAGTCCGTGTCCCTGCTCCTGCCGGTAGACCACGATTGCATTGGCCCGGGTGTCCGTCGCCACCAGGTCCTCGAGCCCGTCGCCGTTGAGGTCGACCACGGTCTGGGCCCGGTCCCGGTTTCCGGGGTCCTCGAAGCTGTGGACGACGAAGGAGGCGTCCCGGTTGCCCGAGTTCTCGACCTCCTCGCTGTCGAGCTTGTAGATCACGACCCGCTTGGATGCCCGTTCGATGACGGCGATCCGCGCGGCAGCCTCGTCGGGAAGCTGTACGGCTTCGAAGACCGTGATCGGCGGCATCTCGAAGATGACCTGCGCGCCCAGCATACGCTCGCCGTCCTGCTCCTGGCCGAACCAGATCCGCACCGGTGCGGCGTCGTCCGGGATGACGCCCGCGATGTCGATGGTTCCATCGCCGTCGTAGTCCGCAGGAACCAGTCCCTTGACCTTCTGCCCTGCGGCGAGGGTGACGGGCTTGCCGAGGTCGTCGCCCTCCAGCGGCCAGACGGTGACGTTGCCGTCGACGATGCTGACGAGGTCCGGGCCGTCGTTGCCCAGGACGTCCGCGATGGCGAACGAGGCGGGCCCGGCCTCCAGCTGGCGGATCTTGTGGATGCGTCCCTTCTTGAACTGCTCGTTCGACTCCTGCATCAGGAACACGATGCGGCCACGACTGGCGTAGAGAATGTCCAGATCGCCGTCGCCGTCGGCATCGAGCGTGCGCATGGCGCTGCCGTAGTCGGCCAGCGGAATGTTCTCCCGTCGGTACCTCCAGTGGTCCGGCAGTTCATTGGTCCGCTTGGGGGCGTCGACCTCGCCGGGGACGGGGTCCTGCTTCTGGTAGAGGACGTCGATGCGTGAATCGCTGTTGTTCAGGACCAGCAGGTCCTCGAGGCCGTCCCCGTTGAGATCGGCCGCCGTCATGGGTCCGGGATCGTCGCCGATCTTGATGACGTCGACCCCCGTGAATCCAAAGTAGTCGGGCAGGCTGTTGTCCTGGCCGGAGACGCTGCCGTACAGCAGCGGGATCGAGACGGTGGCGAGGAGCTGATTGAGCCGGGTCGGACGCATGGTGATTCTCCTGATTCGACGGCGTGAGGACAGGCCATGGTAGCCTCCCCGGCCCGATCCGAGGAGGGGGGGCGGGGGTACGCCCAGAGCCTATACTGGGGCACCCTCGTCTCGAGGTTGGCAAGGAGAAGTCCCGCATGAAGATCCCGCACGTTTCCGCGCTGTGCACCCTGCTGCTCGTCGCCCCGCTGGCAGCCGATGTCGTCGTCCTCAACGATGGAAAGCGGCTCGAAGGCGTTCTGCTCAAGCAGAACGACACCACGCTCTGGCTGGACATCGGCCCCATGGTCATCGAGCTCGACAACAACGATGTCAAGGAGGTCGAAGAGACGGGAAGCGACGAGGTCACCGTCGTGCGGGACGATCTCTACCACACGGCCCAGAACCCCCGTGAGCTCAGCTCGAAGCTGCAGGCCGAGCGGGTGATGTCCAGTGTCATCAAGGTGCAGACTCCCGGTGGCCTGGGATCCGGCGTGGTGATCAATGAGGACGGTTTCGCCATCACGAACGCCCACGTCATCCAGGGAGAGCAGGATCTGCGGGCGATCATCTGGGTTCCGCAGCCCGACGGGACGCGCAAGCGGACGACCGTCGAGGACGTCGAGATCGTCGCCGTGAACAATCATCTGGATCTTGCTTTGCTGAAGATGAACCATCCCCGCGACGATGCATTCCCGTATTCGGCCATCGAATCCTACGAGGGCATCATGGTGGGGCAGCCGGTCTTTGCAATCGGCAATCCGCTCAACATGGAGCAGACCATGACCGAGGGCGTCATCTCGACGACCCAGCGGAACTTCGACGGTCTTTCCTACATCCAGACGGACACGCCGATCAATCCGGGCAACTCGGGCGGTCCGCTGTTCAACACCAAGGGCGAAGTCATCGGTATCACCAACATGGGGATTCCCTCCGGTGACAACCTCGGATTCGCCATCCCGGCCCGCTACGTCAAGGACTTCATTCGAAACCGCGAGGCGTTCGCGTACGACGAGATGAATCCCAACGCCGGCCACAACTACCAGAAGCCTCCGACACGCCAGAAGGACGGGGTCGCCCCGGATCTTCGTCCGTGATCCCCTTCGTTTCAACGAGAAGGAACCTCAACGTGTTCAAGACACACATCGCCGCTTTCGCACTCTCCTGCCTTCCCGCCATGGCGTCGGCAGCGGACATCTCCATCGAGCAGTTCGCTCCCCAGTCCTCGGTGCTGGTCTTCAGTCACCCGGGTGCGGAACAGATCATCCAGCGGCTCGATGGCAGCCCCATGATGAAGATGCTCAGCGGGGAAGGCGAAATGTCCGAGATGGAGTTCATGGATCTCGACGAGGTCCTCGACCGGGGGGCGGGGCCGATGGCCGACGCCATCCGCAAGATGAAGGACGACGGCGATCTGCTCGAGAACTTCGCCAAGATCCGCATGGGCGTCGCACTCTACGCCAGCGAGGATGCGGAGACCGGTGGCGTGCTGCCGCACTCCCTGATGTTCATGGACTTCAGCAGCCAGGGCGACGAGGTGCGCGAGGCGATCCGCAGCATGGTGGAGGATGCCGGCAGGGACGGTGGGGAGTTGATGGATGTGGCCGGCCGGGAGTGCCTCGTCATGTCGCCCGAAGAACCCGAGATGCCGCAGGGAGGCGGGTTCCAGATGGGACCGGATCTGTCCGCACTGCAGTCGATGGACACCTACATCTGCCTCGATGAGGAGCAGCACGTCCTGCTGGTGACCACGTCGGTGTCCGGCATGGAGCGGGCCGTGGAAGCGCTGGAAGGCGAGTCCGTGTCCGATCCGCTCGCCGACTCGGACGTCTGGAAGGGCGTGAATGCGATGATCGGCGAAGGCGGTCCCTCCGTGGTCTTGATGACCGCACACCTGGGGGACATGGTGTCCGCATTCGACTCCTCCGGCATGATGGGCTTCATGGGCGGCACGCTGGTGGCCGCAACCGGCAAGATCGACGCGATCGGAGTCCGCTTCGATGCCGGTGCCGCACCCTCGCTGGTCAATGCCCACGCCGCGATCTACATGCCCGACGGCAAGTCGGGCATCATCGAACTGATCTCGAGGAACACGGATCGAGAGCCCATTCCCGCTCTTCTGGAAACCGAGATCTACGGGATGTCGAGGTACAACTTCGATTTCAACGGGATCCTGGATTGGATCAAGGGTGTCATCCGCTCGAACCCGTTCATCCAGGCCCAGGGCATGCAGGCGATCCAGCAGATCGAACCAACGCTGGCGGCGATGTTCGACAGCATGGACGGCACGATGATCGGGCTGACGTCGATCAGTCGCCCGATCAAAATGGACAGCGTGATTTCGATCACGGCGATGCAGTCGAGCGATACCCAGAAGTTCAACGATGCCTTCACCATGTTCGCCGGGGACATGGGCATGGTGCAGGGGGATTTCCAGGGACACACCATCTACACCCTCGACAATGCCGGCATGGGCATGCCGTCGATGCCGGGCATGTTCTCCGGTGCGGGGACCGACGACATGGCCGTGGCCATGGGTGGCGACTATGTGATGATGGGCAACCGATCGGGAATCGAGGAGGCTCTTCGTCGGGTGGGGGAACGGGGGGAGCTCGCACTGACTCCGAATCTCGAGGCCGCGCTCTCGACCCTGCCGGACCGTCCCCTCAGCGGATGGTCCGTCCAGGACGTCTTCAGGCTCCTGAACGATACGATGGAGGTCGACGAACTCCAGATGAAGCAGTCGTTGAAGGAGCTGGCGGAAGACGATCCGGAGCTCGCCGAGGAGATTCGCGCCGAGATGATGGAGGAGCGGGCGGGCATCACCGATCTGTACGCCGAGATGGCCCAGCGGCTCGGAGGCTACAGTCTGGCCATGTGGTCGACGGACAACGGCATGCGAATGCAGTTCTCGCTGCTCGAGGTGATGTCGGACGAGGAGTGAGCCGACTCAGGTCCAACCCAGCTTGAGGAACAGGACGCCGAAGATCATGTCGGCGACGATGATCAGGACCACCGTCTGCACCACGGTGTCCGTGGTCGCCTTGCCGACGCCCGCGGCCCCACCGGTCACCTTGAGTCCGTTGTAGCAGGCGATTGCGCTCAGCAGGGTTCCGAAGGTCGCAGCCTTGAGGAGCCCGGTCAGGAAATCGGACATTCTCAGCTGATCGATGGTGTTGCTGATGTAGACCTCCTGGGGAACGTCCAGGAAGTTCACGGTGATCAGCCCGGAGGCGAAGACGGCCATCACGTCTCCGAGAATCGTCAGCAGGAAGAGACTGATGACGGTTGCGATGACCCGGGGCACCACCAGGAAGCGGACGGGATTCAGGGCATGGGTCTCGAGCGCTTCGATCTCCTCGCCGACGACCATGGTGCCGATCTCGGCTGCGATGGCTGCCCCGGCGAATCCGGTCAGGACGATGGCGGCGATCAGAGGCCCCATCTCTCTGAAGACGCCGACCGCCACGATGTTCGCGATCATGTTCTGCTGCCCCAGCTCGGCCAGTGGGGGCTGCATGGAGATGGCCAGAATCAGTCCGATGCAGCCCGAGACGAGCAGGATGATTCCGATCGACTTCACCCCGACACGCACCAGCTGGCTGACGATGGCATCGCGTCCGATCCGGACCTCCGGTCGACTCATCCCGCGGGCGATCCAGGTGAAGACCTCCGCGAGGAGCAGCCACAGGCCGCCGAAGAGTGCGAAGACGCCGTTCCACATGCCGCCCCAGCGATCAAGCACCCGCAGGAGTGTGGAGGGTCGTGGTTCGTGGGCCGCTTCGGGCATCGGTGGCTTCTGCCTCAGTGATTGATGGCTTCGTCGAGGGTGGGAACGATGTCGAAGACGCCGTCGAGCCGGGCGATCTGGAAGACGGACAGGACCCGTTCGTGCAGCTCGCACAACAGCAGCGTGGTACCGGACCGCCTGGACATCTGCAGGCATTCGACGAGGGTCGCCACGCCGGATGAATCCATGTACTGGACGCTGCTGAGGTCGATGATCAGCCTGTCCGCGCTGGATTCGTGCGCCGCCTGGAGGGCGGTCCGGAGAATCGAAGACGTGGAGAGATCGATGTCCGCATCCGGACGGACGATCGTGGCTCCATCCCGCTGTTCCGTGTTCACTTGCATGGTTCTGGTTCCCCTGCGTCGACCGGTGTTCCGGTGCCCGGCAGTCTCTTGTGCATCCGGATTCGCATTCCGCCGCCTTCGCGGTGCTCGTAGACGACGTCTTCCATGATCTCGTTGATCAGGTGCACGCCGAGACCCCCCGGACGGACATCGTCCAGTTCACGAGATCGTATGGTATCGAGATCAACCTGCCGGGCATCGTCCTCGATCACGATTTCCAGGCGGCCCGAATCGCCCCGTTCGTGGATCGAAAGGCGGATCCGTCCGTCGGGTCGTGAATCGTAGCCGTGCCGGATGATGTTGCAGAGGGCCTCGTCGACGGCCAGGCAGATCTGGCTGCACGCCCCGGGGTCGTAGCCGAGCCGTCCGCACAGCGTGTCGACCATGGTGCGGATGACGGCGAGGTAGCCGGGCCGGCTGAAGAACTCGAGCTGGAGTTCGGGATCCCGATCGTGGAGACTGTCCATCACGCCCGCATGGTACAGGCCGCAGGCCGAGAGGGGGTCATTCCCACTCGATGGTGGCGGGCGGCTTCGAGGAGATGTCGTAGACGACCCGATTGACTCCGGGGACCTCGTTGATGATCCGGTTGCTCACGATCGCAAGCACGTCGTAGGGAATTCTGGCCCAATCGGCGGTCATGAAGTCGGACGTCTCGACCGCCCGCACCGCGACCACGGATTCGTAGGTGCGGCCGTCGCCCATCACGCCCACGCTCTGCACCGGCAGCAGGACGGTGAACACCTGATCGGTGCTGCGGTAGAGATTGTGGGCGACGATCTCCTCGAGGAGGATCTCGTCGCATTCGCGGAGCAGGTCGAGCTTGTCCCGCTCGACGGTCCCGAGGCAGCGCACGGCCAGTCCGGGGCCCGGGAACGGGTGTCGCCAGACGATGTGCGGAGGCAGTCCGAGGACCTCCCCGAGGGCACGGACTTCATCCTTGAAGAGATCGCGAAGCGGCTCCACGAGTTCGAACTCGAGATCATCTGGCAGTCCGCCGACGTTGTGGTGCAACTTGATGTTCGCGGCCTGTCCGGCGTAGCCGTGGCCGGATTCGATCACGTCGGGGTAGAGGGTTCCCTGGGCCAGGAACTTGAAGTCGCCACCCCCTTCGCCGGCGACGGACGCCGCCGCGGTGCGGAACACCTCGATGAAACGATGACCGATGCGGCGTCGCTTCTCCTGAGGATCGTCGATGCCATCGAGATCGGCGAGGAACTCCGCCGACGCGTCCACGACCCGCAGGTCGATGTCGAAGTGGTCCCGGAACGTGGTTTCGACGAGTTCCCGTTCGTTCTTCCGCAGCAGGCCGTTGTCGACGAAGATGCAGGTGAGCTGTTCTCCGACGGCCTTGGCCAGCAGCGCCGCCACCACCGAGGAGTCGACGCCCCCGGACAGTCCGCAGATGACCCGGCCGTCACCGATCTGTTCGCGTACGCGTTCGCATTCGGACTCCATGAAGTCGGCCATCCGCCAAGTCCCGCGACACTTGCAGATCTCGTACAGGAAGTTGCGCAGGACATCCACGCCGTGCGGAGTATGCGTGACTTCCGGGTGGAACTGGAGCCCGTAGAACGGCATGGAGCGATGTCGAACGGCAGCGTGCGGGCAGGTGTCCGTCGAGGCCAGGCAGTCGAAGTCCGATGCGAGATCGGACACCTGATCCCCATGGCTCATCCACACGTTGGTGGTGCTGGGAATGCTGGCCAGCAGATCGGAGTGGTCGGTGACTGTCAGCCGGCTTCGGCCGTACTCCCGGGCTTCGGCCGCATCGACGGGGCAGCCCAGAAGGTGGCAGCCCAGCTGCATGCCGTAGCAGATGCCCAAGACCGGGATGCCCAGTTCAAACAGTCTCGGATCGCAGCGGGGAGAGCCGTCTTCGTGAATGCTGGCCGGCCCGCCGGAGAGAATGATCCCCGTGGGAGCATGGGATGCGAGTTCCTCCAGCGGCGTGTCGGGGGCCATCAGAAGGCTGAAGGAGCCTGCTTCGCGGACGCGCCGGGCGATCAGCTGGGCGTACTGGCTCCCGAAGTCGAGAATGAGGATCGTCTCGGTGTCCGTCGAACTTCGAACGGCATCGGCTGACATGCGCGGCTCCTGTGGAAAGGGAGCAGTATACCGGGTTTGGGCGGCTCACCGCGTCCCGTCGGTACCGGGGATCTTGGCGAACACCATGCGGCCGGCACTCGTCTGGAGGGTGTTGGTCACGACCGCATCCACGACCCGGCCGATCGAACCGCCGCCACCCTCGATGACGACCATCGTGCCGTCGGGAAGGTAGGCGATCCCCTGGTCGGGTCCCTCACCGGCCCGGATGACCTCCAGGGCCACCTGGTCACCCGGGTTCGCGGCTTCCTGCATCACCATGGAGAGATCATGCAGGTTCAGGGTGTTGATGCGGCGGATCTCGGCGACCCGAAGCATGTTCGAGTCGGTGCTCACGAGCCGAAGCTGGTTCTTCTCGGCGTGGTCCATCAAGGCCTGGTCGACCATGCCCTCGTCGGCGTCCAGCTCCTCGATGCTGAGCTTGATGTCCGGCATCTGCTGAAGCGATCGCAGATTCGACATGCCGCGTCGTCCGCGTTCGCGCTTGAGCCGATCGCTCGAATCGGAAAGCCGATGCAGCTCGTCGATGACGCACCGCGGAACCATCACCGGCGCGTCGAGGAATCCGCTCTGTGAAAATGCGTTGTAGCGACCGTCGATGAGCACGGAGGTGTCCAGCAGCATCGGACGAATGCCGCGGACCTGCTTCGAGAACTCCACGTAGGGGATCACGAGCCTGATGTCATCACGGGTGGACAGCACCAGCGAGACGGCCAGGTAGCAGAGCGTGATGCCGGTGGCCAGTTTCAGCAGGGTGAGGTACTTGAGGGCCATGCTGGTCTCGGGGAGATCCCAGGCGTCCGCGATCAGGTCGATCAGGGCCGAGATCGCCAGGGCGGCCAGCAGTCCCGCGAGGACGGCCAGGTACATCGCGACCACCACCGACAACTGCTTGCGGGGCGTCTTGAGGTCCAGCAGCACGATCAGCGTGGCGACCGCGATGGTGGCCAGGAAGGGGGCCAGGGAGTCCAGCAGGGGCATTTCCATCGACTTGGGGTTGGAAATGCTGGCAAAGGGAAGAATCGACGCCGTGATCATCAGCACCAGGTAGAGCAGGCGGACCGTGAAGATCACCAGCGGCTTGTCCGCGTTGGCGTCGTCCGGGACGGCGACGGGGACATCCGGATCGCTCAGGGAGGATGAATTCGAGGTCTCTTCACGCATTCCCGAAGTGTACCAGAGGGCATCTGGTGGCTACCATGGACGTTCGTGACGGACCGGAAGGGCGGTCGGGTCCCATGGACGCTCGGCTCGTGAACCTGGTCAGGGCTTGACCGCAGCAGCCATAAGCGACGTCGGTCGAGCCGTGGATCGCCTGGCCGCCCTTCCCGTCCCTCACCGATCCAGCCATGGCACCGGGTGGTGCCGCACACCGGAGCAGCAGGCTCCAGCAAGGAAGCAGGCCCGTGGGCTACACCGTACTGGCACGTCGCTACCGATCCCGAGACTTCGATGAGGTCGTCGGTCAGGAGCCCATCGCCAGAACACTGACCAATGCGGTCTCGTCCGGACGAGTCGCCCATGCATACCTCTTCTGCGGAACGCGTGGAGTGGGGAAGACGACCATGGCTCGTCTGCTGGCGAGGGAGCTCAATGTCACCCGGGAGCTCGTGGAGCACGATGCCATCTCCGATGCCATCATGCGTGGTGAGGATCTGGATGTCATCGAAATCGACGGTGCGTCGAATCGCGGTGTCCAGGAGGCTCGCGACCTGATCGCCTCCGCCGGATTGAAGCCTTCTCGGTGTCCGTACCGGATCTACATCATCGACGAGGTGCACATGCTCACCCGCGACGCCTTCAACGCGCTGTTGAAGACGATGGAGGAGCCGCCGGAGCATGTGAAGTTCATCCTCTGCACGACCGAACCCAACGACGTCCTGCAGACGATCCAGAGTCGATGCCAGCGATTCGATTTCCGGGCCATTCCGGATCATCTCATCACCGAGCATCTGCAGCGGATCCTCGGTCAGGAGGGGATCGACGCCGACGAGGACGCCCTCGCCCGGGTCAGCAGACTCGGGGCCGGCTCCATGCGCGATGCGCTGAGCATCCTCGACCGCCTGCTCGCTGCGGATCCCGATCGGATCACCAAGGAGCTCATCGAGGAGATGCTTGGTCTGCCCGCCCAATCCAGGATCGAATCCATGCTGGACGCGACGCTGGCCGGCGATGCCGGGGCCGCGCTCGCCATCGGTCAGGATCTGCTTCAGGAGGGCATCACCATCGAGCAGGCGCTTGACAGTCTGACCGAGTCCCTTCGTTCGATGCTGATCGGCATCACCTGCGGGGTCGATTCGAACCTTCTTCCCCTCGCCGAGGAGGGGCGTTCGGCCCTTCGGGCCCGATTGGAGGGGGTCGATGCCGCCGGCGTGCTGCACATGATCGCCCGCTGCGAAGCGACCGCCCGGCACGCCCGGTTCACGGCCTCCTCACGTGCATTGTTCGATGCCCTGCTGGTGCGGCTGAGCATGGCGGAGCACCTGGCGAGCATTCCCGCCCTGCTGCAGGGAGGGGCATCGTCGCTTCCAAAAAAAAAAGGTAGCCGGTCCGACGTGACGACCGGCAGACCGCCGGAGCCACCGGCAGCTCGCGCGCCCGCCCCGTCCGTTCCGATGACTGGGACACCGCCGCCTCCACCGCCGCCGAAGCGAA
>MDTG01188281.1_pt1 | contig 11262 bp, 7 predicted proteins | sample 811421 | NCBI WGS metagenome assembly MDTG01 (sample SAMN05326645, study PRJNA326480) | marine metagenome | isolation source: seawater | place: Pacific Ocean: South East | collected 2011
AGAGTAGGACACCGCCAGGCTTTTTAATACAAAAGAAACCATTTCCGCTTTGGAAATGGTTTTTTTTTGTTTAAAATTAGTCGATAAATTTGAGATGACAATCATGAGAGTAGCAAAATACAGTGAATTTGGTGCAGCGAAAGATGTACTCAGCGTAGGTGAGATTCCAAAGCAACCGCCCGGTGATAATGAGGTATCAATAGAAATCAGAACGAGCGGTGTGAATCCGTCTGACGTCAAGAAGCGGGCCGGTGCTTTTCCTGATCTTCTTAATAATGGTTTTGTGGTTCCGCACAGTGACGGCGCAGGAAAAATAGTTGATGTAGGAAAAAATATTTCTGAGAAAAGGATTGGGGAACGAGTTTGGATTTACCAAGGTCAATTCGAACGTGATCACGGAACTGCCGCTGAGTTTATAAATATTGATTCCAAGTTGGCAGTACATTTACCCGATCAAGCACCATATGAAATTGGCGCATGTATTGGTATTCCAATTATGACAGCCCACCGTTGTGTTTATTCAGATGGAAAAGTAGATGGAAAAAATATACTGGTAACGGGTGGAGCAGGAAGAGTGGGTAACTATGCAATTCAATGGGCGAAACTATCGGGTGCGAATGTGGTCGCAACAGCAAGCAATGATTTTGATAAAGAAATATGTCTATCTGCTGGGGCTGATCATGTGGTCAATCATAAAGATGAAGACTGGGGATTATCGGCGTTAGATGCAAACCACGGCGAGAAATTTGATCGTGTTGTGGATGTCGAATTTGGTGCAAATCTGGAAAATACATTAAATATAATGAAAACTGGTGCGATCATTGCAACATACTCCTCCACAAAAAATCCCCAGCCCCAATTACCGTTCTTAAAAATGATGTATATGGATCTGACAATAAGACTTGTGATTGTTTATGCGATGCCCGAGCAAGCAAAAAAAGATGCAATATCGGATATTACTGATGCGCTCAAGAAAGATAAATTAAAACATAGAGTAATGAAGACATTCAGTTTGAATGAAATATCAAGTGCTCATGAATTAGTCGAAAGCGGTGCGACTGACGGATGCATCATTTTATCTATAGACTGAAGCTGATGATATGTTAGAGTCTTGTTTTGTTAATTTTTTTTGGAAAAGATTATGAATATTGATTCCCCCTTAAGAGAACTTGGGCCAATTGATAATAGTCAATTGAGCGATGCTATATTGTCCTTAGATGAGAGTGCTTGGAAAGAAAATCTAACTAGACAAGAAGAGTTTGAAGTCCACAGGGCAACTGAATCTATTGTTGTGTATTTTGTTGATCTGGATCAATGGCCGAATGTTGAAGTCACAAAAGAACCTGGATTTAAATATTTATCTGACGTGGCATTACCACTAATGAACGATATTATCTCTAGATGCTATCAGCCAGGTGGTACTGTCATAAGGGCAATGGCAGCAAAATTATTAGCAGGAAAAAAAATCATTCAACATTGGGATAAACATCCTTCGTTTCATTGTGGTCACCGAATTCACGTACCAATCACGACCAATCCCAGAGTTAGATTCATGATTGACGGTCAACCCTATCGCTTTAAAATTGGTGAAGCCTACGAAATAAATAATCAACTTAATCACTCTGTCATGAATAAAGGGAATGAGGACAGAATCACATTTATTTTTGATTATGTACCCAAGGAAGAGATTGAAAAATTGTCTGCGCGCGCGATTTGATAAGAGATTGATATAACCTTCTAAATATCAGACTGAGTAACTGCTTCAGGAATATTTAGGACACTGTTTGATGCAATTATGTGTGCTCCAGAAACTCCTGGTACCTTGGATAACGCTTTTAATTGTTCTGCACACATTTTTATTCCTTCTTTTTCTGGGTTGTCAGAGTTCTCGAGTCTTAAAACTGCTTCTCTTGGAATCATGACGTTGGGTCTATTTTCTCTGAGCCATTTTGCATCATCTGCTGATTTAAGAATGGCTACACCGACGATGAGATGCATTCTTCTTAGTAATTTTGTTGCAATGAGCCTCTCCATATAAATCTTGATGATTTCCATATCGAGACAGGTATGAGTGATCATGAATTGTGCGCCAGCATCTACTTTTTCTTTGAGGTTTGTAGCGGGCCATCCTGGTTTGGCAGTAAATGGGGTGACTACCCCACCAATTAGAAAGTTATTATTTGTGGGTAATTTTTCATCCATTTTGATTTTGTTAGCCAAGCTTATCAATTCGGATGCATTCATTTCCATAATGGCTGCCGCCTTTCGCTTAACTTCATTTGGTATCTTTTCACCTCGGGTTAGCAGAAGGTTACCCATATCAAGCGAGGCACAACCTAATAATTCGCCAGTGAGCGAAATTCGATTTCTATTGCGGCAAGTTAGATTGATGATCGGATCAATACCATTTTCTCTAAGGATAATACCTGCCGATAATGGTGACATATGCAGTTGTCCAGATTGGTTGTCTGTCACCAAAATAGCATCAACATGTTCTTTAAGTATTTCTGCTTGAATCTTTATAGCTTCTTTATCTGTATCAGGGCGGAGAAATATCTCAGAACTGATGGTAAAATCCTTGTTATCTAGTGATTGGCTAAATTTATTCAACTTTCTTATACTCGTCTTGACTTTAATATAGGGATTTTAACTGATAAAAGAAATTGGAGCGAATTGACTTTTAAATGGAGAGCGCGAACTTGAAACAAAAAGATGAAAAAGAAGCTTTTAATCGGGCCTTCAATTATTTGAAAAATGGTAACACACGGCTTTGCATTAACACCTGCAAGAGTGCACTCAAGCGTTTCCCTGAAGACATTAATCTGTTGTGCCTCATCTCAAGAGCAAGTATATCTATAAGGTTATTCGAAGATGCCCAAGGTTATCTCAATGAAGCAACAAGATTGAATCCAAAATCACCAATGGCAAGAGAGACATATGGTGATCTGTTATTGGTTCAGGGTAAAGCAGAAGAGGCCACAAGAGAATATACCTTTGTAAAGGAGCTAAATCCGAATCATCAAAAAATTGAACAAAAAATTAATCATGCCAGAGAAGTCCAAAAGAAACTTTCTAAAGAAATCTCTGATGCACTAGAAAAAGCTGGAAAAGCTGGAAAGGGTAAGAAAGTTCGAGCAAACATGTCTTTTGAGGAAGAAATCAACCAGGCTGCCGAACATCAAGAGTCTGGTAGAGGAGAGCTTGCGGAGGAGATTTATCGAAACATCCTAAAAAAAGATCCCAATCATGTTGAAGCAGCACGCCTTCTAGCTAGTATTGCCATGGAGCATGAGCAATATAAAGATGCTGAGATTTTTCTATTACGGGTCGTTAAAAATGCCCCAAATTATCCAAGAGCGAAGAGTGATCTTGTTAAAGCTCAGAGAGAACAGCGCAAGTATAAAGAAGCACTAAAGAGCGCGGATAGCTTAATAGAATTAGATCAAAATATACCTGAATCTTATATGATAAAAGCCGGTGTGGAAGGAGAAGCTGGGATGCATCATGAGGCAATTAAGAGCTTTGAGAAAGCATTATCAATCTCCCCAAAAAAACATGGAGCACTTTGCAGTATGGCACACCATCTTAAAACCATCGGTAAGCAAGATGAGGCCATAGCTACTTATAGGAAGTCAATTGAGATAAAACCTGACTATACAGAGTCCTATTGGAGTATGGCAAATCTAAAAACTTTCAGCTTTGAGGACAAAGAAATTCGGAACATGGAAGATCTCCTCAGTAATACGGATCTTCCAGATACTGGAAAAGTGCAAATACATAATGCACTGGGTTTAGAATATGAATACCGAAAGAACTTCGATAAGGCATTTGAAAATCTAAAAGCTTGCAATACATTGAGAAGAAAATCGGAATCATACGATCCAGTCGATTTTGAAACCATCATAGATAAGATAATAGAGATTACACCTCTTGATAAAATGCAAAGAAAACCCTCAAAGAAAAGTAATGTTACTCCAATTTTTATCGTCGGTCTTCCAAGGTCTGGCTCAACTCTCCTCGAGCAAATCTTAGCCAGTCATAGTGCTATTGAGGGAACACATGAACTTCATGAAATGGTCTCGTCGATGCGAACTGTTAAAGAATCCTCAAATATAAATAAGCGGTTTCCTCATGCTTTAGAATCTTTCAAAGCTCGACAATGGCAATTATTGGGTCAAGAGTACTTGAAGACAACAGAAAAGTACCGGACAGATAAATTATTTTTTATTGATAAGAATCCAAATAATTTTACTTTTATTGGTGCGATAAAATTGGCTATCCCGAATGCAAAAATCATAAATGCTAAGCGCCATCCATTAGACAGTTGTTTTGGGTCTTATAAACAGCTCTTCGCATCGGGTCAGCCATTCAGTTATGACTTAACAGAACTGGGAGAGTATTATATGGAGTACAATAGGATTATGAATCACTGGCATGAAGTATGCAGAGGATTTGTTTTGGATGTTGAGTATGAGTCAGTTGTTTCTGATTTAGATAATCAGGTAAAAAGAATACTGGAATTTTGTGAACTTCCTTTTGAAGAATCATGTCTTCGTTTTTATGAAACAAAAAGAGCAATTAAAACAGCAAGTTCTGAGCAAGTAAGAAAACCAATTTATTCCAGTTCCGTTAACCTCTGGCGCAATTATGAAGACAAATTATCGGATTTGATTGAAATTTTGGAACCCTTATTAAAAGAACTTCCAAAAAAAGATCAACCTAAATCATTTTTATCAGATTAACCACATGAATCTTATTATATTATAATTTACCTCATTAAATGTATAAATTCTTGATTTTAATAGATAAAAATCAATATTAAAAATTATTGATAAAAATCTTAAGAATTTAACTGAAATAATAATGTTGTAAAAATACAACAAATAATAAAAAAAACTCATTATTTCCTCAAAATATGAAACAAAAAGTTGTAGTATTGATCCAACTAATTTACATTTAGTTCATACAAATTTAATGTTATGGCAATAGTGCTATAACTAAATATTAAATCTTCACTGAAACCCGGGGGATTCAAGAATGGAAGTAAAGAAACTTAATAAAGCTCTCACGCCAGTCGCCGGTGCAATTGCTGCAGCATTAGCGCCGACACATCAAGCATTGGCTCAAGACTTTGCACTTGAAGAAATCATTGTAACAGCTACCAAAAGACAACTGAGCGTTCAGGATATTCCTGCTTCGGTTCAAGCGATTGGGCAAGAGGCATTAGCAAACATGGGTGCAGCTACTCAAGAAGATTTCGCAAGATTTATGCCAGGAATTAACGTCGTCTCTTACGGTGCAACAGGAAGTACTGTTGTATTTAGAGGTGCAATCACAGGTTCTGGATATATTGCGGCATCCACATCGTCAGTCTATCTGGACGAATTAGCACTGACTACAACTGGCTCACAACCAACGCTAAGAATGGTGGACGTTGAGCGAGTCGAGGCACTGGCTGGACCTCAAGGAACTCTTTATGGTTCAGATGCACAGGCTGGAACACTTCGAATCGTTACTAATAAACCAAAAATGAATGAATTTGAAGCGATCTTTGATGGAGAACTGGAAGGCGGTGGCGAGAGCGATGCCAGTTACCGAGGATCCTTGGTATTCAACGTGCCGGTAGTAGAAGACAAAATGGCATTAAGAGTGGCCATGTACAGTGATAATGAGGGCGGATACATAGACAATGTCCATGGTTACACTGCAGATATGAATGCTATTGATGGAACAAAATACACACAAAAACATGGCACGCTCGACAATGCGCATGCCGTTGAAGAAAATTGGAATGATGATGCAACCAATGGATGGCGAGCGAAACTCAGATGGGATATGAACGACAGCTGGACCGCTACATTCACTGGCATGATGCAGCACGTAAAAACAACTGGAGCTGGAAATTCATACAACCCTTATGTAGGTGACCTAAAAACCGTTAAGTTTATCGATGGCGAATATAAGCAGAAGTTCAATGCTTATGACATTCTTGTTGAAGGTGATCTTGGGTTCGCTGATCTGGTATTTTCTACAAACTACTACAAATACAGATCAAAAGACTTCAGCGATATTACAGATTATGCACATTACTGGTCTCATCTCTATTGTGTTGATGGAGCAGCTTATGCAAATGCACTCGCATATGATCAAGTAAATTATGCAGGTATGACATATCAAGACATGATGCCGTATTACTTTGCCAATCCGGCAACTGGCTATTTAGGGTATTTCCCAAGATACTGTCAAGGTACGGACATGGATTCAGATTTCTATTCGAGTTATCAAGGCACCTCAGGTGTGAAAAAAGTATCACAAGAAATCCGACTGCAGAGTCAAGGCGATCGAGTTGACTGGATTGTCGGACTCTATCTTGAGGATACCGTAGATATGTGGACTGCACCATTCGCTGTTCCAGTGGATGGTATTAGTCCGAAGAGTTTATTCCAAGACTCATATTCTGCAAAATACTACAAGCACAATCTTGAGGCAAAAGGAATGAGTTACCCGACTCAAGCTGTATCAAGTTGGTACTCAGATCAAAGAACACTTTGGGATCAAACAGCCATATTTGGTGAGCTTGCATTCAGATTTACCGATGCTTTAACGCTTACAGTGGGAATGAGAAATTATAAGCGTGATAACAGTAGTGCATATTACGTTGATCACCCAGGTTCAAACTACTCACTCGGTGATGGTGTCAAGGGTGCAATGTCACCTTCAGATAAAGCGTATCGTCTAGCAAATGGCGGTCACCCACCAGCAAGAGCGGGTTCTGATTCGGTGACAATCCCTAAAATCAGTATTAAATATAACCTTAATGATGACACCATGGCTTATGCACTATTCACGCGAGGTAAACGTCCGGGTGGTGTAAACCGAAGTCGAGGTAATCCATTCTTCCCGAATGCATACGGACCGGACATTATGGACAACCATGAAGCGGGACTTCGCTCAACGTTTGGTGATGGAAGAGGACGTTTTAACTTGACTGCTTATCACATGAAGTGGGATGAATATCAGCTAGAGCAAGTTGATCCATCTAGCACGCCGTGTGACGCCAATGGCGTGGCGGCGAAAGTTAGTGGCCTTGCTGCGGATTCATCTATTAGTACAGCAGGAGTTTGCGGACAACCATGGCAGAACTTGGTGGCTAACACAGGGACAGCGCATATTACAGGTGTGAATATAGATCTTGAGTATGCATTAACTGAAAACATCACATTTGGTATGAATTATGAAAACATGGAAGCAGCGACAGATGATAATATTGACTTGAACGGTACACCAGATTCATTCGAGATTACAAAAGACATGCGCTTACCACTTGTTCCTGAAAACAAAGGTTCGCTCTGGGCAACATGGAGCACACCTGCAAACATTGCTGGAGCGCAATATAAATATGTACGTTTCCAGGCATCTACTCAAGGTGGTATCTTAAACAAGCTCGGACAAGACTCACTTAACACTAGTGCGAACCCTCAGCACAGAGTACCAGGCTACAAAGTCATGGATATTAGAGCAGGGCTTCAAGGTGAGAATTGGGAGCTTGCAGCATACATTAATAACCTAACCGATGAGCGAGCTCAATACACATGGTCAACAGGTGACTTTGGTTGGGCGCAAGCCTCCTCTAAGCCAGGCGGTAGAGCACACTCCATTGATGTATACACAAATAGACCACGTGAAATTGGTATACGTTACATGAGGAGATGGGGTGAGTAATCTCCCAAAGCAATAAAAAGAAACCGGGCATCGCCCGGTTTTTTTTTGAAAATTTTAATTAAATGGCCAAGCTTCCAATCCATGGATAGCATTTCTTATATCCATGGATAAGTTAACGGATCCCACCATTTGTTGAGAGTCAAAGTCGTAAAGAGATATTGTGGAGGGCGAAGAACCAACAGCTACGAATCGATTATCGATTGTGCAAAGCCCTCGTGCAAAACTTTGACGTGCTATTTTTGAGTCATCAATTCCAGCAAACTCAATATCACTTTCTTTGTAGGCAACCACTTTGAAAGCGATCTCTTCGCCCTTACGAGGAAAGAAACGCACACAGTCTGCCATAGTATCGTTAAATATTATTCCTTCATTCCAGAATTGAGGATTATGTGTACCGGATGGTAATTCACAAACTTTTGCGACTGTGTTGTCTGCCCTCAGATGAAATAGCCCGTCGGTTTTTAATCCACTCAAGAAAATTCCATCTTCATTTACATCAATCATATTTATGTGAAAGTCATTTACTGGTCTTGGCCCTATTGGTTTTCTTGGGTCAAAAAGACCGCCTGTCCATTGATCGTATTCTTTTCTTAATTGGAATCCCCAGTCGAATTGTTTTGTTTCTAAATTGAAAGATAGGAGGCTATCAAAGCCAGTAGAAGTCAGAAAAATTCTACCTTCCATTCTGCATATCTCGTGAGCATGTTTTAGGTAACGATTTTTGAAGGAACCTTTGGTATTAAAATTCTTGTCATAGCAAAATAATTCATCACTTGCCGCAATGAATATCTCTTCATCATGAAAGCAAATACCACGTAAACCTCGATCGGCTCCCCTGCCTTCAAAATCAATATCACTGGTATTCCAGTCCACATGCTGTTCAGCTTCTTTTTTTTCAAAATCGATCGTGTAAATACCGCCATGGCTCTCACCTTGCACACTTCCTCTGACTACAGAGGTTGCGACTAATTTGGGTAGCTTGAAAGTCATGTGGATACGATATAATAAAAGTCGGTTATTAATACAGTTATTTAGTTATTATAATTGATTAAAAAAAATAAAATGACAACATTCAGATATAAGGGGGCAATATGACTAAGAACAGAAAAACAATAAGTTTTTTAGTTATCTTGGTGATTATCACTCTGATCACTTCTTGTTCTAATGAGAGCAATGAGCCGAAAAAGAACAGTTATGCTGATCTTGTTTTTCAAAATGGCTCAATTTATACAGTTGATAAAAATCATTCTTGGGCAGAAGCAATTGCCATAAAGGAAGGCAAGATTAGTTTTGTTGGAGACGACACGGATGTTAAAGATTTCATTGGGCCAAATACAACCACTGTTAATCTCAGAAAAAAAATGGTGTTACCTGGTATGCAGGACATCCATATTCATCCTATATCAGGGGGAGTGCTATCAGCGAGCTGTGATCTAAATGGGCTTTCTACTATCGCACAATACCGAACAGCAATTTCAAATTATGCTAATGCCAATCCTGAAGTTGAATGGATACTGGGTGGCGGATGGGCAATGTCAGTGTTTGGTGCTGGTGGGAAACCCAGCCGAAAAATTATAGATGAATTGATACCAGATCGACCTGTCTATTTAACATCAACGGATGGACATTCAGGATGGGCCAATTCTGTCGCTCTCGAGATGGCTGGCTTAACAAAAGACACTCCAGATCCCATAGATGGAATCATAGATAGGGATCCAGAGACAGGTGAACTTATTGGAAGTCTTCAGGAAGGTGCTATGAATTTGGTCGAACGAGTCATTCCTCCAACTTCAATTGAGAGCAAGCTTGCAGGTTTAAAATACAGCATCAAGATGTTAAATGGTTATGGAATCACAGCAATACAGGATGCAATTGTTAGGAAGAATGATTTAAAAACATATCAAGCATTAGAAAAAAATAACCAGTTAACACTCAGGGTTGTCGCATCATTATGGTGGGAGCGTGACCAAGGATTAGAGCAAATACCATATTTGATGGAATTAAGAGAAAACTACAACAGTAATTTAGTTAGCCCTACAACTGTAAAAATTATGCAAGATGGTTTGGTGGAAAACTATACAGCTGTTCTAGTTGATCACTATCATAATGTGCCAGGACCAACCAAAGGTATTCCAATGGTAGATCCTGAATTTTTGAAAGAAGTAGTAACTGCTCTTGATGTATTAAATTTTCAGGTCCATTTTCACGCCCTCGGAGATGGGGCAGCGAGGCAAAGTTTGGATGCTGTTGAAGAATCAATTTATGAGAATGGTCAACTGGGAAACAGGCATCATATTTCACATCTACAATTGACTCATCCGGATGACTTCAGTCGTTTTGCAGAGTTGGAAGTGGTTGCTAATTTTCAGCCTCTCTGGGCTTACACAGGAGATTATCTTACAGAACTTGCTGCGCCATTTATTGGAGAGGAAAGACTTAAGTGGTCATATGCAATTAAAAGCCTGCAAAATGCAGGTGCTTTAATAGCATTTGGAAGTGACTGGAGCGTTTCATCAGCTAACCCATTTCATCAGATAGAAACAGCTATCACACGGCAAAGTGCTTCTGAAATTACCGCACTTGAAAATAAACCGGTTGATCCAAAACAGGATGTTCCCCTGAATATTGAACAAGGTATCGATCTAAAAACGGCGATTGATGCTTTTACGATAAATGCTGCTTTTGTAAACCATCTTGAACAAGAAACTGGTTCATTGGAAGTAGATAAATATGCTGATATTGTTGTTTTGGATCGTAATCTTTTCGAAATTGATAGTTATGATATCTCGGATACGAGAGTGTTATTGACCCTTTTCGAAGGAAATGTTGTACACGGAGATATTTCTGCATTATGAATAGCTTTTTCATACTTATTAATTTTTTAGTTGCCCTGTCACTTGCCTCCAATGCCAATGCTGATTCACTCAAAAAGATAAATTCTGCGAATCAAAATAAAGCTGTCTTCTGTGGAAGTTTAATAGATGGTATTGATAATGAAATTAAGAAAAATCAATTAATAACTATCATTGATGACAAAATTGAGAGTGTTGGATACCTTCAAAAAGGAAATTTACGTGATAATAGTCAAATATTGGATTTATCTACCTACTATTGTCTGCCTGGCCTAATTGATACTCATACGCACATAACAGAAAAAGCAGGCGATACAGCAGATTTAAGTGTTTATTTCACAATGACTGAAGATGAAGTCATAGAAATATCAAATAAGAATGCGGAGACCACTTTAAAAGCAGGGTTTACTGCTGTAAGGAATGTAGGATCATATATAGCCTGGTCGGCACTCAATCTTCGTAAACGAATAAATAAAGGTGAAGTAATTGGACCAAGAATTCAGCAAGCAGGTTTTTATCTTACGATTCCTGGAGGAGGAGGCGATCTTTTGATTCCTGATTTTCCTGAGGAGGATATTCCATCTCACATAAGACTGGGTGTATCTAATAATGCCGAAGAGTTTAAAAAGAACGCAAAAAAAGCCATTGATGGCGGAGCAGATTTCTTAAAGATATTGGCATCGGGTGC
>MDTG01221958.1_pt1 | contig 11262 bp, 10 predicted proteins | sample 811421 | NCBI WGS metagenome assembly MDTG01 (sample SAMN05326645, study PRJNA326480) | marine metagenome | isolation source: seawater | place: Pacific Ocean: South East | collected 2011
ATAATTGCTTACTTTAAATTAAAAAAAGAGCCTTTAATAAAAATTGAAAGCATAAAAAAAATGCAAGTTTTTAACAGCATTGATTTTAAAGTTCTTCCATCAATATTAATATTTTTCTTTAGCAATTTTATTTTCTTAATATTTTTACTTTTTAGAGATAAAATTAAAAAAATAATTTAAAGAATTTTAATTTGCCATTTTTTAAGTTTTATATTTTTTATTTTTTGAAAATTATCTTTTAAAAAACAAAATATTAATTGAGATTTTCTATCTCCAAAATTTGCAAGCCTCGTATCTCTTCTAAAAATTGGTGTAAAAACAGAAAAAGCAGAGGTAAATTGAAGAGCTAATACTTTACGTGGTTTTAATGATTTTCTACTTCCGTAATGATAACAATTACAAGTATCCACAAAAGCTATTTCGTTTTCTTTGATTGTAATTTTATTTTGTTTTACATTAAATTGATTTATAATTTCATCTGAAATTTTCTGATTTCTTACTTTAACTATTTTTTTTTTATTTAAACTTTCAAAAACTTTACTCGATTCTTGTGCGTTAACAACTGTCAATGGACCTGAATTCTCATCAACCTCCTCTATAGGAATTAAAACCCTTACTTGTTTCAAATCTTCAGCATCCATATGCCAATTTTGACTTCTTCCTTCAATATAATCTGTGTTTGATGAATACCAGAATGATGCATCTTGAAGTATTGCTAAAGACCCTAAATAATTTGTAACAATTGGAATAAGTTTTAATGTAAGTATTTTTAATTCTTTTGAAAGATTTATTTCTTTAGTTTTTAAAAAGTTTTTTTTAAAGTTGGATTCATTTTGCCAATCAACTTCAAAATAATTTTTTTTTAAAATTTTTAATGCATCCTGGGATAAATTATCATCGAAAATTAATGATTGATTAAATATTTCAAAACCCTTTTGATCATCAATTTTATTTTTTATTTCTTTACAGTATTGTTGACGTTCTAAAAACTCTTTACGATGTAAAAAAGTCATAAAATTATAAAAATAAAGTGCAAACTTAGGTGTATCGGGTCGAAAGTTTCTTCCAAATCTAGAATATACAATAATTTCTTTAATTTTTTTTATTAAATTCATACAAGATTAATAATTTCTAAAAATATCATATATTATTAGTTGTATTATGGTCAAAATAAATTAATTGCCAAATTGTTTTGTAAAAAAAATTTATAAGAAATAAATAATTAATCATTAATTTTATCAAAATTTGTTAGCGAATAAAACAATAAAGCATAATAGCTTGGAATTTGATCATTAAAAATTTGAACTCCAAAAAAAATTGGAAAGAAGATTAAAATATAAATTATCTTATCTTCATTTAATTTTTTCAAATTTAATAATGAAAATAACATTATAAAAAAAGATATTAAGCCAAATAATCCATATGCACTTATAGGATATAAAATAGTTTGATGACTACTTGATCCCATGTATTGATTTAGAGAGTTAAAAATTATTCCATTTCCAAAAATTATATTATTTGTAATTAGATTTAAACTATCATTTAATGTTAAGTATCTAACAAGAATACTATGTTCTTTACCGCCTAAATGATCAGGATAAAATATATAATTCATGAAATTTAAATTTTTTATAACTAGAAAATTATTAAAAATAATTTCTTTAATTGAAAACTGATTTGTAAAAAATAAAATTAAAAAACATATAATTATTAACGCTAATATATAAAATAAATATTTCTTAAACTTATAATTTTTTATTTTAAAAAAAAATTTTATAATTATAAATGGAAAAATTGATATTAATGTTAAGCTAGCTCCTAACGATCCATAAACTAAAACTATTGCAGAAAATAATAATATTAAAATAATTTTAAAATATAAATTTTTTATTATTTCTGTTTTTATAAAGCAAAGGATGCAAATTGAAAAATTAAAGTAATAACTAAATGTTTGACTTAATGGAAACCTCCTATTGAATAAATCTTCTGAAAATACTTGAAAATATCTATTTATACCAGCAGAGGTATAATTATTTGAACCTATTGAATAATTAATATATTTTCCAATTAAAACGTAAAATGCAAATATTAAAGTCCCAAAAATATAAATATCAAACAATAATTTTTTTTCTCTATTAAACAAAAAGATATCAATAGTTACATAAATTAGAAAAATATAAATCCAACTTAAAGAATAATTTAAAGTTGAATATTGCTTTAAGTAATCACCTTTTAAATTAACATTGTAGCTATACAAAATTAAGGAATTAATCAATTCTATAAAAAAAATTATAAAAGAAAAATAAAATAGATTTTTTGAAAAATGATTTAGTTTTTTAAGTTTTTCGATCCTCAATAAAAATAAAAAAATTAACAAAAAACATAAGATTACTGAAAATCTTATAAAACTAAGTGTAGATGATATTGAGTGATTAATTGTAATAATAATATTATCAAAAAAACCTGTTAAACTAAATACAAACAAAAAAAAAATTAAAAATCTAATTTCATCATAATCACCAATTTTCAAATTTAACCTAAATAAATTCATTTAACTATTTTTTGGAAATAATCATTATTATTTTTTTTTTTAATTGCGCTTTCTAGCATTTTTTGGAAATCTTTAAAATCCAACAATGGTAAGCTTGAAATATTAAATTTATTTGATGATAAGTTTTTGATATGACACCTCTTCTTTAAAAACTTCAAATCATTTTTGTTCCAAACTCCTAGATCGGTATTAAATATAATGCAAGGCAAATTTGATTTTAAAATATAATTGAAAGTTGATGTGTGTGAATAACTAAATAAAATTAAATCGTAATTTGAATATATTTTTTCAAAATTATCATATACAATTTTATTTACATATTTTTTAATTGAATTTTCCCACCCTAATCTATCTGGATGAATTTTATAATCTAAAGAATAGTTATAATTTTTGAATAATTTTAAAATATTTAACTCGAGATAATACTTAGAGTAAAAAAAAGACTCTGGGGCTATTGGAGATCTAATTGGGCTCATTGGATAGCCTACTAGTAATATTTTTAAATCCTTTTTATTAATTTTTTTTTCTAATAAATTTTGTTTTATAGTTTTTAAATTAACATTAATAGACTTTGGTAGAGTAGATTTTAAATATTTGTTTAAATTAGTTAATTTTTCAAAATTTTTTTTACTGGTTAAATTAGGACAGAGAAATATATCGAAACCAGAGTATAAAATAGGTAAATAATTATTTATAATTGAATACCGATTATTACCATGTTCTTGAGCGCACAATTTATTATTTTTATTTTTATGTTTAAGAGAAAATATTTTATTTATTGGCTTTGAAGAATTAGTGAAAATATAATCAAAATTTAAAGAGTTATTTTTATAAATATTTTGTTTTATTATGTTTAATCTTTTCAAATAATTTTTTTTAATTCTTTTTGAAGATACCTCTATATTAAAATAATTTTTAATTTCTTTATCAATATTGTCAAAAAAATTATTGATATTTTGAATTAAAGAATTATTTAGATTGCCTTTAATATTTGTATCAATTTGAAAAATATCAACCACGAATAAAAAAGTTTTTTTTCTTTTTAAATACTCAAAAACAGATCTAGTTGGCTTACCTATACACAAGGATTTTCTATTTTTCAGGAGAAAAAAATAATTTTTTATATTGTTACTTTTAACTGTAAACAAAAATGATTTAATAATTATTTTAAATAGTTGAGGAATGTTTAATTTTTTAAATGTAAATAATTTATTCTCAATATCATAAAATGGTTTTGAATATTTTCCATTGATAATTTTAAATTTATTTTTAATTGAGAGTTTTTTTATAATTTGAATATGATATATTTGAATTAAAGTATTAATAAATGATGTTTCAGACTGGAATAGCTTTACTAGTTTTTTATTTTTTTTAATTAATACCAAATAATTATCTAGTATGATTTGAGATAATTTTTTGAAAGATTTTTCTTCAATTGGCCAAATAATATTTTTATTTTTATTTATATTAAATATATCTAATGAAAGAGTTTTTTTCATGATGTTAATATTTTATCAATTTTTTTTATATACATTCTGAGAACATCTTTTTTTATTTGTGATATATATTTTTCAAATTCTTCAATCATTAATGGCTTAGCTTTTTGTTTTGCATTTAATCTGTCTATAATTTTTTTTTTTAAGTCTTTACTAGATTTAGCTAAAGTAATTTTTTTTTTAAATAACTTGTGCATAACAAATTGATCATATTTGTTAACCTCATTGAAATTAGGGCATATTACTCTATGACCAAATATGGCGGATTCCAAAATAACTGTTGAATTAAAAGCAACAATTGTGCTCGAGGATCTAATTAATTTTAATACATCTGATCTACTGGTTATAATCAAATTGTCTGGTATTTTCTTAGGATAACCAATATCTTTAAAAATTTGTTGATGCCACTCAAAGTCCCATTTAGTTTTAATAATAAATTCAATGTCAGGATTTTCAATTGAAAGTTCATAAATTGATCGGTGAACATCTTGAAATAATTTAACCCAACCCTTATTAACAAAAAAAGTATTTGAATTAAATGCATTTCCATAAATTCCAGATCTTAGTGTAAAGCTGAAAAGAGTAACTCTTTTTTTTGAATTTTTTCGATAGTTTTTATTTTGAATTTTTTTATAGTAATCATGAAATCTAAGTGCGCCAATTGAAAAAATTTTGTTTTTTGATAAAATATTTTTACTTAAAATTTTTTTTGTTATTAAATTATGAGTAATTATTAAATCAGCTCTTGATTTAAAATAATTTGAATAAAATTTTATTTTATTTTCTTGTTGTGACTTTAATGGGGAAAAATTTTCTTTATGAAGTATAATATATTTTAAGTTACATTCTTTGGCTATCTCTCCAACCAAAAAATCAAATTTATAATGAACTGCTGCACTAAAAACTGATTTAGCCTTAATTAATTTAAAAAATATATTAAAATAGTTTTTATATTTTAAAATAATTTCATCTTTTATTTGAAAGTTTTTTCTATTATCTAACAGTTGAAATTCTTTATATTCATCTTTTAATTTTTTTTTTATTATAATTGGATTAAATAGTCTTCTTTCCAAAACATATGGAAATCTAAAAAAAATATAATTACTATTTTTCTCTAAAATCTCTAAATCAAATTTAAAACGTAGGTCATTTAAAGCTATAATTACTATTTTTCTAGTAAATAAAATTTTATAATTTTTTTTATGTAAGAAGCTTATTAAAACTAACAAAGTAAAATAAATAGATCTTATAAAATTAAATTTAGATATAATTTTATAAAAAAAAATTTTCATAGATTGATTATTTTATCAAATTTAGATAATAAATTCTTTTTATGAGTTACAAAAATAACTGTTAGATCTTTATCATTTACTAAATTTTCAATAATTTTTTTTTCATCTTCATTGTCAATAGAGGACGTCGACTCATCCATAAATAGTATTTTTGGTTTTGTTAATAACGCTCTTGCAATCGCTATCTTCTGTGCTTGCCCACCAGAAATATTTTTTCCTAATTCCAAAATTTCTGTATCAATACCATTCTCCAAACTATCTAAAAAATCTCTCAAACAACTTTTTTCAATAATACTCTCATCTATTTTAATGCTTTGATCTCGTCCAAATAAAATATTTTCTTTAATACTCATATGCATTAGATTAATGCTTTGAGGAACGTACGAAACAATGTTTCTCCAGCTTTCTAGATTTTTAAGCACATCTTGATCGTCAATTATAAATTTTCCTGATGATGGAGGTAAAAAGCCTAAAAATATATTTAATAATGTGCTTTTCCCAGTTCCATTTTGTCCAACAATTCCAACTTTTTCACCTCTGTTAATTTTTATATTAAGATTATCAAAAATTTTTTTTTTTCCATACGAGAAAGATATATTTTGTAAATTTATAGAATTCACAAAATCTAAATTCTTATGAAAAGTATTTAAATTTTTTGTTACCAAACTTTTTTTTAAATATTCAATATCCTCAAATATTATTTGAAAGGATTTTTTTTGATATCTAATGCCTTGTAAAGAAGATAAAATTCTTGAAGATGATGGTAAAATTCTAATTGCAGCTGCACCAAACATCCCAATTACAGTTATTAAACCTGATCCAGATTGACCTACAAAAGCACTCCCTAACAAAAAGTACAACATAATGATTGAAAATATGAATATAAATATTACCTCGAAATAAAGTTTCGGTAAAACACCTACTAATGCTTGTTTAACATTATAATCAGCAAGTGTTTTTTCTTCTGAAATATATTTATTAATAAAAAAATTTTTTACTTTATATATTTGTATTTCTTTATAGGAATTAAATCCCTCAATTAATATCTTAGGAACTTTTGCAGATCGTTCTGTTCTTAGTTTACCAAGTTTATATATATAATTTTTGGAAAAAAAATTAAAAACATAGAAAAAAAATATTAAACTTGATGAAACAATTAAGAAACTTTTCCAATCAAAAATAATTAAAAACATAGCAATTGATAGAATAATTATTGCTTCATTTACTAAGGTTATTAGTTGATAAATTGTTTTAGATACTAGGCCAGCCTCTGTCTGTAAATTTCTCATTAAAATTCCAATATTTTTTTTTTACAAAATAAATTGGATCCATATTTAAATAACCAGAATATAAATCTTTACATAGTCTTACGTTTAAATTATTCGTTAATTTAAAAGTCCACCAATTAAAGAAAAATATAAATAAATTCTTAAACAAAAACATTGAGAAAAAACATATAATAATTAATAATCTTAAATCTTCTTTGTTAATATAAAAATCAATTTTATCTTCTAAAAAGTTGCTAACCAAATCAGGATTTAAAAGAGATTGTATTAATGGAAATATCATACCTAAACTAAATATTTCTAAAATAGATGAAATTAAAAAAAGAAAAAATAAAACAATAAGTTTTTTTCTTTCTCTTGAATTTAAGATTTTATTTATACTTGCTAAATAATTCATTTATTTTTGTAATAATTTTTATACCAACTTATAAAATTACCTATTCCTTGATTGAGTGGGGTTATTTTTTTTGGCAAGAATTTTTTTATTTTTTTAATATCACATGTTGTAGCTTTAACGTCACCCTGCTGTAATTTTAAAAATTTTTTCTTTGAAGTTAATTTTAATTTTCTTTCAATTATTTTAATAAAATTTGTTAATTTAATTGGCTGATTAGTTCCAACGTTATATACTTCGTAAATTCCTTTATTTTTTTTGGAATTAAAATATTTTAATATATTTATAACGATATCCACCGCATCAGCAATATATGTAAAATCTCTCATATGGTTTCCATAATTAAAGATTTCTATTTTTTTATTTTGTAAAATAGAATTTGTGAATTTAAATAAAGCCATATCTGGCCTGCCCCATGGACCATAAACTGTAAAAAATCTTAAACCAATCGTATTTAACCCATAAATTTTTGAATAAGAGTGAGCCATTAATTCATTAGATTTTTTTGTAGCAGCATAAAATTGAATTGGTTTTTCAACTGAATGTTTTTCACTTAATTTTTTGAATTGACTATTTCCATAAACACTACTTGTACTTGCATAAAAAAAATATTTTATTTTATTTTTTCTGGATAAATCTAATATATTAAAAAAACCCAATAAGTTGCTTTCAAAATAATTTCTAGGATACTTTATTGAATATCTGACTCCTGCTTGTGCAGCGAGATTATAAACAACATCAAATTTTTTTTTAAATATTTTTTCGAGTGAATTTTTATTCGTTAAATCTATTTTTTTGAACTGAAAATTTTTGTACTTTTTAAGAAACTTAATTCTATTTTTTTTTATATTTACATCGTAATAATTATTTAAATTATCTATACCAATTACATTGAAATTTAAATCACAAAGCTTTTTTGCTAAATGAAACCCAATAAATCCTGCGCAGCCACTAATTAAAATGTTCATGATTTTATAATTTATATTTTTCTATCACAAAGCAATACTTAAAACAATTATACCTGTTTTTAAAATTATCTTTTGAATATATTCACAAAACCATATAGATAATCAATATCATATGAATTTTAATTTTTTAAAAAATAAAAATATCTTTATTAGCGGAGCTACTGGATCTTTTGGTCAAAGCATGATTTCTAAATTACTTAAATTAGATAATGTTAGAAGAATAGTAATTTTTTCTAGAGACGAATTAAAACAATTTGAATTACAAAAAAAATTTAAATCAAAAAAATTAAGATATTTTTTAGGTGATATTAGAGACCTCGAAAGATTAAAAGTTGCAATTAAAGGGGTTGATATTGTTATTCATGCTGCTGCATTAAAGCAGGTTCCTGCAGCAGAGTATAATCCTGAAGAATTTATAAAAACAAATATTACTGGGGCAGAAAATATAATTAAAGCTTCAATTTTTAATAATGTTAAAAAAGTAATTGCTTTATCAACAGATAAAGCTACTGAACCTGTAAACCTTTATGGTGCTACAAAACTTGTTTCGGATAAACTGTTTGTTGCAGCCAACAATATTATAGGTGAGCAAAAAATATCTTTTTCTGTTGTAAGATATGGCAATGTTCTGAACTCAAGAGGATCGGTTTTACCAATTTTTTTAAAACTTAATGAAGAAGGAAAAAATATTATCCCAATTACACATAAGGATATGACTAGATTTTTTATTACCTTAGAACAAGGTGTTGATTATGTACTTCAATTTCTTAATATTATGAAAGGTGGGGAAATATTTATTCCAAAAATTAAATCTACTAAAATAATAGAACTTGCAAAAGCAATAAATAAAAATTTTAAATTTAAAATTATAGGAATAAGACCTGGTGAAAAAATACACGAATTCTTATGCTCAAAAGCGGACAGTAACAATATTATTGAATTTGATGAGTTTTATATAATAACACCACAAATTGTTTTTAATAAAAAAAAAAATTATTTTATTTATCCCTCAGAAAGAAAAAAAGGTAAAAAAGTCAAAGATGAATTTGAGTTTTCTTCAAATAATAGTGAAATATTAAATCCAAGAGAACTAAAAAAAATAATTATGAAGTTAAATGGAATTTAAAGAATACTTATAATATTCTTAATTAAGGTATTTTTTAAAAGATTTGAAATAAAAATTAAAAGTGAGTCAACTAACATAAATGAATTTCCAAGATATTTTTTAAAAAAATGAGTTCAATTTTTTGTATAATTCCAGCTAGGAAAAACTCTAAATCAATTAAGCTCAAAAATTTTGTTAAAGTAAAAAAAAAAAAATTAATAGAATATTCAATCGAATTTGCAAAAAAACTTCAAAAAGAACATGATATGGATATTTGTGTTAGTAGTGATTATAAAAATATATCTTCTATTTTAAGAAAACATAATTTAGAGTTTTTAGGCTTAAGACCAAATAAACTCAGTAAAGATAACTCTTTAACGAAAGATGTTGTCTTATATGAACTTAATAAATTTCAAAAAAAATTTAACAGAAATTATACCTATATACTATTATTACAGCCAACAACTCCTATTAGGTCCCTAAAAGATATAAAAAGTGCATTAAAATTAATCAAAAATAATAATAAAAAATATGACTCAATTGTTTCTGTAAAAAACGTTGATGGTAATCATCCCCTTAGGATGAAAACAATTAGAAATGGATACTTAAAAAATTATATAAATCAGAAAAGAGAGAATATGATACCAAGACAAAAATTACCAAAAGTCTATATTAGATCTGGATCTTTTTATTTAATTAAAAAAAATAAATTTCTAAAATATAAAAGCTTAGTGGGAGAAAAAACAGGCTATGTTATATTGAAAAATATATATAGTCTAAACATAGATAGCATTGAAGACTTAATTATATTTAAAAATTTTTATAAATGAAAAAGCTTACTCTATTTTGCGGCTCCACTAATTTATTTAGCGATCAAATTCTCAATAAAATTAAAAAAAATTATAATTATATTTTTTATAAAAATCTAAGCCAAAGATCTTTTGAAAAAAAGTTTTATAAATACGATATTTTATTATGCAGATTTCAACATAAAATTCCGTTTATAAAAAATTCTAAATTGCGTTATATTCTTTCACCAACAACAGGCACAGATCATATTGATAAAAAATATTTTCAAAATAGGAATATAAAAATATTTAATTTATCAAATAAAAATAATTTTCTTAAAAATATTCATTCATCATCTGAATTCACTATTTATATGATACTAAGATTAATCAAAATAAATCAGCTAAAGTTAAATGGTTTTAGTAAAGAAATTAACTCAAAAAAAGTTTGTATTATTGGCTATGGAAGAAATGGAAAAAAAATTGCCAAAATTTTAAAGGCATTTGGAGCTAAAATTAGTTTTTTTGATAAATACATAAATCCTGAAACCAACTTAAATAATTTAATTAAAAATTCCGATATAATATCGATAAATATTCCATTAAATGAAAAAACAGAAAATTTTTTTGATCGTAAAAAAATAAAAATGATGAAGAAAAATGCTTTATTAATAAATTCTTCACGTGGTGAAATTGTTGATGAAAATTATATTGTTAAGAATTTATCATCTATAAAAATTTTTTATGCCTCAGATGTACAGAGTAAAAAACTTTATTTAAAAAGAAAATTGTATGCAAAAGACAAAAATAAACTTTTTTTTTCTAATCACATTGCAGGTTTGTCTGAAGAGTCTGTAAAAAAAACTGATTTTGAAATCATTAAAGATTTCAATAATTTTCTAAAGACTAATATTATTCAATAAAAAAATATTTAGGGGTATAGATATTCTATCTACACCATTAAAACTAAGATGATTCTCATCTTTATAAAATGATCCATTTTTATCTCCAGTCACACAACTATTCAGATCACAAAAATGATTTTCTAATTCAAAATATCTGAAACTATATAGATTGTTTTTTCTTAGATTTTTGAATATTAAATTTGTAGAGTTGTGAATTTTCTTATAATCTTCAATTTTTGTTGATTTCTTTTCTATTTGTTCAGAATTAAGTTTATTTTTTTTACTTAGAATTCTATAGATAAATTTTGGATTAAATTTTTGTTCTGGTGGCTGCTGAAAAATAATAACATTAGTATTTATTTCAGAAAATTTTGATAATGTATTTTTAATACCTAATTTAAAAGAATTCTGACTTTCTATTGAATTTCTTGGACCAAATTTTTTATTAGAAATATAATTTACATTATTTCCCAAATA
>MDTG01332872.1_pt1 | contig 11262 bp, 11 predicted proteins | sample 811421 | NCBI WGS metagenome assembly MDTG01 (sample SAMN05326645, study PRJNA326480) | marine metagenome | isolation source: seawater | place: Pacific Ocean: South East | collected 2011
GGCCGCCGCCGGAGAACTCAACAATCTCTTCCAGCACGGAGCGGATCACGATTTCGTCGGTGTCGGAGGTTCGTCTGAGGGCGATGTACATGCGCAGCGCCTCTAGCGCGCGAAGCCGATCCTCCGGCCTGGGCGCGCGCACGACTCGATCCAGGAGCGTCCTGACCGCACCCCACGAATCTCCGTGCGTCTCGGCGCGCAGAGCCCTCACATGCAGCGCTTCACGTCATGCCGCGAGAGCAATGGCGATCGCGATTGCCCAGAGTCCTGCAACCACCACGGTGGTTCCCATCCGCGCTCCCCTCGTCCCGCGTCGATTTGGCGAGACAACTCTCACATGCGCGGTTGACGAAGCAGAGGCTCTCGTTCGACCAAGCGATGCGCTGGCGCAACCTAGGCTCCGCGGCCGAAGGCGGCCTCGATCGCACTCACTGCGCCCGCGATAACTGGCAGCTCTGAGGGGCGCGCAACATAGCCTGAGGTCGTCTTCGAAGACGCGTGACCCGCCTGGGCCTTCGCATGCTCGATGTCGCCGGTGCGCTTCTCAATCTGGTTCAGGGCGGTGTGCCGAAGACTGTGGAAGGTGAACGATTCGAGGTCGATGCCTGCCTGTGCGAGCTCATCGAATTGTTCGCCCGTCATCGAGCCGAGATCTCGGCGCAGGTTGCCGGGACTGAGCATGGCGCCGGTTCGCCCCTGCAGGAGCGGGGCGTCGAAATCCTCGCAAACGGCAAGAGTGCGGCACTCATCGATCGCGGCTGATGCCCATCCAGGGAGCAACAAGATCCGGTGCCTCTCGTCGTGCTTGAGTCGCTCGGAACGAACCAGCTTGTTATCGACGGTGGCCGCCGTTCCGGTGAGAGCGAGCGCCAACTGCGGAACCTCAGAAACCCCCGAAAGTTGGAATCCTACGACTTCCCCGATCCGTGCGCCGGTAGCGAGGGCAAGCTCAATCGCGAGACGGAGCCGGGGCCCGCGCCGTGGCCCCGATCGATGCGTGCTTTCCCACTGTCGAACGCAGCGGCGGAGCGCGGCGACCTGCTCAGGCGTGAGCGCCCGCGACTCGCCTACCTCGACGGTGATCGGCTCAAGGCTGAGCGCCGGGTTGTAAGCCAACGCCCCGTACACGACTGCACGGTTCAGGGACTGCTTCAGGACATGCAGGGCTTGCTTGCGATAACTGTCCGAGTAGCCAATCTTCGGTTCGCCTCGCCGTGTCCCCGGCCGCGGTTCATCCTGAAGGCGGTCGAGGAACTCGTTCAGACGTCCGGCGGTGATCTGCTCTAGTCTCAGCATCCCCAGGCGGGGAATCACGAGCCCGCGAGCTGCTCGCGTGTAGACCTCGACGCTTTGAGGTTGCTGCTTCGGCGCACGGTTCCCGCCAGGTGAGCGGCCCTGTGTGCTGAGCCATCGTTCCACTGTGTCACCGAGCGTCGTGCGCGGGCTCCACTCGTCGGCCGCGTAGACGAGCGCCGCAGCCTGTCGCGCGAGGTCCGCACGGATCTCATCCTCGGTCGCGCCAGTGGCGCGGAGGGGCTGGATGTTCCCCGCCCCGTCTCGTGCTCGGGCGAGCCCGCGAAGCGAGTTCCCCCGGCGCTCAAAGCTCACCCGGCCGAGTTCACCCGGCTCGAGTCGTGCCCGGCTCACGAGGCTTCTCCGGTCCGGACGTTCTGTTCCCGGCGCTGGATCCACTCAAGCACTGCCTGCGGGCGGTACTTCGCCTTCTTGCCGCCGAGGCGAACCCAATCGGGGCCACCTCCGCGGGATCTCCATGACTCGACGGTGGTGACGGGGACGCCGAGCCGGGTAGCCAGCTCGGTCTCGTCCCACAGCTCGAACGGGTTGGTGTTGGAGTTTTCTGTGCTCATGCTCACCACGTGGGCGGCGAGCATCGCAGAGAGGCTATGCGAATCGAAAAAAGTTTCAAAGCGCCCCAAAGTGACATCCCGATCACGTGACGTCTCGGGCACTGAGGTGCACCGCGAGACGTCACCAATCGCGTTGAGATGTCGTCCAGTGCTTCGCAAAGCATCGAATCGCGTCGGGGCCCGGTGCCGAACCCCAAATGGCACCCAAAGCGCACCCATAGCGCACCCATTCGAGCCCACGACGATGTGCGACTGCATCGAGCGAAGCATGCTGATCCTCCGATTCCCTTGATTTCTCGCGGGAATTGAGGAGGCCTCAGAGGTGTGTGGAGCCGACGACGGGACTTGAACCCGTAACCGCCCGATTACAAGTCGGGTGCGCTACCAATTGCGCCACGTCGGCAGAGCGCCCAGTCTATCGGGGCGCCGAGGTGCTCCCCGTCTCAGGGAGTGGGCGTCGGTGTCGGCGACAACGTCTGATAGTAAGCGTCGGAGTCGATCGTCAACACGAACTGGGCAAACTCCTTCGGGTCATCGAGCGCCCCGACATAGACCGAGCCGTTGACGAGCACGAGCGGTGTGCCGGTGAGTTGGATGCCCTCGGTGTCGGGGATCTCCTCGACCGCGCGCTCGGTTGCCTTCTTCGCCCACGAGAGGAAGTCGCCGTCCTCGATGCAGGCCCGCACGACCTTGGGGTTCGACACCCCGGATGCCTGCGCGATGTCGGCCAGTTCGGTGTCGGAGTACCCGTCGGCGTCGACATCCGGCTGCTGCTCCAGCAACGCGTTGTTGAACTTGAAGAACGCGTCTGATGCGTGGGTGGCGACGCACGCTGACGCTGCTGCGGCGCGCAGCGAGTACTTCGTGCCGTTGGACTTCGCCGTGAGCATCGCGACCGGGTAGTACGTCAGGCTGACCGCACCCTCGTCGACCCAGGTCGACAGCTGCGCCGCGTTGGCGAGCTGGAACTCGGCTGAGCCGGTTGAGAGGTAGTCGACATAGACCCGGATTTCGATTTCGGGCGCCTCGGTGACAACAGGGGTCGGCTCGGGGGTCGCAGTGCTTGTCGCCCCGGCCTCAGTGGACGTGCTGTCGTCGACGCCCTCTTGCGCGATGACCGCACCGTCGACGTCGGTCACCGCGAAACCGTCGGCCTTGGCAGCAGCGGGGCTGAGCGCGCTCGTCGAGGTTGTCGAGGTCACCGCCCAGGTGACCGAGACGGCGACGACGGCGACCACAGCGACGATTCCGACGCCGATGATTCCGGCACGGATGCGGCGCTCTCGCGTCTGCTTCGCGTGAACCTTCTGCGCCTTCTCGCGGACCGCTTCGCGGCGGTCGCGAGCCTCGGGCGCCGTGGGCTGCTCACCGCTGGGCGTCTGATCGCTCGACATGAAACCTCTTCACACAACAAGGGGTCGGGCTGTACCCGACAGGGGGCCGTGGCGTTGGCCGGGGGATGTCGCTCAGGTAACGACCACCGCCCACGATGGTAGCCAGACAGCCTGGGAAAAGCCCAGACATGGCGCCTCTTTAGGTGTGATGTGGCCGGGAAACCAGCACCACTCACGGTCAGGCTATTCGTCGGCCTCTTCCTGTTTGCCGCGCATCACCAACAAGGGGTCGGGCGTTCCCACAACCTCGAAATCCTTGTCGTCGTAATCGAACTGCCCGAGGAAGAACTTCATCGCGTTCACCCGAGCACGCTTCTTGTCGTTGGATCGGATGATGGTCCACGGCGCGTACTTCTTGTCGGTGCGGCGGAACATCTCCTCCTTGGCAACCGTGTACTCGGTCCACTTGTCCAGCGAGGCGATGTCCATCGGCGAGAGCTTCCACCGCCGCACCGGATCGAGTTGACGCAGCGCGAACCGCGTGCGCTGCTCGGTTCGCGAGACCGAGAACCAGAACTTCGTCAGATGGATGCCGGACTCGACCAGCATCCGTTCGAACGAGGGAGTCTGCTCCATGAACGTCTCATACTCGTCATCCGAACAGAACCCCATGACCCGTTCGACGCCGGCTCGGTTGTACCAGGACCGGTCGAACATGACGATCTCGCCCGCGGTCGGAAAGTGCTGGATGTAGCGCTGGTAGTACCACTGGCCCTGCTCGCGATCACTCGGTTTCGCCAGGGCGACGACGCGCGCAGACCGCGGGTTGAGGTGCTCGGTGAACCGTTTGATCGTGCCGCCCTTGCCCGCGGCATCCCGGCCCTCGAACAGGATGATGGCGCGGCCACCGGTGTCTTCGAGCCAGTACTGGAACTTCAGCAGCTCCACCTGCAGGCGGTACTTCTCGAGTTCGTACTCGTCGCGCGTCATCCGGTCCGCGTAGGGGTAGCCCTCCTGCCACGTGTAGACCGGATTGCCCTCGGGATCGATCAGATCGGGGTCGGGAGTGTGCCCGTCGCGCACGGTGTAGCCGTGCTCGCGCAGGTACTCGATGTAGGCCCGCATATCTCCGGCGGGGACGTTCTCGAACATGGCAGCCTCCGACGGCGCGGTCTGCATCGTGTGCGCCGTCTTCGCATTCTCACTCACCGGAGTACCTCACACGAGACCGACGTTCACCGCCCGGTGAACATCCGGTGACGATCAAGCCCCGCCGTCCCGCCGCCTCGACGATCGGGCGTGTAAGGCTGGGGTCATGAGAATTGTGGTGACCGGCTCGACCGGAAAGCTCGGAAGCGTCGTTGTTCGGGAGCTGAGCGCAGCGGGACACGAGGTGATCGGGTTCGACATCGCCGGCCGCCCCCAGCCGGGCTTCCTGCAGGTGGACCTCACCGATTACGGCCAGGTGATCGATGCCCTCGCGGGCCTTGGCGATCGCGACGACCGCGGGCTCGATGCCGTCGTTCACCTCGCGGCCATCCCGGCACCCGGCATCCGCTCCGAGGTCGCGGTCTTCCACAACAACATGGCAGCGACCTTCAACGTCTTTTGGGCGAGCGTCAGGCTCGGCATCCGTCGCCTGGTCTACGCCTCCAGCGAGACAGTGCTGGGGCTTCCCTTCGACGTGCCGCCGCCGTACGTTCCGGTGGACGAGGAGTATGAGCCTCGCCCCGAGAGCGTGTACTCGCTCGTGAAGACCCTCGAAGAGCGGATGGCGCGCGAGCTCGTGCGTTGGCATCCCGATCTGTCGATCACAGCGCTGCGGTTCTCTAACGTCATGGTTCCGGAGGACTACGCGGCCTTCCCCCGTTTCGATGAGGATGCGCGGGCCCGCAAGTGGAACCTGTGGGGCTACATCGATGCCCGCGACGGATCGCAGGCCATCGAGCGCGCACTCGAGATCGCGCCGGCCGGGTTCGAGCAGTACATCATCGCTGCAGCCGACACCGTGATGTCGCGGCCGAACGCCGAGCTGCTCGCGGAGGTCTTCCCCGATGTGCCGGTCACCCGCGAGGTCGGACCGAACGAGACGCTGCTGTCGATTGAAAAGGCGACACGGATGCTGGGCTACGCGCCCCAGCACTCTTGGCGCGAGGGCCACTGAGCACAGCGATCCTCGGTGTTCGCTCCCAGGTGGGGGTGGCATACTGAAAGATGCGCCCGATGACGGGCGTGCGGGCCAAGCCCCCGCTCATCCTCACAACGGATCGTCCGGCACGTACCTGCCGGTGAAGGAGAAGAAGAAATGGCGTCAGTCACCTTTGACAACGCAACCCGCCTCTACCCCGGTGGAACCCGTCCCGCAGTTGACAAGCTGAACCTCGAAGTGGGCGACGGCGAGTTCCTCGTCCTGGTCGGTCCCTCGGGTTGCGGTAAGTCCACCTCGCTGCGCATGCTCGCGGGCCTTGAAGAGGTCAACTCGGGTCACATCCGCATCGGCGAGCGCGACGTCACCGATGTCCCGCCGAAGGACCGCGACATCGCGATGGTGTTCCAGAACTACGCGCTGTACCCCCACATGACCGTCGCCGAGAACATGGGCTTCGCCCTGAAGATCGCCGGCGTCAACAAGGATGAGCGCGCTTCCCGCGTTCTCGAGGCGGCGAAGCTCCTCGACCTCGAGCAGTACCTCGACCGCAAGCCGAAGGCTCTCTCGGGTGGTCAGCGTCAGCGTGTCGCGATGGGCCGCGCCATCGTGCGTCAGCCCCAGGTGTTCCTCATGGACGAGCCGCTGTCGAACCTCGACGCGAAGCTGCGCGTCCAGACCCGTACCCAGATCGCGTCGCTGCAGCGCCGCCTCGGCGTCACGACCGTGTACGTGACCCACGACCAGACAGAGGCCCTCACGATGGGTGACCGGATCGCGGTCCTCAAGGACGGCATCCTGCAGCAGGTCGGCACCCCGCGCGATCTGTACGAGGCACCGAAGAACATCTTCGTCGCCGGCTTCATCGGCTCCCCTGCCATGAACCTGTTCACCGTCGACGTGACCGAGGGCGGCGTCAACTTCGGTACGCACCTGGTGCCGGTCGAGCGCGATGTCCTCGCCAAGACGAGCGCCAAGGAGCTCACGATCGGTGTCCGCCCCGAAGACATCGAGGTCAGCCCCGCCGACGGCAAGGGCCTCTCGGTGGTCGTGGACCTCGTCGAGGAGCTCGGCGCCGACGGCTACCTCTACGGTCACGCCGACATCAACGGCAAGCGCACCGATGTCGTCGCTCGTGTCGACGGTCGCAACCACCCGAACGCCGGTGAGACCGTCGTGCTGGCTCCGGTTCTCGACCACGTTCACCTGTTCGACCTCGAGTCGGGCGAGCGCCTCTCGGAGAAGGCTGTCGCTTCGGCCTGATCACCATGACCTCGTGACGGCGCGGATGTCTCAGACGTCCGCGCCGTCACGCACGTAAGCCCTGGATGCGGAGAATCGGATGTCGTCCACGCAGCTCTCGATCACCGCGAGCACCGTCGATCCCGGACTGCTGACCCTGCCGTGGTCGGTGCCTCTCGTGGAGTGGCCGTCCGAGACGATCGTGTCGCTCCCGAAGGGCATCTCCCGTCACACCGTGCGTTTCGCGAGCCTGTCAGGTCGCGTGGTGGCGATCAAAGAGACCACCGAGGAGATGGCGCGACGCGAGTATGACATGCTCGGCAACCTCGACCGGTTGGATGCGCCGTGTGTCGACCGGGTCGCCGTCATCGCCGGACGCCGTGACGAGGACGGCGAACCGCTACCGGCCGCCCTGGTCACCTCTCACCTGAAGTTCTCCCTCCCGTACCGCGCCCTGTTCACCCAGGTGCTGCGGCCGACTACCGCAACCCGACTGGTCGACGCCCTCGCGGTGCTGCTGGTGCGCCTCCACAATGTCGGGTTCTTCTGGGGCGATGTGTCGCTGTCGAACACGCTCTTCCGCCGCGACGCGGGAGCCTTCGCCGCCTATCTCGTGGACGCAGAGACCGGCGAGCTGCACGAGAACGGACTCACGCCCGGGCAGCGCGAGCACGACCTCGACGTCGCGCGCACCAACATCGCCGGCGAGATCATGGACCTCGAGGCCGGCGGACGCCTTGAGGGTGGTGTCGACGCCGTCGAGATCGCCGACGGGATCATGAGCGCATACCGGTCCCTGTGGCGGGAGCTCACCGAGATCGAGACGTTCGAGGCACGAGAGGCCTGGCGCATCACCGAGCGCGTCGAACGCCTCAACGAACTCGGCTTCGACATCGGTGAGATGTCGATGCAGACAACGGCCGACGGAACCCGCGTGTCCATCCAGCCCAAGGTCGTGGATGCCGGTCACCACCAGCGCCGCCTCATCCGTCTCACCGGGCTCGACGTCGAAGAGAACCAGGCGCGGCGGCTGCTGAACGACCTCGATGAGTTTCACGCACGCGGTTCACGCGCGGGCGATGACGAAGAGATGGTGGCGCACGAATGGCTCACCCGGGTCTTCGAACCCGTCATCCGCGCCATCCCCTTCGACCTGCGCTCCAAGCTCGAACCGGCGGAGGTGTACCACCAGTTCCTGGAGCACCGGTGGTACATGTCGCAGGCGCGCGGGCAGTCAGTGCCCGTCGCCGAGGCTGTCACGAGCTACATCGACGACGTGCTCCGCTTCCGCCGGGACGAGGCGACCGTGATGGGCCCACCCACCGACACTCTCGCCATTCCGATAGTGACGGATGCGGTCCCGGTGACCCGCAGCCCGTCGACCGGTCCCACCGACTGGCGGGACCTGGTCTAAGGGTGCGCGGTCAGTAGCCCACGGTGAAGCGGCCGCGCACGTGCTGCGGGTTCTCGATCTCGTCGAGTACCGCCACGGCAAGGTCAGCTCCCGAGATGAAGGATTCGCCGTCGGCATCCGTCACGATGACGTCGCCGCCGGTGCGGTACTTCCCGGTGCGCTCCCCCGGGTTCCACGCGCCGAAGCCGCCGGCCGGGTGCACGAAGAACCAGTCGCGACCCGAACTGTCGGCCTGCAGGTCTTCGAGGATGTCGATGGCTTCCTGCGCTTCGGGTTTGAACTCGTCGGGAAAGCCGCTGTCGATCACACGCGGCCCGCCAGGGGCCACGAGGCTCCCGCCAGCACCGCCGATGATTCCGATGCGCACGTCACCGGGGAGCACTGACAGCAACTGCTGGATCGCCGGGCGGACCTTTCCGAGCATGTCTCCGCGACCGGGGACCGCGCTGACCACGACATCGACGCCCGCAAGCTCGGCGACCAGACCTGGGACATCGAGCAGGGTGCCCTCGATGTAGGTGGCGCCGTGGATCCGCTCTGCCGGCGCGACGCGCGCGACCGATACGACAGTGTGGCCGCGGTCGACCGCTTCCTTGACGATGTGGGAGCCGGCGTAGCCGGTTCCTCCGAGAACTGCGATGCGGGCCATGGTGATCCTTCCGTCGATGGGCTGCGGGGGCAGTCGATGGAGCCAACGGCGGATGATGTGCGCCGTATTCCATCCTGCCGCTGTGACAAGTCTCGCGCGGCGCTGCCCTCAGATGAGGATGGAGACGGGGTTCTCGATCCGTCGCTGGAACGCGGCAAGCCACTGCGCTGCCAGTGCACCGTCGAGCACTCGGTGGTCGGCAGAGAGCGTCACGGTCATCATCGTGGCGACCTCGAGAACATCATCCGCACCGACGACCGGCCGCTTCTCGGCCGCTCCGACAGCGAGGATGCCCGCGTGGGGCGGATTCAGGATCGCCGAGAACTCGCTCGTGCCGTACATCCCGAGGTTCGACACCGAGAACGAGCCGCCCTCGAGCTCGTGCTGCTTGATCCGGCCCGCGCGCGCCCGATCGGCGAGGTCGCGGATCGCGGCGCTCAGTTCGCTGAGCGGCATCCGGTCGACTCCGCGCACGACGGGTGTGAGAAGCCCCCCGTCGACAGAAACGGCTACCGCGATCTCCACCGAGGAGAACTGCCGCGTCGCGTCTGGCATCCAGATGGCGTTGGCTTCGGGGACCTCGCGTAGGGCGGTGGCCACCGCTTTCACCACCAGGTCGTTGACCGAGACCTTGGCGGCATGGGCCGCGTTGATCTGGCGGCGGGCACTCGGGGCCGCAGATACCCTGCAGGCCGGAGGCCAGAGCCTGAGCGAAGCGCTCAGCGAACGCGGGATCGTCCCCGATGTCTTCTTCGAGGTTTCGGGGTCTGCGCCGGGCCTCGCGTCGGTGCTCGAAGCTGCCAGCCCGGGCGCAACGATCGTTCCCGTCGGCATCCAGCGCGGTGAGCCGGGGCTGCCGCTCGGCTCGTGGACCCTTCGCGAGTACACGATCGTGGGCACCGTCGCGCACGTGTACCGGGACGACATCCCCGAAGCCGTCCGACTGCTCGCAGAGCGCGGTGACTGGACGGATGTCGCCGCCGAAGTCCTCCCCCTGAGTGAGGTCGTGGACGGGGCGCTCCAGCCGCTACTGAGCGGGGCTCCCGGTCAGGTCAAGACACTGATCGACCCCTGGACCGAGCACCGCAGAGCAGCCGTCCACGGCCGCGCACAGGCCTGACGCGAGCGACCCGCGCAGGCTCCGTCAACCGGATCAGGGCAGTCGTTCCATCGCGCGCAACACGTCGACGGCGGATGCCGGAACAGCGGGCTGAGATGCGGCCCCGGGAGCCACGGGCAGCGTCTCGTTCTGGGGCCTGCGGCCGAACACGAACCATACGCCGCGAGCAATGGTGTCCGAGTGGTTCACGAACAAGTGCGGCCGCATGGAGTCAAAGCTCAGCGAGTCGCCCGGGCCAAGCACATAGGTGTCGAAATCCAGTTGCAGCGTGAGTTCACCCTCGAGAAGGTAGGCGTACTCGACCCCGGCGTGGCGCATGAGCCGGTCCTCCACCGAACTGCTCGCCCCGGGCTGGTAGGTCACCAGGAGCGCATCGGCAGGACCGCCGGGAACACTCGCGAGCTTCTCCCAGCGAACGCCGTTCTCCATCTCGATCACGGGGTACTCTGCAGCGCGCCGGACGGTCGAAGCGTCCGGCGCTGCGGGGGCCGGGGCAACGGGCGAGGGGCCCGCGGTGGGAACGTTACCGACCAGCTCGTCCAGCGACACTCCGAGGTGGTTCGCCATGGCGAACAGTGTCGACACTGAGGGCTGCGTCTTACCGATCTCGACCTGCGAGATCAGCGACGCCGAAACTCCGAGCGCTTGCGCGAGCGAGCGAAGGCTCATTCCCTTCGCGGTGCGCACCTCGCGGAGCTTGGCTCCCAGGCCCTCGGTCATGATCTCCCACCAGCGCGGCCACTGGTCAGCCACGAACGTCCGCTCATTCTAGGGCAGGACATGCGCACGACCTCGGACCGCCGCGTCTCACATCAGGACGGTTCCCCGGTCGACCGGCAGGTTGACCGCGGAAACGCCGCGGTTGCGTAATAGGAATTGCGTAGCATCCACCACGTCGGCCATCGTCGCGAGCTTGCCCCCCGGAGTGTGTCGTTCGTATTGCTCCAAGAAGGACTGATACGGCGCAGCATTCAGGGTGCGCAGCGGCGGCGTCGATCTCGGCGCCGCCGCTGCGCTCTCCTCGGCCCGGTCTAGTCGGCCCGCAGCGTCGATACCTGGTACAGCGCGACGGATGCCGCGATTCCGGCGTTCAGGGACTCGGTGGCCGCCGAGATGGGAATCGACACGATCTGGTCGCACGTCTCGGTTACCAGGCGTGAGAGCCCCTTGCCCTCCGAGCCGACGACGATCACGACGGGGCGATCGGCGAGCTCAAGCGCGGGAAGTGACACGTCGCCGTCACCGTCGAGGCCGAGCACGAATACACCCTGCTTCTTGAACTCCTTGAGGGTTGTGGTGAGGTTCGGGGCGATGGCCACGGGGATGCGAGCTGCTGCTCCGGCTGAGGTCTTCCACGCCGCCGAGTTGACCCCGGCCGAGCGGCGCTGTGGAATGATGACGCCCTGGCCGCCGAAGGCCGCAGTAGATCGGATGATGGCGCCGAGGTTTCGCGGATCGGTCACGCCGTCCAGCGCGACAAGCAGCGGCA
>MDTG01369411.1_pt1 | contig 11262 bp, 9 predicted proteins | sample 811421 | NCBI WGS metagenome assembly MDTG01 (sample SAMN05326645, study PRJNA326480) | marine metagenome | isolation source: seawater | place: Pacific Ocean: South East | collected 2011
TGAACTTCAATCGGAAATTTATAAAAATCATATTGAGCAAAGAATGAAAGAGGGAACAAGTTTAGCTTTTGCTCATGGGCTTAATATTCATTTTGATCTAATTAATGCAAGAAAAGATCTTGACGTATTTATGGTTGCACCTAAAGGTCCAGGCCATACTGTCAGAAGCGAATATCAAAAGGGTGGAGGAGTTCCTTGTTTAATGGCTGTCCATAAAGATAGTTCAGGAAAAGCAAAAGACTTAGCGTTATCATATGCTTCAGCTGTTGGAGGAGGCAAAGCTGGAATTATAGAAACAACATTTAAAGACGAGTGTGAAACAGATTTATTTGGTGAGCAAACAGTTTTATGTGGCGGTTTAGTTGAATTAATTAAAAATGGATTTGAAACTTTAGTTGAAGCTGGCTATCCACCGCAAATGGCATACTTCGAAACTTTGCATGAGGTAAAGTTAATTGTTGATCTTATTTATGAAGGCGGTATAGCAAACATGAATTACTCAATTTCTAATACTGCTGAATACGGCGAATATGTCTCTGGCAAGAGAATAGTAGACGAGAAAACAAAAGAAAAAATGAAATCTGTTTTAAGAGATATACAATCAGGCAAATTCACTAAACAATGGATGGAAGAACACAAATCCGGTCAGAAAAACTTTTTAAAAATGAGGCAAGATTTAGCTAAACATCCTATTGAAAAGGTGGGTAAAGAATTACGAGCTATGATGCCATGGATTGGCAAAAACAAGCTAGTAGATAAAGATAAGAATTAACCCATTCTGACTCAAAATAATCGAGATTAATAACTTAATTATTTGCAAATTCTAGCTTTGATTGTAATATATAAGCTTAGATTTAAGATAAATTTATGGATAAAAATCGAATAATTATTTTTGATACTACGATGCGAGATGGTGAACAATCGCCAGGCGCATCTATGAGTTTGGAAGAAAAATTACAAATTTCCAGAGTATTCGATGAGTTAGGAGTAGATGTTATTGAGGCCGGTTTCCCAATCGCTTCTCCTGGAGACTTCGAAGCAGTAACAGAAATAAGTAAAAGTTTGAAAAATTCTGTACCAGCTGGCCTAGCAAGAGCAACAAAAAAAGATATTGATGCATGTAAAGAGTCACTAAGCCATGCTAAAAAATTTAGAATACACACATTTATTTCTACTAGTCCACTTCATATGAAGCATAAATTAAATAAATCTCCAGAACAAGTTTTAGAGGCTATCAAAGAAAGCGTTACTTACGCACGAAAATTTACAGATGATGTAGAGTGGTCATGTGAGGATGGTACCAGAACCGAAATGGATTATATGTGTAAAACAGTTGAGCTTGCAATAAAATCTGGAGCAAAAACTATTAATATCCCTGATACCGTTGGTTATACTGTTCCATCCGAGTTTAAAAAGATTATTGAAACACTAATCAACAAAGTTCCAAATATTGATAAAGCCATCCTTTCAACTCATTGCCATAATGATCTTGGTTTAGCCGTAGCAAATTCTTTAGCCGGAGTCATGGCAGGTGCAAGACAGATTGAATGTACTGTAAATGGCATTGGGGAGAGAGCAGGTAATGCGGCTCTTGAGGAAGTTGTGATGGCGATGAGAACAAGACACGACTTAATGCCTTACACAACTAATATTAATACAAAACTTTTAAGTAAAGCATCCAAAGTCGTTTCAAATGCAACAGGTTTTCCGGTCCAATTTAATAAAGCGATTGTAGGAAAAAACGCTTTTGCGCACGAGTCCGGAATTCACCAAGATGGTATGTTAAAAAATAGAAACACTTATGAAATAATGACTCCAGAAAGCGTTGGGGTAAAAAAAACATCTCTAGTTATGGGAAAACATTCTGGGAGACATGCATTCAGAGATAAATTATCTGATATGGGTTATACAAATATAACTGATGATATTATCGACACAGCTTTTGGAAAATTTAAGATATTAGCTGATAAGAAGAAGCACGTTTACGATGAAGATATAGCAGCGATTGTTGACGATAACTTAGTTACCGAGGACAATGAAATAAAATTAAAATCATTAAAAGTTTTTGCTGGTACTGGTGAACCTCAAAAAGCAGAGATGACCCTAGAAGTTTATGGTGAAGTAAAATCTGGTGTCGAAACAGGAGATGGGCCAGTTGATGCAATTTTTAAATGTATTAAAAAACTTTATCCTCATGAAATTAAACTATTGTTGTATAACGTGCATGCAGTCACAGAGGGAACTGATGCGCAAGCCACTGTAAGTGTAAGAATTGAGGAAAAAGGAAAAACTACAGTTGGACAAGCTGCGGATACGGATACCTTAGTAGCTTCAGCTAATGCTTACTTAAGTGCATTAAATAAATTAATAATTAAAAGAGAGAAAACTGCGCCAGACCCTAGTTTGAGCGCTCAAATATAAGGAGAAAAAATGTTTAAAGGTTTAACTGGATTATCATCAATGTGGTCGCAAGATATGGCCATCGATTTAGGAACGGCGAATACACTTGTTGTGCTTAAAGATAAAGGAGTAGTTTTAAATGAACCCTCGGTTGTTGCTGTAATCGAGGACGCGGGTAAAAAATCCGTTTTAGCAGTTGGCGATGAAGCTAAAACTATGCTTGGTAGAACTCCTGGAAATATTTCTGCAATAAGACCATTAAAAGACGGTGTTATAGCGGATTTCGTAGTAACTGAAGAAATGATAAAACATTTTATTAAAAAAGTTCATTCTAAAAAGGCTTTCGCTAACCCAAGAATTCTTATATGCGTACCAACAGGATCCACGCCTGTAGAGAGAAAAGCAATTCAAGATTCAGCTTTAGCTGCCGGGGCAAGAAAAGTTCAACTTATTGAAGAACCAATTGCAGCAGCTATTGGTGCAGGTTTACCCATATCAGAGGCAACAGGTTCGATGGTAGTAGATATCGGTGGTGGTACAACTGAAATCGCCGTCATGTCTTTAGGCGGTGTCGTCTATTCTAAATCATTAAGAGTTGCTGGTGATGCTCTAGATCAGTCAATTATTGCTTACATGAGAAAAAAAATGAATTTAATGATCGGAGACTCAACTGCAGAAAAAATAAAAAAAGAAATAGGTACAGCTATACCATCATCTAATAATACATTTTTGATGAAAGGAAGAGATATAAGATCTGGAACTCCAAAAGAAATTGAACTTACAGAGAAAGATGCATGTGAGGCTTTAATGCCAATTTTAAATCAAATTTTAGGTGGCATTAAGGAAGCATTAGAAAATACTCCGCCAGAATTATCAGCTGATTTGATTGATATGGGGCTAGTTTTAACTGGAGGCGGAGCTTTATTAAAAAATATTGATAAATTAATTTCTCAAGATACTGGTTTACCTGTGACCATAGCCGATGATCCTTTATCATGCGTAGCTATTGGAACTGGAAGAGCTTTGGAAAATGAAGAATTATTTTCCACTATGTTATCTGAGTACTAATTTATTTAAATGATTAAATGTCAGTTAGTAGAGATGATTTTAGTATAGCCTTTCGGTCTGCTCTCCTGCAACGGGGAGGAGCACAGAAATTTTCAGTCCTTTCTCTAATTTTCTTAGCTTTATTTATTTTTTTTCTAGATGTTTATGGAACTAAATTTACAAAACCTATAAGAAGCTTCATTAATGATGTAGTCTACCGAGTAACTTTTTTGGCTTCAGCTCCAACAAGATTTTTTCCTCAGGTCAGCAAAGACCTATCAAATTTTTTTAATGTAAAGGAAGAAAATATAAGATTAAAAGCAGAAATAGAAAAATATAAATCTCTTGAATTAAACGTTGAATTTTTATCAGATGAAAACAAAAATTTGCAAAAAATTTTAGAAACAGAATATTTTAATAAAAACCTAAGTAATATTGTTCTTGCTAAAGTTTTAGTAGATAAAAATAGTCCTTTTCTAAAATCGATTATAATTAATAAAGGAAAAAGAACTGGTATCTTAAAAGGTATGCCGGTTACAAAAGATAATTATTTAGTAGGAAGAGTAGTTGAAACCAATTATTTATCATCAAGAGTGCTGTTGTTGAATGATTTAAACAGCAGAATTCCTGTTACTCTAGATCAAGGGGCACAGGCTATTTTATCTGGAAGCGGTACCCAAAATCCTACTTTAGAATATTTACCAGAAGATTATGAAGTTATTGAAAATATAAATGTATTTGCATCAGGTAAAGACGGAATTTTTATACCTGGTACTGCAATTGGACAAACAAACGAAAAAGGAGGAGTCGATTTGTTTGTAGATCCAAATCAATTATCTTTTGTAACAGTTAATCTTAATACTCAAACTAAAGGAAAATTTTAATGGCAAAGGGTAATTTTTTTAATAAAATTTTTAATACAGGACCACTAATACTTTTATACTACCTTTGCATAAGTGAGGTAGATACTAATCTCGAAAAAGTTTTTGAAATTTTTACTTTAAATTTTCAAATAATATTGATTTATTTTTGGGTTTTAAAAAGACCTGAAATTATGGCTAACGGCCATATTTTTTTGGCTGGACTAATAAATGATGTAGTTATGGGTTTTCCTTTGGGCATTAGTTCTTTGTCATACTTAATAATCATTTTTGTAGGTACTTACGTCAGAAATAAAAGCGTTAATACCACAATAGCATCAGACTGGTTCACATTTTTTATGGCTATGATTTTTTCAAATATATTATTTTTTTCGTTATTAAATAATTTTTCGGATTTATCATTCACTTATTCGAAGATCGGATACAACATGTTTTTTACTCTATTTATGTTTCCTATTTTTTGGTTATTATTTAACCTTTATCAAATGACTTTTGTTGGAGGGCGTGATGCTTAGTCCTAGTTCTGGGAACACAGTAATAAAATCGAAGTTAATAAGTAGACGAATGTTTTTACTAACAGCTGCAAAAGCATTAGTGATGGCCGGCATTGTTGGTAGATTAGTTTCCTTGCAAATTAATGAGAGAACTAAGTATAAAACGTTATCAGACAAAAATAGATTTAGAGAGTGGAAACTTGCACCAGAAAGAGGAATTATAAAAGATTTTTTTGATAAGGAAATTGCTTCTAATAAGCAAGTATATCAAGTGCATCTTATACCCGAAAATTCAAAAGACATTGAAAGACTTTTTGTCAGATTAAAAACAATATTAAATATTACAGACAAAAAATTATTTTATCTTAAAAGGGTTATAAAAAAACAAAAACCTTGGGAACCAATAATTGTGTCTGATAATATAACTTGGTCTGAATTTTCACGTTTAAACTTATTTTTACATGAATTAGAAGGAGTTAAACCAGTAGTATCAGTTGCACGAATGTATCCTGATAATTCCTCTGCTCACATATTGGGTTATGTTTCTCAAGTAAGCGCTAAAGACTTAAAAACAAAAAAATATCTTAAGGATTTACATGTTCCAGGAATGAGCATCGGAAAGACTGGTCTAGAAAGAAAGTTAGATAAAGAAATAATTGGTAAAATAGGATTTCAAAGGTACGAAGTAAATGCTTATGGAAAGAGAATTAAACAAATTATCGAAGATGAAGGTCAAGCAGGTAAAAGTTTTAAAACAACCTTAGATTATGAAGTTCAAAAGTTTACTAGCGAAATAGTAAAAGATAAAGCTGCCGCAGTTTGCGTAATGGATGTTTATAATGGAGATATAATTTCTCTAGTATCTTCACCTACTTTTGAACCTAATCAGTTTGTTCATGGATTAGATCAAAAATATTGGAATAGTTTAATAAAGAATAAAATGAAGCCTTTGACAAATAAAGCAATTTCAGGGCTTTATCCTCCAGGTTCAACAATAAAAACCCTAGTAGCTTTAAGTGCATTAGAAAACGGAGTGATAAAACCATTGGATAATTTTAGATGCACGGGAAAGATAGAACTTTATGGAGAAAAATTTCATTGCTGGGAAAAAGACGGACACGGAGTCGTAAATTTAAGAAAAGCCATTAAAAGATCTTGCGATGTATACTTTTACGAAATAGCTCGAAAATTAGGTGTAGATAGACTTTCTGAAACTGCAAAAAAATTTGGGCTAGGGAAAAAAACTTTAAGGGGTTTTGTTGAAGAAAGAAGCGGTGTAGTACCAAATACAAAGTGGAAAAAAAAATTTATTGGACAAAATTGGTATTTAGGGGAAACTCTGCATTCTGGTATAGGACAGGGATATTTTCAAAGCACACCTATTCAATTGTGTCTAATGACCGCCCAGATTGCTAATGGTGGATTTAAAATCAAGCCTCGAATTATCTTTGATGAAAAAAACAACAATTTAAGAGATTATATTAAATTTAAAAACGAAAATCCTAATCAGCCACTCCCTAATGATTTATTGGTACAAAATTTTGCTTTAGAGCCTTTATTCAAAAATCAAGAAAACATCAATCTTATAAAAGATGCCATGTTCTCTTCTTCAAATGAACCAGGAGGAACTTCTTACAGGCATAGATATACAGATAAGAAATATACTTTTGCTGGTAAAACAGGATCATCACAAATAAAAAGATTTACAGAGGCACAAAGAGAGGCTGAGGTAAAACAAGAAAGTTTACCCTATGAGGATAGAGACCATGCATTATTTGTTGCTTTCGCACCTTATGATGATCCTAAATATGCTATAAGTGTTCTCGTAGAACATGGAGGATCTGGAGGTAAAACAGCCGCTCCTATTGCAAAAAAGATTATAAAAAAAGTTTTAGAAAGACACGATTTAAGAAGTCGGATTAGTAGTTTGATTGGAGAGGATGTTTGATGTACAGATCACGTTCAATTCAATCCTCCTTAAGTTTAAGAGATAAAATACTTTCAATAGATTATATTTTGGTTTTTACAATATTTATTTTAGGCCTTGTAAGTATACTTGCAATGTACTCTACAGATGGAGGTGAATTAAAATATCACACTAATAGTCATATTCTAAGATTTTTTGTCTTTTTTGTAATGTTTTTAGTTTTATCTTTCATTCAAATAAGATTTTGGCATACTCAAAGTTATTTAATCTATATATTATTTTTTATATTATTACTTGGTGTAAAATATTTTGGACTAACTTCCTCAGGATCTAAGAGATGGTTAGATCTTTACTTTATGAATTTACAACCATCTGAGCTGATGAAAATAGGTCTCATTCTTTTCTTAGCGAAATACTATCATAGAATCTCAATTGAAAATATTAATAAACTTAAATATCTATTCTTACCTATTATAGTTTTGATTGCTCCAGTGATATTAGTTGCTACACAACCAGATTTAGGTACCGCTATATTAATCGCTGCTGGAGGTATTGTTGTTGCATGGCTTGCCGGTGTAAGAGTAAAATTTTTTGCTTTTTCTGGTTTGGCATTTTTAGCTATTTTACCTATCGCTATATCTTTTTTAAAACCTTACCAAAAATCAAGAATATTAACTTTCCTAAATCCTGAGCGAGACCCTTTAGGAGCTGGATACCAAATTATTCAATCCAAAATAGCAATAGGCTCAGGTGGTTTATTCGGAAAGGGTTTTTTGCAAGGGTCACAAAGTTATTTAGATTATTTACCTGAAAAACACACCGATTTTATATTTACACTTTTCTCAGAAGAATTTGGTTTTTTCGGTTCAATTTTCATTCTAATTCTTTACGCAACAATTGTTTGGAGACTAGTTAAAATCGGTAACGTAACGAGAAGTAACTTTGGCAAGTTATATTGCTACAGTTTTGCTACTGCTTTCTTTGTTTATGTAATTGTAAATATGATGATGGTTTTAGGCCTTCTCCCAATTGTAGGATCACCATTACCGATCATGTCCTATGGCGGGTCCTCAATGATGGCAATAATGTTTGGTCTTGGAATAGCTATGTCTTGTAAGGTTTATAAGGATACGCCAGTAAATTGATTTAACCTATTATGGTCAAATTAAATTTTATAAAATACTTGTATATTTGCGAGAATGGTGATTAATTTAATAAAAATTTATGTTTGGAGATAAGAAAAAAATAACGGATTCTGAAAGATCACTTATCAGCGAAACTGTAAGTATCGAGGGAACAATAAACAGTTCTGGAGCTATTGATGTAGCTGGACTAGTTAAAGGCCCTGTTTACTCTAAGGAGATAATAGTTAGAGAAACCGGTTCAGTAACTGGAACCATCGAAGCTGATCGTGTAGAAGTTCATGGCCATCTTGATGGTAAAATTTCAGGTCAAGATGTGGTTGTGGGTGCAACTGGTACAGTTAAAGGTGATATTGAATTTGCTAATAATCTTAAAACTGAAAATGGTGCTGATATTGATGGTTACATTAAAAAAACAAATAACTCTAAATCTAAATTATCAGGTGATTTCTTATTTGGAAAAAAAGACAAGAAAGATGCAACTGAAAACGAGGAAAGACCAGAAGTTGTTAATAAAGAAGCTATAGCCTAATCTACCGCACTACTAATTTACATTTTATTACAATATAATTTCCTTATGGAAAATTATAAGTGTAAGTCTGTTGGTATTGTAGGATCTGGTATTCAAGGAGTGTGTATAGGACTTCAACTAATCAAAAAGGGCATACCAGTAACTTTGTTCGACAGAAACGACCCTCTTTCTTTTGAGTTTAAGCCTGCATCATATGGTAACGCCGGACACTTTTCTCCTTATGCAGTAGTTCAGTTTAATAGACCAGATATTTTATATGATGTACCAAAAATGTTTTTGAGTTCATACGGGCCTTTGGCTTTGAAGTGGAACTATATTCCTAAAATGTTTCATTGGTTTTATCATTACTTAAAAAATTGTAATAAAAAATCTATGTTGCACACAGCAAAGCACATGCACCAAATTTTAAATCTTTCATTAGATGCTTATGAAGAAATTTTTAAAGAAATTGATATTAAAGGGTTAGTAGAAAAAAAAGGTATTATTTATGTTTGGACTAATAAAAACTTAAAAAGTAGAAATTTAGAAATTAAAATTAGAGATGATTTAGGTATAAGACAAAAACACCTTACGCAAAAAGAAATTTTAGAGTTAGAACCAAATTTGAATCCAGTTTTTGATGCAGGTGTTTTATATGATTATGCAATGCATGCTAGAGATCCTCACGGCATTCTCAAAAATCTGTTTAAACTATTTATTAAAAAAGGTGGAAAATTTATACAAACAGATATTAAAAATCTCGAACAAATATCAGTTAATGAGACTATAATTAGATCTGAAAGTGAAATATATAAATTTGAAAAATCAGTTATTGCATCGGGGGCTTTTTCTAAAAAACTTACAGATCAACTTGGTGAAAATATCCCCCTCGATACTGAAAGGGGGTACCACGTCCACTTTAAAAACCAAGATCATTTAATATCAAGACCAGTAATATTTTTAGATAAAGGCTTTGGTCTTACTCCAATGAACCAAGGACTTAGAGCTGTAGGAACTGTAGAATTGGGAGGATTAAAAAACCCACTTTCAAAAAAAAGAATTCATTATATTGTTAATTGTGCTAAAGAATTATTACCTCAACTTAAGGATCATCATGATGAGTGGTTAGGGTTTAGACCTACTTTACCAGATTTTCTTCCTATATTAGGACCATCTTTAAAAAACAAAAATATTATTTATGCCTTCGGCCATCAACATTTAGGCTGGACTTTAGGAGCAATCACAGGCAAAATTATTTCTGGTTTAGTTGCAGGTGAAAAAACCAATTTAGATTTAACACCATACAGTTCTAAAAGATTTAATTAGGATTTTTCTGTCAAAAAATTATTTAGCTTATACTTTTCTTACTTTTGCAGCATTATTTTGGTCAGGAAATTTTATTGTCGGTAAATTTGCAACCTTATTTGAAGTTCCACCTCTATCTTTAAACTTTTTAAGATGGGTTATGGTTTGGTTTATACTAATACCTTTCACGATAAGAGAAATTGTAGCAAAAAAAAAGTATATCAAAGAAAACTTTTTTGTAATTGGTTTTATGGGTATATTATCTATAAGTACTTTTAACTCAGTTGTTTATTTTTCTTTAAACTTCACCCAAGTTATAAATGCAGTATTAATGTTAGCTGCAATTCCACCAATGATAATCATTTTTTCATCAATTATGAAAATTGAAAAAACAAATGCATTTCAATTATCTGGATTGCTCTTATCAATAATTGGAGTTGGAACCATTATATCAAATGCGGACATACAAAAAATAATTGCTCTAAGTTTTAATAAGGGTGATATATGGATGCTAGTTTGCGTTTTAAGCTGGTCATTATATTCAACATTACTTAAAAAAAATAAATTTAAATTATCTCAATTTTCTTTAATTCAAATAATGGTTACTGTAGGGTTAATATTTTTAGTACCGCAATTTATATATGAACAATCGATTGGATTAGATATAAAAATTAACAAAGCTTTTATTTTTATTTTACTTTATGTAGTAATATTTCCAGCTATCGCAGCGTATTATTGCTGGCAGAAAGCTATAGAACTCATAGGGCCCAATAGATCGTCAATGTTTATTCAGTTAATGCCACTTTTCAGCGCATTGATGGCAATTATAATTTTTAAAGAAAAATTTCAATTATTCCATTTTATTGGAGCATCTTTTATTATTTCTGGTATTTATTTATCAAATAGGAAAATCGTATGATTAAAGTTGCAGTGCTAGATGATTATCAAAATGTTTTTAAAGAAATTATTGAAATTAAAAAATTTCAGGATAAATATAATTTTAAAATATTTAATGAGGCATTCAACGATGAAAAAGATGCTATAATAGCTTTAGAAGAGTTTGAAGTATTGTTTATAATGCGTGAAAGAACCCCTTTAACAAAAAATTTATTAGAAAATTTACCAAATCTTAAATACATAATGACCTCGGGTATGCGTAATAATTCTATTAATTTAGAAGTAACTAAAAAAAAAGGAATTTTGGTGTGTGGCACTGAAATAAATTCAAATCCTGCGGCTGAGATTACTTGGACTTTAATTTTAGGTCTTTTAAGAAACGTCAAACAAGAAATAGACAATATGTTTCAAGGATATTGGCAGACTACGATTGGTTCAGAATTAAAAGGTAAGTTGTTAGGCATAATAGGTTTAGGAAAAATCGGAACACAAGTTGCAAAAGTTGGAAAAGCTTTTGGAATGGAAGTTTGTGCTTGGAGCGAAAATTTAAATCTTTCTCACGCCAACGATTTAGGCGTTTTACCTATGAGCAAAGAAGATTTACTTAAAAACTCAGATATAATCTCTATTCATTTAGTTTTAGGCGAAAGATATAAAA
>MDTG01196308.1_pt1 | contig 11261 bp, 15 predicted proteins | sample 811421 | NCBI WGS metagenome assembly MDTG01 (sample SAMN05326645, study PRJNA326480) | marine metagenome | isolation source: seawater | place: Pacific Ocean: South East | collected 2011
AAGTTGGAACTGCATCTGAAATTTTTGCAAGCTTCGTGACCATGTGAACAAAATCAAGTTTTGTAAGGATCTGAACGAAGTCTTGCGAAAGTGGAAAGCTGGATAGTAGCGTGATGAACGAAATCTGGTTTCGTGGCGCTCTGAACTATCTCAGCTTATAAATTATCTACAGCCTCTTACGTCAAACATGCTTACTATTTTTTCGTCGCCAGACTTTGGGTCTTTAACTAGGAAGCTTTCTGAGTCTGGACATTCCAAAACTTCTCCGTACCAGTTGTAGCTGTCCTTTTCTAAAACATAGACTGTTTGGCTGATCATTTTTTGATTAATTCTCAGTCTTTCTTCTGTTGTACTGTTCATATTTCTTTAACTATTATTCCGTTAAGTTTGAATACAATTTTATCGGCCTCTAGTGAGCCTTTAATGATTGAGACATCTTTGTCGGACAAATAATTTAAAATATTTTCGTAAGCCTTTTCAGCGTGTTGTTTCCTTTTGTTTTTATTGCAGTTGCACCCTCGGCCTAAAGATTGGCCCAAGTCGCATAGTACGCTAAGTTGAGGCACTTGTTTTTTTAATTCGGTTAATGGATTAATAAAGGCCGAAAAATTAACTATGCCATCAAATTGTAAAACGTTATTCATTTACAAAAGAAACAAACTTCCTGAACAAAAAATACACCACGTTCATTCCAATAAACACAAATGCTATATGCGCAGAGTAGATAAAGCTCAAAAATATTGATATCCAAAAAGACAAACATATTGGACAACTCAACAACTGAGAAAGGAAACCCGGCTGACAAGCTAGAAAATCCGCAAATGAGGGATTAGTGCCAGTTGTCTGGGAGAAACTCTCATAAGGCTGGAACGTGTCCTTATCTATGTACTTCAACACTTGTGCGTACTGGTAGAAAGCATTGGTGTCGAGCCAGATGTAAATAATCATAGCTCCTAAACACCAAGCTTCTATCAGGTTAATTAGCATAACTAAAAAAATGACTTTTATTGAAAGGTTGAAATATTTTTAAAATATTGGTTCGCTGAAATAAATAATCACTTTTATTTTAGACATACTTTGAATAAAAAATAATCAAAGCGCGTTGTAAAAAAGTTGTTGACAGGATACCAACCCTCGAATACAACGCCTTTGTTCTTTGAACAGCGGGGCCAGAGCGTGTTAGGAGTCGATTCCTGACTATTGAACACATTAGAGACCTCAGGCCCGTAAAAAGACTACAGACGAATAAGCCTAATAAGCTTAGAGTGATTTCGGGAAAACGCCGCTTCATAGTCTGTAAAGCTTTATGCTTTGGTAGAAACCTAATTTTGCCTCAAAAGAAAAGCTGATAGTCATAAAAATAAGTCCCCCCGCTGAAGTTCTTAGAATTACATAGCAATCTTTGGTTGTGAGCTAGGCTAAAAGCGGCTGATGCGAATGGACTTGAAGCAGGTAAGGATTGGTTAACATTGTTCTAGGTTGTTGTTTATAAGACACAGGCCTAGAGAGGACTGGTATTTCCTATTTACCTAAAAGAAAATCTTCATACATCCCGTGAGATAAAAAGCTGATAGTCAGTAGTTTAGCCTACTAATTTGAATCTTTATAACGTATCTAAAGTTTTATTACATAGGTACGTCATGATAAACAAACAGGATGAATCATTACTAATTTATAACATCAAAGCTAATAACTGTAACGATAGTTTAAAAGAGTTAATTAACAACCATTCTGGCATATGCTACAATCTAATCCTTAAGTATAAGAAGTATATCCAGAGTAAAAGTTGTGACTTTCAAGATTTAATTGACCAAAAAGACTATTTTATATATCAAGCGGCGCTTCAGTATAACAGTGACAAGAAAATAAAGTATTCTACTTGGCTGGGTAACTACGTTAAGTATCAGTGTTTAAATTGCAGGAGAACAAAGTTTAATTATTGCAGTATAGATGAAGACGTAAACAGTGAAATAGAGATTAACTCCCAAAGAGAATACGAAACAAATAATTTAATCAAAGAAAAAGTTAATATAATTAATGAGATACTTAACTCATTAGATGACAAAAGAATAAAAAGAATTTATGATTTAAGATATCAGAACAATAAAAAAATGACTTTTAAAAAGATTAGCATGCAACTTGGAATTAGTGAACCTACGATTAAAAAGCTTTATCAAAAGGGCAAAAAAATAATTTCAAAAAAAATGAAAAAAGTTGCTTGACTTGAGTCCAACCCTAACGTATATTGAATTCGCTCATGAGCAACGAACAAAAAAACGAGTGGCAACAACGTGAAGTTGGAGCCCTATGGAAGAGGAAAAGCGGAAGCGGTCAGAATTATCTTTCTGGCCACGTCACGCTTACTGATGAACTGGGAGCAGAAAAACGTATTAAGGTTATCTGCTTCTCTAACAAGTTCAAGTCTGAGAATGAAAAAGCTCCAGACTTGAGGGTGTATCTTCAGTCTGATGACAATGATAAGTCATCTAACAAGACTGAGGCTACCACCGCTAACAGTCAGGAGAACGAAGAACTCTTAGTTTAAGTTTTCCCATAAAACCAGAAAGTCTTCATATGTTTCAATTCTTAATTAGACAGAAGTTCTAATTCACTGTACCAGCATAGCTGACTTTAGCCGCCAATTTTTTTGGCGGCTTTTTTAATTTATAGACAAGTTTTGAAGTCTTATGTTAGATGGAAAAATTTGACTACAGTGTTGAAGTAGTATTAAACACTTTGAGTATTGGGCAAGTGTCTAGATGTATCTTGCAAGAATTTTACAAAGCAGGACACGAACCTAGCATATTTATTATTTCTAATAATTTTGACCTTTCTGCAGAAAACGAAGTAGATGACGACTTTGTTAAGTGGTGTAAGTCTGGAGTAGCTAAAGCCAACCATTCCTACTCAAGAAAGAATCCTTGTTTAAAAATTTGGCACATAAATGGAGGTCAAGCATCTGTCAGCGATAATCAGTCACTATTTAGTTTTTATGAGCTAGATAGCCCAACAGATTCTGAGATAAACATTTGCAGAAACCAATCTAACGTCATTTTTAGCTCCCAAGATTCGTGCGACTTGTTTGCCAAACATGATGTAAATACAAAGTATGTACCGCTAGGTTTTGATTCTGAGTATTTTAAAGCAACCAATAAAACTTTTTTCCTAGACGATAGGATTGTTTTCGGCCTAGCAGGAAAGTTTGAGAAAAGAAAAAACCACATTCTAACCATCGACGCTTGGGTAGAAGCTTTTGGCAACAACAAAGACTATTACCTTAGTTGCGCCTTAAATAATCCATTCCTTACTCCAGAAGATCACGCAAAAATTAAACAAAGGTATTCTAATTATTGGAATGTTCAATTTAACGACAGGTTCCCCAAGAATGAACAATACAATGATTACCTTAATTCTATTGATATTATGTTATGCCCGTCTGGAGGAGAAGGCTGGGGGCTTCCAGAATTTCAAGCTACCGCACTCGGAGCGCATGCAGTTGTTTTAAATTGCTCTGCTTACAAAGGTTGGGCCAACCAAGATAACGCAGTCTTATTTGAACCTTTAGAAGAAAAAATACCAGCCAACGATGGCAAGTTTTTTGTTGACGGCGGGCCTTTCAACCAAGGCAAACTTTACACTTTTGCTAAAGAAAACTTGATCTCTGCCTGCGAGGAAGCAGTTGCTAGACACAGAAGCAATAAAGTAAACGAAGCAGGCCTAAAACTTCAAAGCGACTTTACGTATACGAAAACGGCTGAAAAGTGTATTAATATTATAAGAGAAATTTGATTTAGGAAGATTTTATTCAAAGTGGCATAGAGCTAACTCTATTCAATTCATCATAAAACTCCAAACAAATTTCATACATATAAAGTTTTAAGTATATCATGCCAGAGTATTTATACGAAAATCCAGAGACGGGAGAAGTAATCTCCGTTATCCAAGGAGTCAATGATGACCATTCTTACGAAGAGGAAGGTCGGCAGTTTGATAGGGTTTTTACAATCCCCAATGCCAGCATTGACACAAATATTGACCCCAACTCAAGACAAGACTTCCTAGAGAAGACCAGAAATAAAGCTGGAACCCTAGGTGAAATGATGGACAGGTCTGCCGAGTTGAGCGAAAAAAGAAAAGAACTAAACGGAGGAACAGACCCAGTTCAGACTAAATACTTTGAAAACTATTCTAAAAAGAGAAAAGGCTTAAAGCATCAAAACGATCCATCTAAATACAAACTGAAATGAGCGATGGCCAAGATAATACAGGAAGTTTTTCCATGCGGATTAAATAAGTATGATATTTATTTTTTAAGCAGAAGGCTTAATTTATCTAAACCCAAAACTGTCCTCTTAACAGAAGAGGAGACTGACCTAAACCTACTCCTGCTCCAGATATGTTCTTTGCCGTTAACAAAAAGGCAGACAAGAAATCTATCAGACTTACTATTAATAAAAATATTAATATTTAAGTATGGCAAAAGAAAAAAGCTCCAATCAGAAGATTTAATAGAGTTTTCTAAAATTGTCTGCCATAGCTACGAAAAGATTATTACGGGCAATATATATTTAAAAGAGCTTAAAAAAGACAAGCCAAGCCTTGAGCATTCCGCTACAACTTTAGTTATGTTTGGCTTGTTTTCAGATTATTTTCACGATTACGTCAACCCCAAAGATATTAACTCAGTATTTGAAAGTAACTACGACTTTATAAAAAAAGGCCTTGACGACGTGAAATTTAGCGACACCTCAGCAGTTTTAAATAATGGGCTTGACATTCTTACTGAAATAAAAGAAGAAGAGTGGCTAAAAGAAACTAAGATAGATTCATGAATTACACTAGAGACATTTTTTACTTAACAGCTTTAATATTGGTGGTAGTGGCAGGCTGCCAAACGCCTTTGGGGAAATTCAACAAACAAAAGGAAGTTGTTGATAATATACAAAAAAAAGAAGACGCCAATAAGGAACAACAGTTAGAGAGTGGACGCACTTTCGTATATGCAGCCGATCAAGCCTTGCAGAAAGATCCATCTCCCTCTGCTGAATCTAAAGTAGCAAAACAGATGACCACTAGAGGAGTCACGGCCCTTGGCCCACCTCAAATGGAGAACGCAATGAAGTCTGACCAAATGGTTAATGGCTTACTTTCCACCGACCCAAACGAGGTCAAAAAAGGCCAAGAAATATTGTCCACTATGGACAAAGACCTAGTAGCACTCCAAAATCAAAACAGACTTCTCCGAGGACAGCTAGGAGATGCTCAACAGAAACTCGACAGAGTCAACCAAGAAAACGCACTACAAGCCACTAAATATGCGAGCTTAATGGGCAAGGTGTACTGGGTTATAGGTATAATTATTTTTATTGTGGTGCTTGTTATAGGGTTTAAAATAGTAACCATGGTTGCCCCCTTCGCGCTTCCAGCTACCGGAGCCAGCTCCACCCTACTTAAAGTAGTACAAGGCATACAGAAGGTAAGAGACCAACATATGGGCGAGAAACCAGAGATGCTAAAACAAATAGATGACCACATGAGATCACATCTAGACAAGAAAGATAGATGGATGATAGCACAAGCTAAACAAAAACTACATATGATTTAAAAAAATAGTTATTATTATTGTAAAATATTATGTCAAATATATCAGATCAATTCAAGGGGCTCCCGATTGGCGAGCTCATCGCAAACCCACTTATTAGCGCTGCACAAGCCCAAGGTAAGCTAGCAGGAATAACGAAGGATTTTATCGAGGAAGTCGGACTGCAAAATGTAGGCACTGACGATAAACCCGTACTAAAAGCAAGGACGGTTGATTTTGCCTATGACGCTATCGTAGAGCATAAGGACCCCACATCAGGAGAGACGACTACGAAAGTCGAACCTAGAAAGATGCAAGTCCCGCTGCTTAGTGTGGTTAACACTCCCAATTTATCAGTTAAAAACGTCAAGATTGACTTCGACATGAAGGTTCAGTCTAGTAGTGAACATAAAGATTCAACCTCAGTTAAAGTTGATACATCAGTAAAATATAAAGCTTGGTGGTCTCCTGTTAGCGCTTCAATGACTGCTTCAGTAGCCAATAAAAGCGAAAACACTAGAAAGTCTGACAATTCTGCCAGATACACTGTCCATTGCGAAGCTAGAGACGACGGGGCGCCAGAAGGATTAATGAAGGTTCTCGACATATTAGGAGATGCCATCAAACCAACTCCCACAAGCCTTTCAAGCTCTAACAGCGGAGGCAGTGGCAGTGGCGGCAGCAACAATCCATAAAAATGGGGCTAACAAACTACTCTTTAAAAAAAGACGGTGGACTAGTTGATCCCTCCTCTCCTGAGAAAACAACAGGGGAGGAGGATCCTAACTTATCTTCTTTGGACTCCTTAGTTGAATCTGTATACAACTCAGTGACTTTCGCACAAAGAAAAGTTGAGACAGAACATTTGAACCGCATAATGTCTACTTACTTTGATAAAGACGGCAACCCAATCACTTTCAAAGTAAATCTACCCAGTAATGACGGAAGCATTAAGGAGGCAGCTATACCCTTAATAACACTATCTAATAACTCACACCTTTCTATAAAAGAACTAGAGATGGAGCTCAAAGTGGACCTTGGTCACTATTCCGACAAAGAGAATAATGAAGCCAAAAAACTTAGCGCGAAAATGAGTGGACCTAGGAACGCCGATAACCTTACAACAATCAAAATTACTATGAAGGGCACAAAACCCCCAGAAGGACTTGCTCGAGTAAATGACCAACTAACAAAAATACTTCCAGCTAACTGATATGAAAAATAAATGGTACAGAAAAGAAACGTTGGAGACTAGGGTTTTTGTTTGCCTAGCCTTAATAGTTGTTTTGCTAGGTTTTTGCGGTTGCCATTCTGTTAAGTACGAGTGGTTCCCAAATAATGACTCCTCTGACCCAAAGAAGAAAAATCCCCATATTATCAATGTCTTGAAAGTTAGCCATTAGTTTCTAGTCATATTAGTATGAACATACTATTTTGTTCCCTAATTAGAAGCAAAGAGCCTTACCTTGCTAATTGGTACAACAATGTTCGAGGTATAAAATCACTTAGACCTTATTGGAACTTCAATATAAGCCTATACGAAAACGATAGCGAAGACAATTCTGTTCCGCTAATTAATAGTTTTGATTGGAGTTGGTGCGATTGGTTCAAGCTTAACTCAGAAAAAAGAAGCAGAAAGTACTACATAGCCACAGAAAGAAAGAGAATCGAAAGGCTATCTTCCTACAGGAACATGTGCGTATGGCAGTTTGGAGATTTAGATTCTATAGACCGCATAGTCATGAACGATGTTGACTGCTCTTTTAACCCTAAAGAGGCAGTAGAGATAATTGAAGAGAGTCTAAATTGGGATATTTATTCTTTCGCTAGTAGAGACGAAGCCACAGGAGATGATTTCTACGATAAGTGGGCTACAAGAAAGGGACCAAAAGATAGTTGGTGGAACGATAAGTCTGCTTATGACAGAAACGGCAATAATGTAGTTTGGACCACAGGTAATGGCTTTGTCTGCTATAACCCAGAACCTTTTCGCAGAGGGTTTACCTTTGGTTATGTAAATAATAGATCTCAATTTGTAGACAAAGAGAAAAACCTCAAATCCCACGACGTAGAGAATGCAGTAGTATGTGAAAACTTTAGACTAATAGGTTTTAACAGAATAGGGTTTAACGGCAGATATAATACTGTCCACTCAAGAGATGAAAAGTGGTGGGCAGAGAATAATAAACTACTAAAACAACAATGAATCTAGATCTTTCGAGAATTACTTATTATACCGCAGCCCATAACGGGCTTTCCATCTCTTCTTGTAAACAACTTAAAAGAGCTAACGATGTCGATAGAGTCTTGAAGATTGGACACGAAACCTCTAAGGGAATAAACTTTGGAAGAAAGCTGCTAGTGACATCATCTGAGCCAGAATGCGAAACTTACGATTTTGATGTAGAGATAGTTAAAGGGATAGACCACTTAGAATACACTAGATGGATTTCTGAAAATCTACACCAATTAATAGATACTGATTTTTCCTTAAACTTTCATTCTGACGGAATGATTCAAAATCCGAGCGCTTGGACAGATGAATTTTATAATTATGATTATATAGGTGCTATTTTTTTAAGAAGCTTTGTGGGTAATGGTGGATTTTCTTTAAGGTCTAGGCTTTTTGCGGAAGTTATGTCCCAAATAGATATGTCTATACACTGCCCTCAAAAAGAAAATGACGTGGATAATGAAGATGTTTTATTTTGCCACACTTATAGAGATTTTTTTGAAGAAAAAGGAGTTAAATATGCGCCGCTTCAAATTGCGTCTGAATTCTCCACAGAGTCTATAGCCACAAACCCGGACCACTTTAGAGAAAGCTTTGGCTTTCATGAAATAGAGCGCTTGGCTGATCCGAATATAATAAACTATAGAAGATCATATATGCAAAAGATACTCAATGAATATTAATAAAATATTAATCTTAGGATCAACACTACTTAGTGAACTTTCGGTTAATTTATTAAAAGAACATTATGACCTAGTGGGTCATGTCCCCAGCTTGAAGCCCACAACTAAAGGCGTTATCAATCTTCCTGTTGTTGATATTGAATCTGAATGCGATATAATGCTTTCTATTCAATACGACAAAATAGTCAAAAACGTAGAAAAATGTTTTAACGTTCATACCGGCCTCCTGCCCGAGTACGGAGGGACAAATATTTTAAGCTACACGATTAAGAACAAAGAGAAAGAACAGGGGTTGACTTTCCATAAAATGACAAACCAACTAGACTACGGCCCTATAATCTCTAAAATAACATACCCCGTGCTTAAAGAAGATGAACCTTTTGACCTTTTTAAAAGAATGCTGGAAGTAGGGCCTTTTTTCATCTTATCTAGCTTAAACATTTTAAAAAAAATGTCATTAGATCAAATTTCTAACTGCCCAAAAGAGTCTCCACATATGTATAAAAGAGGCGAATTTTTAACTGACGAAAAAATAACAAGGTACAGACATGATTGAAGATTTAGAGTATATAAAAAAACAAATACCAGCAGAAGAATTAAAAAACAGCAGGACCCTCTTAATTGGCAGTAACGGGTTCCTCGGCAGGTGGTTTTTTGACTTTCTTCAGTATATAGGGGCTGAGGTTGTTTGTATTGACAACGATTCCGCACCTAGTGATTCGAAAGCGAATTATTTAAAATATGACATTTGCCAGACCATAGAGTTAGAGGAACATTTTGACTATATAATTAATTGCGCAGGGATAGCTAGTCCAGAAAAGTACATGAAGTTACCTATAGAAACTTTAGACGTTTCTTATATTGGGACAAAAAACGTACTAGACTTTGCCCGCAAAAATGGAGTAAAATCTATACTCTTATTCAGTTCTAGCGAAGTGTACGGGACACCCCGTCCTGATTTTATACCGACAAAAGAAGACTATATTGGATCGATTCCAACTATGGGAAATAGAAGCTGCTACGATATAGGAAAACAAGTGCTGGAAACTTTATCTCATATTTATTTTAACGAATATGATTCTCCAGTTAAAGTCCTTAGGCCCTTCAATCTTTATGGTCCACATATGGGAACAAAAGACAACAGGGTGCTTTCTAATTGGATGAATAACGCGCTGGACGGAAAAAGTATTAAAGTTTATGGAGACGGGGGGCAAACGAGAACATTTTGCTACGCTGCTGACGGGATAGCTATGGCTTTAGGCATATTACTAAAAGGTGAAAACGGACAAGTTTACAACATAGGAACAAACACCCCAGAGCTTAACATGAGAGAGTTGGCTTCTAAGTTTTTAGAAGGCGTAGAAAAAAAAGGGTTATTAGGCCTCGGCAATAAAGTCGGAGTAGATTTAATCTCTTACCCAGACGACTACCCCTCGGACGAGCCCCTAAGAAGATGCCCAAATATAGATAAAACGGTCAGAGCGACCAACATTCAACCTTCCACAAACTTAGTTGAAGGCATAGGTAAAATGTTTGAATACTTTAAAAGCCAAAGAGCATACGGACATCTAGAAAACCAATATGATAAGCTTATTTAAAGTCCATAAACCTGATGGCGTAAGCAAGGTCCTTGAAGAAGTATTTGACTCTGGGTTCCTAACCGAAGGGAATTACTCCGACAAGTTTGAAAAAGATTTTTCTGAGTTTATAGGAAATCCTAACACATGCTTAACTAATAGCTGCACTTCTGCCCTTGATTTAGCTAGACACATGTGTGATATACAGAACGAAGATGAAGTCATTACAACGGCTATGACCTGCTTGGCTACTAATCTTCCTTTTTACCAACGCGGAGCCAAGCTGGTGTTTGCAGACGTAAAAAAAGAAACAGGTAATATTGACCCCGAAGACATAGAAAGAAAAATCACCCCTAAGACAAAAGCTATTGTCGTTGTGCATTGGGCCGGTCAACCTGTTGATATCGAAGCTATATCTTCAATATCTAGTAGACATAATATTCCCGTAATTGAAGACGCAGCCCATGCGCTTGATTCCAAATATAAAGGCTTACCCATAGGGCAGCATAGTGATTTTGTTTGTTTTTCTTTTCAGGCTATTAAGCATCTGACATGTGCCGACGGAGGAGCAATAGCCTGCAAGCGACAAGAAGACGCAGAGAGAATAAGAAGACTTAGGTGGTTTGGCTTGGATAGGTCTGTAAAAGGAATTCAAAGATGGAGTCAAGATATATCCGAAGGAGGATACAAATACCACATGAACAACCTGAATGCAGCCATAGGCATAGAGCAGTTAAAAAACATAAGGTATCTAATAAGCCAACACAAACTCAACTCTGCTTATTATGACGAGAACATCAATAATCCAAGAATAAAAAAACTTCAAAGGGATGAAAACTCTGATTCTGCTAGCTGGATATATAGTCTATTAACAGAAGACAGGGAAGATTTTCAGTCCTATTTATCTAAAAACGACATAGCTTCAGACTGGGTGCATGTAAGAAATGACCAGTATACAATTTTTAAAAATTTTAAAATCGACCTTCCGAATTTAGATTATTTTGAATCAAGACTAATTAACATCCCTGTAGGCTGGTGGCTGAGTAAAAGCGATATTAAACACATTGTAGATACAGTAAATAAATATTAATATTATGAAAAAGGTTTTAATAACAGGAATTCTAGGGCAAGACGGAGCCAATATGGCAGAGTACCTTGCAACAAAAGATGACGGCAGGTTAGAAGTC
>MDTG01233043.1_pt1 | contig 11261 bp, 12 predicted proteins | sample 811421 | NCBI WGS metagenome assembly MDTG01 (sample SAMN05326645, study PRJNA326480) | marine metagenome | isolation source: seawater | place: Pacific Ocean: South East | collected 2011
CTAAGAATTTAAGACCTTTAATAAATAAATCCTGTCCATTTGAAATAATGGATACTCCCGCAGCCTGTAGAACCTTCAATGTTTTGGTTGCTGAACAGAGGGAAATAGTAGTTGCCCTATCAATAACCTGAATCGTCAACACCGGTCTAACTCTTAACCTACTGAGGTCACTTGTCACTAGGACATACTAGGTAGCATTGATTTCGGGTCAACAGGACGTCCAAGACGACGAATCTCAAAATGCAATCGATTCTCACCCTCTACTGAAATATTAACCTCGGAAATTTTTTGACCCTGGGCAACTGCTTGCCCCTCCTTAACCATAATGAGTCTGTTGTGTGCGTACACACTTAAGTAAGTAGCATTATGCTTTATAATGATCATGTTTCCATATGCTCTAATGCCATTACCACTGTAGACAACAACTCCTGGAGCACTGGCCACAACGGCCTCACTGGAGGTGCTCAATATTCCAATGCCTTTTGTGTTTTCTCCATTACCAAATTCGTAAACAATCTTCCCATTGACTGGCCATATCCAAGCTATGTATTTACTTCGTCCGCTTTTCTCATCTTCTTTATCAGCAATCTTTGTTTTGTTTTGTAGGGTGGCTTTGCGCGAAATCTCTTTCTGTGATGGCAAATTTGGGGTAAGTCGCAGTATTGCTCCTATCGTGATTAAATCAGGATTACTAATATTGTTCCACCTAGCCAACTCTCGATAAGATAAACCATGGTTCAAAGCAATCTCGGTAAGGGTATCGCCCCTTTTAACCAAGTATTGTTTTGGCCGCCAATCTCTATTCTGACTTGCTGTCTCCTTACCCGTCCGATTGATAACAGTCTTAGTTACTGATTCATTTACATTGTTAGAATTAGTTGAGTTTCTATCGATGATCGGAGCTCCCCCCCCCTTTGTTGAACACCCGGTATTAAAAAACGACAGGCCAACCAAGAAGATACAAATTGACCCATTTTTTCTGAAACTCATCAGACCAACCCATAAAGAAGTGGAACAAACTTAACCTTCTCGAAGGTGCGTTCCTTAAAACTGTCACCATTTCTAGTCACTTTGATCAACTCTTGTGATTCATTCCCAATTGGGAGAACCAAGCTCCCACCATCTACTAATTGTTCAATCAATGCGCTGGGCACCTCAGATGCAGCGGCGGTACCAATTATCGCTGAAAAAGGAGCCTTATCCAACAATCCATCCCGACCATCCGCATGCCGAAGACGAACGCTACGATATCCCATCTTCCTTAAACGAATGCGGGCCTTAGAAACCAACTGAACATTCCGTTCAATTGAGAAAACCTCTGTGGCCATGTGAGAAAGCACCGCTGCCTGATAGCCACAACCACTGCCTATTTCAAGAACTCTATCTAGTTTTATGTCCCCTATAATGTGCTCGCATAACCTTGCAACCATAAATGGATGTGAAATAGTTTGACCAAAACCAATGGGGAGAGATACCAGCTCATATGCCCGACTAGCTAGAGCCTCATCAACAAATAGGTGCCGTGGCACTTTGTTTAAAGCCAACAGCACTTTTTCACTCTTAATCCCATGGTCCCTAAGCATCTCAACCATTCTGAGACGAGTCCGATCCGACGTCATTCCTAGGCCAGTATTAGGATTCACGAATTATCTTCTTCTTTAATCTATCCGGTACATTAATTTTATAATCAACTCCCAATCCACCCTCGTTGTCCATAACGGCATGGTTAGTCAAGTCGATCTGTAGCGGGGTTATCGATATCTTACCCATCGAAATGGCATGAAGGTCTGTACCAGGAGTTAAATACTCGGGGGGATCCCCGTGAGCCCCCACCATATAATCTGTACCAATTCCAGCTTGACTTGGCATCTCTATCGGCACTTTAGCCCGCTGTCTACGACCTAAGCGGGTAAACTTAACATCTGTCGGCAAATTAGACTGATCACTAAAATGGGGGATGTTTATATTTAACAGAAGGTTGTTAGATTGATATATTCCGTTTGAAATATCAGAAACTATCTTATTAAAAATTTGATTGAAAAGCTCGGCGCTAGCCTTTAAAAATCTCATATCACTAGGCATTAATTGCTGAGATATGGCTATACTGGGGACACCAAATAAAAACCCCTCCATAGCAGCTCCGACCGTTCCTGAATAAAGAGTATCCTCTGCCAAATTTTCACCTTGATTTATACCACTAATAATAAAATCTGGAAAACTATTCCTGAATATTGTATTTAGCGCTAGATAAGTGCAATCTACTGGTGTTCCAGAAACGATATAAACCAAAGGTGATCTAGCACCAAATAAATCAGATTCATTGGGGAGATACTCTTCTGTCTGAGCCTCCCTCATATTGACCGGTTTATTGATAGTAATAGAATTGCTGAAGCCACTACAATTAGCCTCGGGAGCAACCACTGTAACGTCATGTTCCTTGCCTAGGCTGTAGGCTAAAGCTTTTAGTCCATCGGCATTATAACCGTCATCATTGACCAATAAAATTCTCAAATACACCCTCGATAGAAATGGTCGGGGCGGTGAGATTCGAACTCACGACCACACGCCCCCCAGGCGTGTACGCTACCAGGCTGCGCTACGCCCCGCCAAATAGTTTAAGCACAATAATTTATTCTATTTACTGCCAAGTGAATCACCCTCGCAAACCCTCAATAATTTCAGCAAGAGCATCCCTTATGTCGCCTTCACCCCTTGATACGGTAGATCTACGTCCGGAATTTTCTCCAGGGTCACCAGAAGAATTTAATCGGCTCCTTGCCCCATTAATGGTAAAACCCTCATCGTACAACAACTCGCGGATTCGACGAATAAGCAACACTTCGTGCCTCTGATAGTACCTTCTGTTACCTCGTCGTTTTACTGGGTTGAGCTGCGCAAACTCTTGTTCCCAGTACCTTAGGACATGCGGCTTCACATTGCATAAACCACTAACCTCTCCTATAGTAAAGTACCTTTTTGATGGTATAGTTGGCAACATAATCGATCTAGAGACAACTAGGACTCAGAATTCGTACTTCCCCGACTTTCCTCTACGGTATTTTTCAATTTTTGACTTGCATGAAAAGTAACCACCCGACGTTCTGTTATCGGTATCTCCTCCCCAGTTTTTGGATTTCTCCCAGGCCTTTCCGGTTTATTGCGAAGCTGGAAATTTCCGAAACCCGACAACTTAACTACATCTCCACCTTCAAGCGATCTTCTTAACTCCTCGAAAAACGCTTCTACCATATCTTTTGCTTCCCTTTTGTTTAGACCGACTTTATCATAAAGCAAGTCGGCCAAATCCGCTTTTGTCAATGTCATAGTCCCCTACCTCCTTGGCTGCGCCCCAAAATCCGTCTTCAAACCTTCTAACGCCTCGCCAATAACCTTTTCTATATCGGTATCTGTCAGTGTTCTATCAGTATCTTGTAATAACACTCGGAAAGCAAGACCCTTTTGCCCTTTATTGATGCCTTTTCCCAAATAAACATCAAATAAATCAACTCTTTCCACAAAACTGAGGTTGAGGTTGTTCAGATAGGCCAAAATTTTTCCGGCCGACTGGTTTGATTCAACTGTTATGCTTATATCTCTCACAACCGGAGGAAACTTCGAAACTTCTCTAAATGCTGGAACACGATCATCCATCACTTTATCTAATAAAAACTCAAAAGCTACCAGCGGAGGTTGCAATTCATATTTTCCCAAAATACGAGGGTGCAACTCACCCAACCATCCTATATTATTTTTATCTATTTTTATATTAGCTGCTCGGCCTGGGTGAAGCCAATCATAAAGAGACTTCTCGTAAGTTACCTCAAATTTTGATAGTAATGGTTGCAAATCCCCTTTTATGTCAAAAAAATCTACAGTCCTATCCTCAAAACCCCATTGCTGTTCGAATACAGCCCCAAACGCCATCCCGGAACATACATATGGTTGCTCTATTTTCCCCGCAACCTCTCGAAATACCCTACTAATCTCAAAGACTCGAGCTCTTTCCTGATATCGATTTTGATTAAACTTCACAACACTGGCCAAACTACCAGCAAGCGTTGATCTCATGACATTTAAGTGATTGGCTATGGGGTTTTTTAAAAAAATATGCTTATTTTGATTGATTCCAAAATCCTTTTCCCATTCCTCTTCCACAAATCCATAAGTTACTACTTCATTATATTGGCAACCTACAAAGTGCTCTTTAACCTGTCGCAGATTAACTTCCCTTTTATTCGTAGGCACGAACCCCAAGCTTTCACTGGGGTTTACTGCAGGTAATTTGTCATACCCGTCAACCCTTGCCACTTCCTCAATGAGGTCTTCCTCAATTTCAATGTCAAACCTATAACTCGGAGGTGTGACCTGAAAAAAACCACCATCTTGAGTAAAAGGCAAATTTAGTCTTTTCAATGAGTCGGCTATTCTGCCCTCTCCTATGGAAAACCCTAGGAGTCTCTCACACTTATCAACACGAAGGCCAACTGATTCTCTCTTCGGCAAAATACCTTCAGATGACGCCACAGGACCAATTTCTCCACCACAAATCTCAACAATCAATGTAGATAGTCGATCTAACGCCACTTCTGACAATTTGAAGTCCACCCCTCTTTCATACCTATACAAAGCATCGGTAGAGAACCCTAACTTTCTCCACTGTCCTGAAACTACTGAAGATGAAAAAAAAGCACTTTCCAGAAACAAATTAGTAGTGTCATCAAGCACCGAGCTATCTAACCCCCCCATGATTCCGGCCAAAGCAATCGGACCCCGGCCATCATTAATAGTAAGCATGTCCGGGCTCAACGAGAGCTGCTCGCCATTAAGTAATTTTAGAGTCTCCCCTTCGTTCGCAAAGCGGACGGAAACACCATCCTGCAACTTATCCAAATCAAAAGCATGCATTGGCTGACCAATCTCCAACATTACATAGTTGGTAAGGTCAACAACTGCATTTATGGACCTAATTCCAGAACGACTTAACCTTCGTACAACTCTATCCGGCGCGTTTACTTTTAAATTCACTCCCCGTATTATCCTGCCAGAATATTTAGGACAGGCAGCTTTATCTATTACATTTACTGCGAAGACATCACTAATCTTATTCTCAGGCTTCGCTGTATGCTCAAAACTAAGTGGAGTTTTAGTGATGGCGGAAACTTCTCGAGCGATACCGAGAATTGATAAACAATCACCTCTATTAGGAGTCAATTTCAAAGAAAATACATTATCTTCTAAGTCACAATAACCTTTAACATCTTCCCCTAAAGGAGCATCATTAGAAAAAATCCAAATACCATCATTGTTATCAGACACACCCAATTCCTGCTCAGAACAAAGCATTCCCTCCGACTCAACACCCCTAATAGTGGTTTTTTTAATCTTAGACCCTGCCAAGTCTGCACCCACCACAGCACAGGCTACTTTTATACCTTCAGTAACGTTGGGTGCCCCACAGACTACAGATAAGGTTTTAGTATCCCCGATATCAATTTTGCATACTTTTAGGCGATCAGCCTCTCCATGTGGTTGAACTGTTTTCACCAGACCAACCACAACACCCGTAAACATTTTGCTAACCGGCAACACCTCTTCCACCTCTAATCCTGCCATAGTCAGAGCATGTGCTAATTCCCCACTATCTATTTGTGGGTTACAGATTTTTCTCAACCAGTTTTCAGAAAATTTCATAACTTTTGTATAAAAGGCAACTAAGCAAACTGCCTAAGAAATCTGACATCACTTTCGAAAAATAGTCTTAAATCGTCAACCTTATACCTGATCATCGCTAGTCGATCTAACCCCATTCCAAAAGCAAAAGCTTGGTACTTATCAATATCTATACCCACGTTTTTTAGTACCTTGGGGTGGACCATCCCACAACCCCCAACCTCTAGCCATGAGTTCTCAAAAAACATATCAATCTCAGCTGAAGGCTCAGTAAATGGAAAATATGATGGTCTAAATCTAACTTCGATATCATCTTTTTCAAAAAAAGCCCGCAAAAAATCTCTTGTTAATCCTTTTAAGTTTGAAAAACTAACATTATGATCGACCCACAACCCCTCCAACTGGTGAAACATTGGGGAATGAGTGGCGTCCGAATCAACCCGATAAACTCTGCCTGGAGAAATCACCCTTAGAGGTGGCTTAAACTCCTCCATATGACGAATTTGCATGGGAGAGGTATGAGTTCTCAAGAGATATTCATAATCAGCCAAATAAAAAGTGTCATGCATAGACCTGGCTGGGTGATTTTCTGGTTGGTTTAACGCAGTAAAATTATAATAATCGCTCTCTATTTCTGGACCATCAATAATAGAAAAACCCATGGAATTAAACAAGGTGGTTATACGATCTAGCGTCTTGCTAATAGGGTGGTGACTACCCTTAGAAACATCCCCTCGACCAGGCAAAGTAATATCAACGCCTGAGTCGGCCATTTCCCTTAGGAGGTTAGCCTCATTAATCTCATCCTTCCTAACCTTAAGAATTTCTTCAATTTTATTCTTAGCCTCATTAATCGATTGCCCAACGCTCGCCCTATCTTTTACAGGGAGTTCACGCAGTTGTTTTAGCTCTTGGGTGATCAATCCAGATTTACCCAAAAACTGAGCCTTGGCCTTATCTAACGAATGACCATCATCCATTTTACCAAACAGCTCTTTTGCCTGAGATACTATGTCTTGTAAATTCACTTTCCTTGAGGCCTCAAAAACAAAAAAGGAGCCTTCCAGCCCCTCCTCGATAAATAAAAGTGCGTAAGCTAATTACTCAAACCCGCCTTTGCTTGATCAACTATACTACCAAAAGCTGCCTTGTCGTTTACTGCTAGTTCAGCCAAGATTTTTCTATCCACACTGATTGCAGCACTTTTCAAACCTTTAATAAGTACACTATAAGTTAGTCCGAATTCCCTCGCAGCTGCATTAATCCGGACAATCCATAGCATCCTGAATTCCCTTTTTTTAACACGACGGTCTCTGTACGCATACTGGTCAGCCTTCATCAAAGCTTGCTTGGAGACCCTAAATACATTCTTTCGTCTTCCCCTAAAACCCTTTGCTCGATCAATAACCTTTTTATGCTTTGCGTGAGCGGTAACCCCTCTTTTTACTCTTGGCATAACTGATCTCCTCAGGAATAAGGTAGCATGGCCCTAAGCGCTGCTTGGTCACAACTGGCTACTTCAGTTGTTCCTCTTAAATGACGCTTACGCTTGGTTGTCTTCTTAGTCAAAATATGTCTCATGTTGGCTTGAGCCCTGCGAAATCTGCCCTTCCCGTCCACTTTAAACCTTTTGGCTGCACCTCTATTGGTTTTTAACTTTGGCATTAAATAATCCTCAACTTAAATATTAACCATAATTGTTTTTTACACTATTTCTTTTTGGGACCCATGACCATTACCATCTGCCGCCCCTCCATTTTTGGAAACTGTTCTAGCTGCCCATAATCCTCAAGATCATCTCTCACTCGCTCTAGTATCCTGGCCCCAAACTCCTGGTGGGTCATCTCACGACCTCTGAATCTCAGAGTAACCTTAACCTTATCGCCGTCTTCCAAGAACCTTATCAAATTCTTAAGCTTTATCTGATAATCCGCTTCATCGGTTCCAGGTCGAAATTTAATTTCTTTAACCTGAATCTGTTTTTGCTTTGTTCGAGACTCATTTCGCCTTTTTTGCTGGTTATATCGAAATTTTCCGTAGTCCATCAACCGACAAACAGGTGGAACTCCATTGGGCGCGATTTCAACTAAATCGGTATCCTCCTTTTCCGCAATCGCCAACGCCTCGGAAACCTCAACCACCCCAAGCTGTTCGCCCTCTTTACCAATTAATCGAATCTCGGGAGAATTAATATCCCCGTTCACTCGAACACTTTTTTCCTGTGCTATAGAACTGCCTCCTTAAATTTACTATTTAAACTGCACTAACTCGAGTCGCAGCTTTTCCAAAAAATCATCAACCGAAAACTGCCCGGCATCTCCCTGCCCTCGGGCCCGCACGGAAACCAAATTATTTTCAACTTCTTTATCCCCGACTATCAACAGATAGGGAACCCTCTGAACGCTGTGTTCTCTGATTTTATAGGTTATTTTCTCGTTTCTCAAGTCTGTAACCACTCGGAGCCCTTCATTTCTCAATTGCAAAACAATTTTTGCGACAAATTCTCGCTGAGCATCTGAGATATTCATGACGACAACTTGCACCGGCGACAACCATAAAGGCATAGCCCCTGCACAATTTTCTATCACTATGCCTATAAACCTCTCCAAACTTCCTAGTATCGCTCGATGCAACATCACTGGTACTTCACGAGTATTGTTTTCTGTTACATATTCGGCATCTAATCTCTCAGGCATCATAAAATCAACCTGAACAGTCCCACATTGCCATGATCGGCCAATACTATCTCTTAAATGGTATTCTATTTTAGGACCATAAAACGCCCCCTCACCCGGCAATTCATCCCACTCAACAGAGCAACTTCCCAATGCACCCCTTAGGGCATCTTCAGCACTGCTCCATAATTCATCCGTACCAAGCCTTTTTTCTGGCCTAAGCGCCAACTTCACAGTAATATCCTTAAACCCAAAATCAGAATACACTTTTAGAGCTAGATTATGGAAGTCAATTACTTCAGATTTGATTTGATTAGACATACAAAAAATATGGCCATCATCCTGTGTAAACGCCCTAACTCTAAGAAGACCATGCAAAGCGCCCGATGGCTCGTCTCGATGGCAGGATCCAAATTCCCCATACCGTAGAGGAAGATCTCGATAACTTCTCAATTTATTATTAAAAATTTGCACGTGCCCAGGACAATTCATCGGTTTGACGGCATACTCCCGATTTTCTGAATCAGTAAAAAACATATTTTCCCGAAAATTATCCCAATGGCCAGATTTTTTCCAGAGGTTAATATCAAGGATTGATGGACACTTAACCTCTTCATACCCATTCGTCTTGTAAACATTTCGCATATAACTTTCAACCTCTTGCCAAACCTTCCAACCATTTGGATGCCAAAATGCCATGCCTGGAGCCTCGTCTTGAAAATGAAAAAAATCGAGCTGTTTGCCAATTTTCCGATGATCGCGTTTTTCTGCCTCTTCAATTTTATAAATGTAACTCGCTAGTTCTTCTTTTGAAGACCATGCTGTCCCATAAACCCTTTGCAACATTTCATTTTTTGAATCCCCCCGCCAATAAGCCCCGGATAACTTCATTATTTTAAAAATTTTTAATTTATCCGTATTGGGGACATGAGGTCCTCGACACAGGTCCGTGAAATCCCCTTGTCGATAAAGGCTTATCACTTCTCCTTGCGGAATGTCCTCAATAATTTGTGCTTTATAGGTTTCACCTTGCTCCTTGAAGAAAACAATGGCCTGTTCACGGTCCATTTCTATACGCCTAACCTCATAATTTCTTTTCGAAATCTCAAGCATTTTTTGTTCAATAGCCTCAAGATCCTCAGGTGTAAACGGTCTTTTATACGAAAAATCATAATAAAAACCATCCTCGATCACTGGGCCTATAGTCACCTGCGCATCTGGAAAAAGCTCCTTTACCGCATGCGCCAGCAGATGGGCGGTGGAATGTCGCATAATTTCCAAGCCCTCTGGGTCCTTATTAGTTAGAATTGATAATTCCACATCTCGATCAATTGTCTCGCTAAGATCAACCAGCTGACCATCAACCCGGCCTGCCAGAGCCGCCCTAGCAAGCCCCTTCCCGATGGATGACGCTACTTCCTCAACAGTTATTTCACTATCGAAGCTTTTTTTACTTTGATCTGGTAGAGTTATAATTGGCATTGCAAAAAATTCTACGTTTGAAATGATTACCTTAAATTTGGTAGGCGCGATTGGATTCGAACCAACGACCCCTACCATGTCAAGGTAGTGCTCTAACCAACTGAGCTACGCGCCTATAATTGCTATAAAACAGAGGATTGTAACTTAAAACATACTCCTGTAACACAGGTTCTTGATTATCACAGAGATTAACTAATGATCCCAGACTATTGGAGAAAAGCGACAAAAACTTTAAGCAAAACTGATGCGATCTTAAAAGTACTCATCGACTCGGAATCGCATTTGGATATAAAACTTAAAACAGACCCTTTTATAACCCTTGCTAGAGCTATTGTAGGACAACAAATATCGGTTAAAGCGGCTGAGACTATTTGGGGTCGGGTAGTGTCGACGACTGGCAATCCAGAACCATCTGTTATACGCAAGATATCAGAGGGAAAACTAAAAAAAGCAGGACTATCTTCCAGGTAGATTGAATATTTAAAAGATCTAGGAAAAAAATTTGAGTCGAACAAGTTTGATTTCAAATCTTGGAAAAACGAAGAAGATGCGGTAATAATAAAACACCTTACTTCGGTTAAAGGAATCGGAATTTGGACTGCGGAAATGTTCTTGATGTTTTATATGGGAAGACCAGATGTTTTTCCAAAGGCAGATATAGGTCTTCAGCGAGCCATGTCAATTCACTACAAAAATCGCGAGCCAATTACAAAGCAAGAAATGGAAACTATTGGAAACAAATGGGCTCCGTGGCGAACAGTTGCCACATGGTACTTATGGCGATCAATTGACCCTATCCCAGTTGAATACTAGAGCTATGGCTCCTACCTCCACCCATAGTCCTTAAGATGTTCATACATAGGCATTCTACTCTCTGTGTTCCAGACTTTATGCCCTGCTAATAATTTTTCCAGTGGATTATCTGTAATTGTTTTGTATTGCCCCAAAACTAAATCATAATGATGCCTAGCCCTTTCCAGATTTCCGAGAAACTGATGGGCACTGCCAATCATAAAGTTCCACCAATGAAAATCTGGGGTTGGGACTTGCTGAAAGATCTGCAGCATCTTCTCCCATTGTTGGGTTTCAAAATAGTAATGGCCCAATCCATAGTTTTCAAACGTCATTGAGCTTATGGCGTCCAGTTCATGGGCTAAAATAGCTCTTTCATATCCCCATCCTAATCGCTTGCAGGCATTTTTATCGACGTCATTTGGGGATAAATGACATCCAGTTCCAGATAAAACAGTTATATATGAGACGTGACCGACATTGTATGCATCTCCTGGAGCTAACTCATAGGCTTTTTTTGCATTAGTCATCATCAGGTCCCAATCTCGCTCATAAAAATGTAGCTCTGCGCGCGTGGCATATGCCCTCGCATAGTTCTTGTCAATGCGTATCGCGTTATCAACCGCTTCAAAAGCTTCCGAC
>MDTG01000870.1_pt1 | contig 11260 bp, 10 predicted proteins | sample 811421 | NCBI WGS metagenome assembly MDTG01 (sample SAMN05326645, study PRJNA326480) | marine metagenome | isolation source: seawater | place: Pacific Ocean: South East | collected 2011
CATTATCAAAACCAATCAGCTCTAATAAATTTCTTTTTTTACCATCTGCACTTAGCTTCAATCCAATTTTATTAGCTTCATTAGGAGTAATACTAATTTCTTTACAAATTTCTGTTAGTTTTTTAATTTCTTTTTTATAATCAGTGAAGATTTTTTTTCTTAAACTATCTAATAAATTAATTTTAATAGCGCTGTCTGAAAGCCTTAAATCAGCATTATCTGCTCTAAGATACAATCTGTATTCTGCTCTTGAAGTAAACATTCTATAAGGTTCGGGAGCACCTCTTGCAATTAAATCATCTATCATTACTCCAATATATGCATTTGTTCTGTTTAGCGTCCAGTTACCTTTTTTTTCATCTAATAATAAAGCAGCATTAACCCCTGCGATTAAACCTTGTCCCGCTGCTTCTTCATAACCAGTCGTCCCATTGATTTGACCAGCAAAAAATAGGTTATTTACCTTTTTACTTTCTAAAGTGTTCTTTAATGCTCTCGGGTCAAGATGATCATACTCTATTGCATAACCTGGCTGAACTATTTTAGCTTTCTCTAAACCTAAAATAGAATTAATCATAACAGTTTGCTTTTCTAAGGGTAGAGAAGTCGAAATACCATTAGGGTAAATTAATTCTGATTTTAAGCCCTCTGGTTCTAGCATAACCCTATGCCTTTCTCTTGTATAAAATCTATGTACCTTATCTTCTATAGATGGACAATACCTAGGTCCTCTGGAAGATATTGCGCCATTATATAGCGGGCTTTTGCTGATAGATTTATTAATAATTTCGTGGGTTTCATTATTAGTCCATGTAACATGGCAAGAAACTTGTTTATTATAAGTAGAGTTAGTAGTGTATGAAAAAAAATCTGGTTTATTATCACCACAGTCTTCTTCCAAAACATTATAATTAATAGTACTTTTTAACAACCTAGGTGGTGTTCCCGTTTTAAGCCTTGTCATAGGAAGGCTTAACGCTTTTAAATAATTTCCAAGCTTAGTAGATGATTTTTCATTTAATCTTCCTGATGAAAGCTTTTTATTGCCTATATAAATAACTCCGTTTAAAAAAGTACCTGTGGTCAAGACTACTGAATTTGAAATAATAGATTCTCCCGAAGCTAACTCTACTCCTGAACACCTATTATCTTTTATCTTAAGCGATGTGACTATTTCACTTATTATAGTAATATTTTTTATTTCTTTTAAAGCTCCCTGAACAGATTTTTTATATATTTCTCTGTCAGCTTGACACCTAGGGCCTCTTACAGCTGGCCCTTTGCTAGCATTTAATACTTTAAATTGTATTCCTGATTTATCTGCAGCTATAGGCATTATACCGCCTAAAGCATCTAACTCTCTTACTATATGGCCTTTTCCAATTCCTCCTATAGCAGGATTACAAGACATCACTCCAATTTTTGAAGCATCTATAGTAATCAAGCATACCTCAACGCCTAACCTTGCAGCAGCAGCAGCAGCTTCTACTCCTGCGTGTCCTCCTCCTATAACAATTACATCTGTTTTTTTAATCATACTATTAATCTATAAAATCTTTAGTTAAATATACTTTTATAATATATAAGACACAAAATTAGTCTATTAAAACCTGTTAAAGGTTTCACGTGAAACAATAACTAATAAAATATTTAACTATCAAGTTTCACGTGAAACAATTACTTCCCTATACAAAACCTAGAAAAAATACTCCCCAGGACTTCTTCTATATCAATATTGCCAAGTATTCTTTCTAAACTTCTATTAGCTTGTCTTAAGTGTTCGCTTAAAATTTCTGGGGCATTTTCTCCTCTTGCCTCTACTATGCTTTCCAGGGCTTCTTGAAGCTCGCTAGCTTGTCTTGAATTAGATATAATGGTTTTTGTACTATAAAGGTTCTTAGTTTTTATTAATATTTCCTCATATATTTTATTCAATAATTCTTCTACTCCTTCTCCTGACTTCGCGCTGACAAGATGTGTGCTTGATTCAACCTTCATGCTTTTGCTCATTTTATCAATTTTATTCAAAACGTTCCATTTGCTATTTTTTTTTATTCTTTCTTTATAATTTACTGAGTCATAGACGTTTAATACTATATCTGCCTCTTTAATAACCTCTTTTGCTTTTTTAATTCCCTCTTTTTCAACCCTATCATTAGAAAAAGTAATTCCTGCCGTATCATAAATAACAACAGGGTATCCTCTTAAGTTTATTTTACTTTCTATGATATCTCTGGTAGTACCTGCTATATCTGTTACTATTGCTTTTTCTCTTTTAATTATGGTGTTAAACAAACTTGACTTACCAACATTAGGTCTTCCTGTTAAAACAACTTTTATTCCTTCTTTTAATAGCTCATAATTTTCATTATCTTTTAAGGCTTTCCCAATTGTAGTAATCAAACTATCAAGCTGTTTTTCTATATTAATAAAATTTGGAGTATCTTCTTCATCAGAAAAGTCTATGTTTGCTTCAATAATAGACATACACTCAATTAGTTTATCCCTCCAATCCATTATAGGTATTGAAAGCCCTCCATCATATTGTCTTACAGCTAATACTCTTTGTTTTTCAGTTCTTGAGTTAATTAAATCATTGATTGCTTCTGCTTCTACTAAGTTCATTTTTCCATTTATAATAGCTCTTTTAGAGAACTCTCCTTGTTCTGCGTAAATTACACCTTTAAATTTGATCAAGACATTAAAGAAACTTTGAAATACCGCCTGTCCCCCATGGCAATAAATTTCTAAGCAATCTTCTCCTGTATAAGACTTAGGCCCTGGCATCCATGCCAATAAACAATGGTCTATAATCTCTTTTTTATTTTGTGGGTTATAGAATTTCCTTAAAACTAAAGCTTTTTCTTGTGGCTCACTCTTTAAAGTTAAAGTCTTAAGTATTTTTTTACACTCTGTTCCTGAAATTCTTATTACAGAAAGTGCAGCAATTTCATTACCAGATGCTAAAGCAAAAATAGTTTTATTCATTATATTAAACTAAAAGTTTATTTACTATTTTATCTTTGATCAAGAACTGTTCTATTAATAAATCAATATCTTTTTTATTTTTTATCTTAAACCATACTCCTTTTGGATATGCTACCAGAACCGGTCCTAATTTACACCTATTAAGACAGCCTGAAGCATTTATTCGAACTCCTTTTATTCCTGCTTCTTTTACTTTTTTTTTCATATACGTTCTAAGTTCCGTACTATTGTAAGCCCCACAGGATACTTTATTCTTATCTTCTCTTAAATTAGTACAAAAAAAAATATGCTTTTCATAATATAGTTTCATAATTACATTGTAAATTTGTTATAATTTATTCAGAATAATATAAAAAATATTTTATTAAAAGAGGTTATATTTTATATGTCTAGTCAATTTAAAGCTATTAAAATAGATAAAAATGGTGGTCCAGATGTAATGTTTTGGAAAGATTTAAAACTTATTAAGCCTGATAATAATGAAGTAACTATTAAGCATACATATATAGGCATTAATTATATAGATACTTATCATAGATCTGGACTATATCCTCTTCCTTTACCTACTGGTCTTGGTATGGAGGCATCTGGAGAAATAATAGATATAGGAAACAATGTAAAAGAATTTAATGTAGGAGACAGAGTTACTTATGTAATGGCTTTAGGAAGTTATGCTACACATAGAAATATAGACGTAAAAAAAATTGTTAAGATTCCTGAAGGTATAAAAAGTTATGAAGCAGCAGCTATAATGTTAAAAGGCATGACTGTAGAATATTTATTAGAGCGGTTATTTAAAATAAATAACTCTCATACAGTTTTGTTTCATGCTATTGCTGGAGGAGTAGGATTAATAGCTTGTCAATGGTTAAAAAATTTAGGCGCCCGTGTTATAGGTACTGCCGGTAGTGTCGAGAAAGCAGCTTTAGCAAAAAAATATGGCTGTGATGAGGTAATATTATATAAAGATAAAAATTTTGTAAAAGAAGTTAATGATATTACTAATGGAAACGGAGTAGATATTGTTTATGATGGTGTGGGAAAAGATACAGCTATTTTAGGTTTGGATTGTTTAAAGCCTTTAGGTACTATGGTTGTTTTCGGCAACTCATCTGGAAACTGTCCTCCAATAGACCCTAGTTTACTAGCATCAAAAGGAAGTTTATTTTTTACTAGGCCAACCCTAATGGACTACGGCACAAAGAAAGAAGATTTAATGCAAAGCTCTTCTAGAGTATTTAATATGCTATTAGATAAAAAAATAAAACTAAATATAAATAATGCTTACAAACTATCTGATGTAGTCAATGCTCATAAAGAATTAGAAAGTAGGAAAACTACTGGATCAATTGTAATGAAAAATAATTATTGATTCATCGCTTCAAAAAAATCTTGGTTGTTTTTAGATGACTTTAGTTTAGCTATTAAAAACTCCATAGCATCAGTTGTTCCCATAGGAGATAGTATTTTTCTTAAAACCCACATTTTAGCTAAAGTGCCTTTATCAACTAATAACTCCTCTTTTCTAGTTCCCGACTTAGCAATGTCTATAGCTGGGAAGGTTCTCTTATCAGCTAACTTTCTATCTAAGACAATTTCAGAGTTTCCTGTTCCTTTAAACTCTTCAAATATAACCTCATCCATTCTAGAACCAGTTTCTATCAGTGCAGTGGCTATTATTGACAAGCTACCACCATCCTCTATATTTCTTGCCGCCCCAAAAAACCTTTTAGGTCTTTGTAAAGCATTCGCATCTACTCCTCCTGTTAATACTTTACCGGATGAAGGAACTACTGTATTATAAGCTCTAGCTAACCTGGTGATAGAATCTAAAAGAATTACTACATCTCTGCCACTTTCTACTAATCTTTTAGCTTTTTGAATTACCATTTCTGCAACTTGGACATGCCTACTTGCTGGTTCATCAAAAGTAGAAGATACAACTTCTCCTCTTACAGTCCTTTGCATATCTGTTACTTCTTCTGGTCTTTCATCTATAAGTAAGACTATTAAATAAATTTCCTTATGATTCATTTCTATAGAGTGCGCAATACTTTGAAGAAAAACTGTTTTACCTGTTCTTGGGGGAGAGACAATTAATGCTCTTTGTCCTTTGCCTATTGGGGAGACTAACTCCATAATTCTTGTAGACATATTTTTCTTTTTTGTATCAGGATCTGAAGAATCCATTTCTAATAAAATTCTATTATCTGGATACAATGGTGTTAGATTGTCGAAATTAACCTTGTTTCTTATTTTTTCTGGAGCATCAAAATTTATACTAATAACTTTTAACAGGGCAAAATATCTTTCATTATCTTTAGGTTGTCTAATCTCTCCCTCTACTGTATCTCCGTTTCTAAGGCCAAACCTTTTGATTTGACTAGGACTAACATAAATATCATCTGGACCTGGAAGGTAATTAGATTCAGGAGCTCTTAAAAAACCAAATCCATCTTGTAAAATATCAATAACACCATCTCCATGGATAGCTGTACCTTTATCAGCAACTGATTTTAGTATACTAAACATTATGTCTTGACGTCTCATATTAGCTGCATTTTCAATTTTATGCTCTGATGCTAACGTCAATAATTCATTATTTTTCTTTTGTTTAAGGTCTTTTAAATGCATTTGTCTGAAGTTTTAAGAAATTAATTGAAATGAATTTTTAATGTAAGCTCATTTATTAAACAAGTCAAATATTTTATAATAAAGTTAATATTTTTTAGTATTTGAAATACAATATATTTTGTTTAATATAAAGCATGTTAAAGAAAAAAATAGATTCTCATCCTGCTGTTGCTTTTGGTAAAAATGCAGTTCTCTTAATTAATTTAGGCACACCTAAGTCTACAGAAGTTAAAGAAATTAGAAGCTACTTACGCGAGTTTTTATCTGATAATAGAATAATAGAAGTTAATAAAATATTGTGGTTTTTCATTTTAAATTGCATTATTTTAATTTTTAGACCAGCAAAAACTGCGCGCGCATATAAAGAAATTTGGATGAAAGAAGTAAATCAATCACCATTAAGATATTATACAATTCAACAAAAAAACAAACTTTCTAAGAAAATTGGAAACGATAAGTTAGTAGTTGATTATGCTATGAGATATGGGTCACCTAGTATAGATCACAAACTAAACCATTTAAAAAAACTAGGCTGTGAGAATATTATTATCTTGCCCTTATATCCTCAGTATTCATCTGCTACGACAGGATCAGTTTGTGATGCTGTATTTAAAAGCTTACTAAAAATGCGATGGCAACCTAGTATACAAATAATACCTCACTATGAAGCACATCCATTATATATAACAGCTCTTACAAAAAGTATAAAAAAAGAACTCTCTAAAATTAGTTGGAAGCCTGATATAATTGTTGCTTCTTATCATGGTATACCAAAAAAATATTTTTTGAGTGGTGACCCCTATCATTGCTATTGTCAAAAAACTACTAGATTAATGAAAGAAAAGCTTAAAAGTAAAATACCAATAATTACCACCTTTCAGTCTAGATTTGGTCCAGCAAAGTGGCTAACTCCTTATACTGAAGAAAAATTAATAGAACTTGCAAAAGGAAAAAATAAAAAAGTGATGCTAATTTGCCCTGGTTTTTCTTCAGATTGTATAGAAACTATAGAAGAAATAGATTTGCGAGCCAGAGAGGTTTTCGTAAAAAATGGTGGAAATAAATTTACTTTAGTTCCATGCTTAAATGATAATAGCGATCATATCAATTTATTAAAATCTTTATCTCAAAGGTTCTTGTAAGATGTCTGACTTTTATTTAGTTATAAAATCACTTCATATAATATCGTTTACTGCTTGGATGGCAGGAATGTTTTATTTGCCCAGAATATTTGTTTATCATAGTGAAAAAAATATTGATACAAACACTTATAATAAATTTCTTATTATGGAAAAAAAATTAATAAAGATAATTATGAATCCCGCTTTAATTTTAACATGGTTATTTGGAATTTTATTGATTTTATCTAACAACTATAATTCTTTAGAGTTTTGGTTAATTTTAAAATTAATATTTGTATTTTTAATGTCCGGAGCACATGGTTTTTTTTCTTATTGTTATAAGCTTTTTTTGAAAAATCAAAATAATTATTCTTCAAAATTTTATAGATATATAAATGAAGCTCCTACTATATTATTTATAATAATTGTTTTTTTAGTAATTCTAAAACCTAATTATTAATACGATTTAATTATATTTATAAGTTCGTGAACATTTCTTTCTGGTGTTTGAGGCAAAATACCATGCCCTAAGTTAAAAATAAATTTTCTATCTTGCATATTAGCTAGAATTTTTAATACTTCCTTTTTCATAATATCTCCTCCTACTACTAATAACATTGGATCTAGATTACCTTGAAAACATAAATTCTCTGAAAAATGCTTTTTTGCTATATTCATATCTATGTTTGAATTAAAACTAAGACAATTAATACTTTTTTCTATTTCATTATTTTTGAATATAAGATCCTTTTTTGTATAAAAACATATAGGTATTTCCTTATTTTCTTTTCTTACTTCCTTAGATATTTTTTGTAACTGTTTTATTGAATATTTTTCATGTAATTGATAATCCATTTGATAAGCATGAGTATCAAATATTTGTATTATATCTACTCCAGATTTTATTTGATTTTTTAAGTGATCAATTATTAACTTTGTAAATAAATCTATAAGATTATCCATCTCTACTGGGTATTCGTAGCTGAATTTTTTTACTATAGACAAATCCTTAGTTATCTTTCCTTCTATAAAATATGCTGCTAATGTCCAAGGAGCAGCTGCAAAACCTATAAGAGGTTTATTCATATTAGATTTAATATTTTTAATAGACTCATAACAAGGTAAAACCTTATTATAATTTAATAAATTTGGTAATTTTTTAAATTCATTTATATTATCGGGTCTATTTACAATAGGACCAGTTCCTTCAATAAACTTAACATCTATTCCTATAGCATCTAATATCACTAATATATCAGAGAAAATGATGGCTGCGTCAAAATCAAATTTTTTAATTGGTTGTAAAGTTATTTCAGTAACAGCATCTGAATTTTTACACATTTCTATAAAATCTGGAAACTTACTTCTTACATTTCTGTATTCTTCCATATATCTTCCTGCTTGACGCATAAGCCATACAGGGACTTTATTTGTACTTTTACCGTTTAGATTTTTTATTACTAAGTTTTCCATTACTAATAATATATATATATATATATATAGTAGTAGTAGTATGAAATAGAATTACAAGGATAAAATTTTATAAACATATTTATCAACAAAACTAAAGTATGAAAAACATTTAAAAAAGCGTATTTCATTGAAATATAGATTTAATTAAAAAAGTTATCCACAGATAGCTAATAATTTAGTATAATAGAATAATATCTTAATAAAATTAAAGATTGCAGCTAATATTTGATATATTTAAAATAAAAAGAACTTATTAAGAAAATGCTAACAATTAATCCACACATATATTTAGTTTCTGATTCTACTGGTGAAACAGTATCTATTGTTGCTAGATCAGTATACGCTAGATTCCAAAATATAGACTTCACTGAAAGTCGATGGGCATTAATAAGAACAGAAAAACAGATTGATAATATTATAGATACAATTAAAAAAAAGCCGGGTCTTATTTTATATACTATGATAAATACAAAATTAGAAAAGTATTTACAAGAAAAATGTAATAAAATTAATGCTTTAGCTTATCCAATATTAGATAATACTATTAAAATAATAAAAGAAAGTTTCAAATTAAAAACGGGTGATGATCAAGTTCCTGGAAAACAACACGGATTAACAAAAGACTATTTTGATAGAATAGAAGCTTTACAATATGCCATAGCTAATGATGATGGACAATCTTATGAAACATATAAAGCAGATATTATTTTATTTGGTGTTTCAAGAACATCTAAAACACCTACAGCTATTTACTTAGCAAACAAAGGAGTTAAAGTTGCCAATATACCATTTGTTCTTAATCAAAATCCAGATTTATCAGGTATAGACAAACAAACTTTAGTAATAGGTTTATTTGCTAGCCCAGAAAGGCTACAACAAATAAGAATGTCAAGGTTAAATGCTTTAAGAGAAAAACAAAAAACAGAATATATAGATATAGACTTATTAAAAAAAGAAGTTACTGATGCTAAACGTATATGTTTAAAAAATAAATGGTCTACAATTGATGTTACAAAAAAATCAATAGAAGAAATAGCAGCAACAGCTTTAGAGTATTTAAAAATATTTAAAAAAAGAAATGATAATTAATAATGATAACTTCAGATTAGTCGGAATAATAGGAAATCCACTAGCGCAATCTATGTCTCCTATGTTGCATAACTATTGGTTGAATAAATATAAAATTAACTCCTCTTATGTACCATTTTCTCTTAAAAATTTAGATGATATAAAACCTTCTATAAAAGCTATGAATTTAGTAGGTTTGAATATAACGATACCGTACAAAAAAGAAATAATTTACCATTTAGATAGTGTAGATAGAAAAGCAAAAGAATTAAAAGCAGTAAATACAGTACTTAATAAAAAAGGTAAATTAATAGGATTTAATACCGATATAGATGGTTTTGGTCGAGGGTTAGAGAAAAAAACTAATTGGATAAAAACTAACCCTGTATATATTTTTGGTGCAGGCGGAGCAGCAGAAGCAATAATATCTTTTATTTATTCAGCTGGCAGTAAAGATATAACTATAATTAATAGAACCATAGATAATGCAAAGAATATAGCTAGAAGGTATAAAGGCGTCAAATTTACTGATAAAGTAAAAAAAGAAGAGATTGCCAAAGCTGGATTACTAGTTAATACAACTAGTTTAGGAATGATAGGTTATCCAGATTTAAATATTGATTTGGAAGGAATAAATAAAAAAGCTATTATTTATGACATAGTTTATAATCCAATTGAAACAACGCTAATTAAAAAAGCAAAGAAACAAGGGCTAAAATATATTACAGGGATAGATATGTTTATAGAACAAGCAAGGAGAAGTTTTGAAATTTGGTTTAATATATCCCCGGAATTAGATAAAAAATTATTAATATCACTGAAAAAGAAAATAAATAAAAAATGATAGTAATAGGATTAACTGGTTCCGTAGGAATGGGAAAAACACAAGTAAGTAAATTTTTTAAAAAAATGAATATAGATGTTTTTGATAGTGATTATCAAGTTAAATTATTGTATGAGAAAAAAAATATAATTAAAGAGATCAAGCTATACTTTCCTTCAGCTTTCTCTAATAATAAATTAGATAAAAAGATATTAGCAGATATTGTATTTAAAGAAGAAAAAAAGTTAAAGTTACTTGAAAGCTTAATACATGAAAACCTTAAAAATAAACAAAAAACTTGGATAAGAAAAAAAATAAGAGAGAAAAGTAAAGTAGTAATATTTGACGTTCCTTTGTTATATGAAAAAGATAATATAAAAAAATATGATTATGTTATTGTAGTTAGTTGTAGTAAAGAAATACAAAAAGTTAGAGTTTTAAAAAGAAAAAATTGGAATTTAATTAGGTTAAACTATACATTAAAAAAACAACTGGATAATGACCTTAAAAAGAATATGGCAGATATAATAATAAAAACAGACAGAGGCAAAAACCATACATTGAATAACGTTTTAAATATAATTAAGTTTTTATCAAAATCTAAACCTAGGAATATTAATAAGGTTCTTAGTTATTTTCCAATATGAGAAAGATTACTTTAGATTTAGAAACAACTGGTTTAAATCCTTTAGAAGGACATAAGATAATAGAGATTGGTTGTGTAGAATTAATAAATAATTTTCCAACAGGAAACACTTGGCAAACTTATATCAACCCTAAAAGAAATATTCCTCAAGAAGCTTTTGAGATTCATGGTTTAACAGAAGAATTTTTAGAAAATAAACCCTTCTTTAAAGATACTATAGATGAATTTTTAAACTTTATTAAAGATTCTGATTTGATAATACATAATGCAAAGTTTGATATGAAATTTATTAATTATGAGCTAGAAGCTAATAATTTAAACCCAATTTCAAATAATAAAATAATAGATACTATAGATATAGCTAAAAACATGTTTCCAGGACAATCTATCAGTTTAGATGCACTTTGTAAAAAATATAAAATAGATTTAGAAAAAAGAAAATTTCATGGCGCTCTATTAGATGCTGAGCTACTAGCAGAAGTTTATTTAGAAATGCAAGGTGGCAGG
>MDTG01449561.1_pt1 | contig 11260 bp, 8 predicted proteins | sample 811421 | NCBI WGS metagenome assembly MDTG01 (sample SAMN05326645, study PRJNA326480) | marine metagenome | isolation source: seawater | place: Pacific Ocean: South East | collected 2011
TATTTCATTTCCGCTAATAGTGATATCTTCGTTGAACAGTGGCGATGCATAGATCTCATCAAAGTTGTCATTGACTTTGTCCATTGCGACACGTAAAGTATCGCCCGTCCCGTCATTGGCATTTGATCCTATGTTAAGTGTCTGTTGTGCCATTTTAAACTTTCATTACCCTTCTAACCACTGTGACCGTGTGTGTGTTAGTATTACTTATCGTGCCTCGCAACCTCACGTCTGCACCACTAATATCAGCGGAGAATTCCACTAGGTCTGTACTGTGGTTCGTTGCCCTACCAAATGTGGACAGATAGACATTAGAGCCGTCGTGTATTACGTTGACATCTAGAGTTTCAAACAATCCAAGTGAACCACTGGCCGGGTCACTGATCGAAACAGTGTACTTCGCACTCCTGAAATCAGCCTTTTTGAATGTGTCAAGCGTGGCTATAGAACTAGGTGATCCCTCAGCCCTATTAAGATGTACCCTGTACATGTTGACTGTGGTGTCGGTGAATTCTTGGTTGTTTGTTGCACGTAATTCTACGTTACTGCCGTTGTGTGCGACTGCGAAATTCATCAATGCCTCGGACCCTGAATGGGTGCTGATGTTTGCACCTGTCTGTAAAATAACTGGTGCCGTGCCATCTGTTGCAACCATTAGTTCTGCGATCTGAGATTCGTTCGCCACGTTTTTTCCTACAACAATATAGTTCGCCAATTTGTATGTTCCGTGTGCAAACGAGTCAAGAACATCATAATGTATTGCATCGGCCACATTGAGGTGAATCCTGTGTGCGTTGACAGTGGTGCTACCGCCTGCACTAGATGCCGCACTAAGAGTCACGGTGTTTGATCCATTATGAGCCGCGGTAAGAGTCAACATCGATGATGCCTTGCTTGAAACGTTATTGGCCTGTGCCACAAAAGCAGTGGTACCATTTGTCAAGACTGTGGCTTCCGTTATTTCGGCTGTCCCTTCAGAGGCGTTACGTGCCACAATCACATAATGAGCGCCTTTCTGTTGTGTGTCGTTGAAGGTATCTAAGGCTGTGGCAGAACTCGACACTGTAGTGGCACCCACCGTGTTGAAGTCCGTTCCTGTGCTGTTTGATTCGTTGTCGGCTAATCTTATCCTGTAGAATTTCAACTTAACATCTCCTGTGGTTGGTGTTGCCAGCAATCTCAACTGTCCGCTACTGATATCTGTGGTGAATGAGACCAGACTGCTATGACTGTTATGCTGGTTGAACGTTGTGATAAATGCATTGGTACCGTCATGTACCACCATGGCTTCTAAATTTGTGATGTGTCCGTTAACAGTGTCATCCGCTGATATGTAATACTTTGCACCTCTGTCATCAGCGATGGCCCAACTGTCCATCACAATCGAATTGTCTATAGGTGCTTTTAATCTTACTGCATAAGCACTCACCGACGTTGAAGCGCCTGAAGTTGAACTTGCTTTGACACTGACCGTGCCTCCTGAAATAGTAGCAGTAAGGGCCAACATGTCTGTGCCTTTGGTACTGACGTTAGGACCCTGTGATATAAAAACTCCCGTACCATCTGTCACAACAGTGGCCTCACATATAAATTTCTCATCTGCACCGTTCTGTCCGCACACCACATAATGTACAGCATCCGTGTCACTTGATTGGAAAGTGTCAAAAGTTGTTGCTGTACTGGATGTCGTGACGTTACCTATCACTTTCCTTGTGCTGTCAGTGGTTGCCTCGTCTGCTTCTGTGTCAGCGAATGCCACAATCCTGTTTACAATGACCTTTGTGCTGGCACCTGACGTTGCAGAAGCTCTCAACCTAACAGTGGAACCATCTATGTTTGCGGTCAATGTGATGAGGCTGTTGTTGCCTGAGAAGTGCTCGTTGTATGACGTTATGTAGGCATTGGTGTTGTCATGCGTGACCAGTGCTTCTATGTTACTGGTCTCCCCTGTTGCTTGATTCTTAACATTTATAAAATATTTTGCCGCGGCGTGTGGAGCCTTTGTAAACTGATCAAGAGTTACCACGGTGCTGTCTATGATCGACACATGCATGATGTCATGCACTAACCCTAGTTCGCCCAAGTATCCTGTGGAGTCATCGTCGCCAATTCCCACCCTGTAGTACCCCATTGTGTTCGCTGGTGTTACAGATGAACCATCACCGTCTGTCATTCTTAATCTTATCTTGGATGCACTGTCGTCTGCCGTGACCATGTCAGCATTGAATGTTGGATGATTGTCGCCACTATCTGTTCTTGTTACTGCTGATGAAGTAACGAAACCATCATTGAAATTGTGCAATACTGAAATTTTCTGTGTCTCAAAACTGCCGTTCACCGTGTCTCTAGTAACGACATGATACAATGCACCGTTGAATTGACTCGCAGTAAATTCTGCGGCTGTTCTTTCGGCGGCAAAACTTGCCTGTGTTGTACCTTCTGCAATGACATGATCTATCACTGTTTCACTGTTACCTCCCGCGGTAACACCTGCGTGTGTTCCTATGTTTCCTGATGTTGCAGTTGGAGTGTTTGGACCAAGTCCGATACCATAGTAGGCCAATGAGTTTTGGATTGTGGTTGAACCATCATTCTGGCCTGTTGCTAATAAATTTACATTTGATCCGGTGAAACCTGCATCAAAGGCAGAGATGTCGTTCATTTCTCCTGATTTTATGACATGACTGTCTGTGACACCTGCCACTTCTGTGCTACCATCGGAACTGATACCATGATTTAAACTTAACTTGTTCATAACAAATTCATTGTTCGTTACATCTTTTTGCAACATGTGATAGAACACACTGTCAAAACTTGTTTTTGCAAATTGACTAGCAATTTTCTGAGAACTCATGTCTGGACTTGCTGTCCCCCTGAACGTGTTTGTGTCAATTGTAGTGACTGCGGTATTGCTTACCGTCTGTGCCGCAATAACACTTTGGTACGTGCCACTTGAACCTGACTCATTGTCGGCCAACAGTATCCTATACATTGTGACCCTACATGTTCCAGCGGTTCCGTTGGCACCTCTTAACCTTACGTTACTGCCATTAATGTCGGCAGTAAAGGTTGCCAGTGCATCGTTGCCGCTATTTGTTGAAAACTGGTTGTATGTCTGTATAGTAGCACTGGATCCGTTATGAACTACGATAACTTCAGCGTTCATCACTTCATTGGTAGTTGTGTTGTTTACAGAAACATAATATTTCGCTCCCCTGAAACTTGCGTGGGCAAAGGTGTCGAGTGTTGCAGTCGCACTGTCAAGGTCTGCTGTAACTTTTGTTGCCACATTTCCGTCTGTGAATCCTGAAGAGTCATTATCTCCTAGTCCGATTCTGAAAAAAGTAACTGAGTTGAATAGTGACGAAGTAGAACTGTCTGCAAGTGTGCCGGCCTGCCCTAGGAGCCTGATGGAACTTGTTGCACTCCTTACATCTGATGACACTTGCATGATTCCATCATCACCGTTTGTCTTTATTATCTGTGATGTTAAATTGTCGGCCTCGAATGTGCTACCATCTGCAGTTCCTTGTGCAACTGATGTTTTAAATCCTGCGTACTCTATCGAACTGTCAGCAGAATCGTATCTCTGCAACATCAAGTACCATGCACTGTCATACTTGGACTGAGGGAAATCGTCTATCACACTGTTAGTGCCTGCAATGATGTTTTCGTGAGCACCAACCGCCTCGTTTGCATTTAAATCTGTTGACGATGAAAATCCAATTGTGTTCCTTGCGTCTTGTATATCCGACTGTCCTAGCAATAAAGGAGCGGTGAACCACGACAACTGACCGCTTCCGTCGGTACGAAGTAGTTGTCCTGTGTTTCCGTCTGAGTTGGGTAAGTTGAGAACGCCGTTGATATTGACATATCCTGAGCCATTTGCTCTAAATTCGACATTGTCATTTGATCTGTTTGCGGTGATGGTGTTATCTTTAATTGTTACACCGTCCGCCACGATCGATGTGCCCGTAAATGCTAAGGTAGTGAAAGTTCCTGCCGCTGGTGTTGTACCACCAATAACAACATTGTCCACAGTTCCTTGGTTCATATCAATTTTTGATACTTGAACCGAACCTGTGCCATTTGCTGAAAGAACAAAATCATCGTTTGACCTCGTGACCTTTATGGCATTGTCTGTGAGATTGATGCTGGAGTCTATGGTAAGATTACTGACGTTGACCACACCCGTTCCTCCTGGTGTAAGGTTCAAATCAGCGTTTGAACTTGTTCCGATGATGTTGTCATTGAAAGTGAGGTTATCTATCGTCGTAGTGCCTGCGAAAGATGACGCACCCGACACAGTCAGGGTTGATAGTGTTGTACCACTTGTTACATCCAGTGTTGAATTGGCAACAACCGCACCATTAAACGTTGGTGCGTTTGCAGTTATTGTCCCGTCAACTATGACTGCTTCATTGATGTTTATTGTGGTTGAGTCTGAACTGTCTAAAGTTGTTCCGTTTATTCTGATCGGTCCCAATAATACGTCTCCCGAACCACTCGCAGTTATGTTCAGATCCTCATTTGATCTTGTGCCTGTAACACTGTTATCATCTATTGTGATGCCGGGTAAGACCACAGAACCTGTTCCACCTGGTGTAAGAATTAGATCTGCATTGGAGGCAGTGGCTATGATGTTGTCATTGAAACTTAAATTATCTATGGTAACTGGTCCAACGAAGGATGGTGCACTAGTTACTGTAAGGGTTGAAAGTGTGCTGGCACCATCTACTCCCAGCGTCGAGTTGATGGTTACTGCAGAATCTAAAGTAGCGGCTCCGGTGTTGATTGATCCATCCACAACCAAGTTCTCGTTTATGTTGACTGTGCTGGAGTCTGTGGCCACTATTGAAGTTCCTGCGAATCCTACCCCGTCTATGACAACCTTACCTGCTCCATTGGCCATGATTTTAAGATCATCGTTTGATCTGGTAGCGTTTATATTGTTATCTTCTATGGTTATTGCTGGAAATACAACATTTCCTGTGCCAGATGGTTTGATAACAATGTCGGCGTTTGATGCCGTTGTGCTTATGTTATTCTGTATGACATTGATGTCTGATGCCACTGATCCACGTGCGAACAATTCAGTGAAGTTAGTGTTGAGCTTGATGCCGGCACGTCTGATAGTATCACCTGTACCATCGTCCGCCTGTGCCCCTATGTTAATAGTTTCCTGTGCCATTTACTAATATTTAGTGAAGATGCTATTATGCTTTATACGGCAAAGACTGTTCTCACAAACTTGAAAACAGTTGATGCGTCTGATATCGGAACCACCCTTACCCTTACGGAACCACTGTCTATGTCCGCTGTGAATGTTGCCAGATCAAGGCTGGTGTCACTGATACCTTGTGCATTGATGTACGCAGATGATCCGTCGTGTGTGACAAATATTTCGTATATTCCAAATCTTGTGTTTGTAGAATCAACTATTGAAACCTGGTATTTTGCACTCCTGAATGTTGCCGCTGTAAATGTGTCCATGTTTGCCGCACTAGATGAACTGGTAGTGGCTGTGCCGAAACTGATGTTTGCATCACCAATGTCTATACCACCGTCTATTGTAACCACACCAGTACCGTTAGCACTTAACTCTAAATTGGCATTTGATGCATTTGTTGTGATGATGTTGTCCGATATTGTTATGTTGTCTACGGCCACTGAAGTCAACCCTGTAAGTGCTGTGTCTAGGTTCACGGTTAGTGTAGTGCCTGATCCTGCTGTTGTGATGTTTGTGCCACCCGCTATGTCTAATGTCTCTGAATCTAGGTCAATATCGATTGTGCCCGAATCACCTTGGACGTCTAGATCCTGTAAAGTTACCTGTGCATCAACGTATGTCTTGATTGCTTTCGCTGAAGCCAAAGTTGTGTCGGTTCCAGCAACCGAACTGATGTCTGTGTCCAACACACCTGACTTTAAATTGTCTACTTCAATATTGGTGATTGTGTTATTGTCAAAATCTATACTTTTATTTGTAAATGTATCTGTCGTTGCTTTACCTACCAACGTATCAGTTGCGGCTGGCAATGTAACTGTAACGTCCGCCGTTGCCGCTGGACCTATCAGTGTTGCTTTGTTGGTGCCGTTGTTTGTTCCTTCTAAAAACTCAACCTTACCGCCTGTTGTAGCAGTGGGAGATAGAATAGGATTAGTTAATGTTTTGTTTGTGAGTGTTTGTGAACCTGCCAGTGTTGCCACAGTTCCATCGATTGCATGTGTAACTGTGTTACCACTCACTGTGGTAGTGATACCTGTGTCGCCGGCAAAGTGTAAAGTCTCTGTATCTAAGTCTATGCTTAATGCTGTAGAGTCATCGGCAGTGATGTCTAGGTCTTGTGCTGTGACTTGTGCATCTACATATGTTTTGATCGCTTTGGCAGATGCCAAAGTGTCATCCGATCCAGATACACTTGTTAGGTCTGTGTCCAGCACACCTGATTTAAGATCAGCAACATCAATGTTTGAAATACTGTTTCCCGTTCCTTCGACATTAAATGTTTTATTTGTGAACGTTAGGGTGTCACTTGCTATATTGGCATCTTGTGCATCAACGTATGTTTTAATTGCACCTTGTGTGGCTAGTAGTGTTGCACTTGATCCTAGTGTGCCGTTATCTATACCTGTTACAGTTGCACCTGTCGCCAGCGCCAAACTTGTTGCTGAGCTCAATGCACCTGAAACTGTTGTTGTGCCATCAACTACTAATCCTTCGTTAATGTTAATTACTGTGCTGTCGTCTGCACTTAAAGTTGTTCCGTGAATTCTTATAGCACCAGCAACAACATCGCCAGTACCACCTGGTGTTATGTTTATATCTGAGTTCGAATCTGAACTTATGATGTTGTCATTGAAATTTAAGTTGTCCACATCTAACGTACCTACTGCTAGGCCTGATAGATCAAAACTGCCTCCCACAACCAGGTTGCCTGTGATGTCGACACTCTCTGCAAGTGTGATTTTTGAGGAATCTGCAGAGCTCAAAGTTGTTCCCCTAACCGTTAATGCACCAAGCACAAGATTACCTGTACCGTTAGGTGTAATTGTTATGTCTGAATTAGTGCCAACGCTAGTGATCGTGGAGTTTGTAATTGATAAAGTGTCTATCTCTATGGCTCCAGTACCATTGGCCTGAAGTTTAAGATCACCATTTGTTATTGACGTCGTGAGTAGTCCTGTAGATCCATCGCCAACTAGTTGGTATACATCATCAAAGTTGGAGTTGACCTTGGTCATAGCGGTACGTAATGTATCGCCTGTTGCTGGATTTCCTACTGAACCTGTGTCTATCGTTAATTTCGCCATAATGTGTTATTCGTATTTATTAAATAGTAATATGTTCATAGAAACGCTTAAAACCATGAAGTTGTACAAGCGGGAGAGCAAACTGGGTACCATGCACAATTATCACAGGAAGAACCTGATCTATGTGTTCAAATGCGATGCCTGTTTTGAGACATTCATGAGGCCCAAGAGCAAAGTGGATCCAGATCGTGCCTCAAATGACTACAAACACGTGTGTAATAAATGCGATTCAAAGAAGTTCGCCCAGTCAGTGGGTGTCAAGATGCGTAAGGTGTATCAGTTGGACGCCAGCAGTACTAAGATCCTATAACTCTTTCCACTCGATGTTGTCACGTGATCCTGTGATCCACCTCTGTAGGTCAGCGTATATGCCACACTTTATATTTGGTTGGTCAAAGTACCAACGTAGGAACGGATTTCCATCCAGGTATTCTTTCCTGTTGATGAAATGGAAGTTGGTGTTGGGAAATTTACGGAAAGTCTGCCTCAGTTGATACATCCATTCATACTTTAGATAGGCTTTCATGCTGGCTCTGTCTGGATAGTTTATAGAGTTTTTGTAGATGTTGTTCTGTATCCTGCTGGGTGTGTCCATCTCCCACTGTTGGGCACCCATTATGTCGAACGCCATTATGACTACATTCTTTATGCCTGACTCTGCGGCCATTAAGACTGCACTGCAACCAGACCCCCGTGCTTGGGAGAAGTCGTTGGTCTTTATTTTACCACCCTTCTTGACATCACCACCACGCCATACCCTGTAAATTTTAAGTCCTTCTGGCACATCGTGAGGGTGGTCACCTTCACAGATGTAATTCCATTTGCTGATGTCGTCCGGACCGTGTATGCTTGGAGACTCCTTGCCGTTGTTGTGCCACTTGGCCAATTCCTCATACATTGGTGGGTTGACTGCAACAATGTGATCGCACAGCATGGGATGATCCCTGTAAATTGCGTTGCAACCATACACCACACCATTGCCTTTTAAGTTATCTATCGGGAAAATATTTCTTGATTCACCGTTGCCTATTATGAAAGCAGTATCCATTATATGCCAAACGATTCTCCACAACCACAAGAACTTGAACTGTTGGGGTTGGATATCTCAAACTGTGATCCAAAAGTCTCTTCGACCCAGTCTATTTTGGTGCCCACCACGTACAACAACGAAGTTTCATCTACAACGAACCTGCCCGTTTGCCAGTCCTCTACGTGATCGCCTTTGGTAATGTTATCCTTGGTGTCAGCAAATCCCCAGTCGTACTTGAATCCTGCACAACCTCCACCCAACACTGCTAGGCTGACTGCGTACTTGCCGGGATTTTTTTCTAGCAATCTCTCGATTTGTGCTTTTGCTGAATCTGTTATTTCAAATGGTCCCATACTAGTAATTATCCTTATTTGCTACCACTGTTTTGTATTCCAACGGACATCCAGAATCTAGTGGCATCCTTTTTAATTTCAAAACTCATGTAGGCGTTCTGGTGTTCCCAATGGTTCTTAGGATTCTCTATTTCACCCGCTGGTTCGAACCACCAACCCCATTTACCTTCACAGTTCTTTTGACACCAATCTATACATTCTCCCATCACACCGTTAGAATTCATGTCAACGTTGAACCTAAACTTTTGCATGTATCCACAGTTGTCAGGTACTTCATCTAATCCAGGATTGTTTCTCTTCACTTTTACTTTTCCGTAACTAGTCATTACTTCCAATTGTCTATAACCCATTGATCAGCACACTCCATTGGATTCGGTGATCCATGGAACACTGCTACCTTGTTTTCTTTTTCGATCCTTGCTGGGGTCTTGAAATATTTCTTACCATCCTTGGTTAACAATTTTGTATCTTTGTAACCGACCATCTCCCATTTGTACGATCTTATCCATTCGTCTGGGAACCATGTGATGTCGTCCTTTGCTCTCTTTGTAATAAAATCTTGATCTCCATGATTCTGTGCAATTATCTGTGCGTAATTGGCGTTAAAATCATTCCATAGATAATTCATTGTGCCTGCCTCCCAACGCATACAACTGGAGTTTGATAGTGTCCAATCTTTGATCCTGCACCTGTTAAAGTCTCTGATTATGTTAAACTTGCCTGGGCTAGTGAACAAAGGATCTATGTTGTCAAAAATAACAACGTCTAGGTCAAAAAATAGTATGTTGCCTTTCAGAGGCATCTCAGGTGCAAACATCCACAACTTACTCCACCATGATTTAATCCATGGAACAGTTGGCAGTTTAATTACGTTAATTTCTGGATCCAATCCTGCAGGATCATCTGTTAGACAGTGGAATTCAAAAGGCACCGTGGTGTGTCGCTTCACCATGCTGTTGAGAACGTTAGCATATTGTGAAGAATACTTGATGCCCCATTTAACGCATACTACGTGATTCATAACCTTGCTTCAGCCCTTCCATCTGTATTTGTTTCCAATCATCACTGTCGAGTGTGTACGGATAATCCGTCTCGATAGAAGGACCTGTAATTGTTCTAATGCTTGTGATGTTCAAATTACTATTCATAGTTTCGTGTATGTCGTGTATTGATGCACCTGTTCCAAATGTTCTCTGCAGGTCTACCTGTCCTATCTTTATGTAACCCAATGACAACTTTGGATCTTCCCAATCATAGTTATTTTCCTTAAGCCAGTTTCTGTACTCATCCATTTCTTCTCTTTTAAAGTCATGTTCTTCTGTTATTGTCTGGCCCCACTCGACATCAAACTCACCGGAATAATATTTCTGATGATTTATTTCCGAACAAAGTGCGTCTGTCATCTTAGGTGCGTGTTCGTCCCTAAAAACTTCGTATAATGTTTTTCCGACCTGTGACCAGTGTAGATAAACTCCACCTAGATCTCTGTCATACCTATTATGTTTAAAAAGTTCAAAGTCTTCGTTGTGTAAATCATACCTCGGTGCATTTAGGAACGTTGTGATCTGTGAAGCTCTCATCCATTCTGGCTCTATGGCCTTTTTACGGTCAGCGTTCACCCAACTTTCGATTTCGTGACAAATGTTGTTAAGTTGCCTGATTGCATATTTTGTATCTGTATCTGCTTGTCTATAGAAGTCCGATATGTCCCAAGCAGTGCCTTGTAATTCTTCAAAATACCTGTGTAACAAGTTGCAGGCCTCGTGCTTCAATCGTTTACCCGGTGTAGCCATTTCGTTACCGTCCACTGCTTTGCCAATGGGCAGATTTGAACTGTACTGAAAGTCATCTGCTTTGAATGGATGAATCTTTTCGTAAGAAGGATTGAAATTGAAAGAGTTGATCTGTGCAACACTTTTGTTCAACTCACCTACGAGATAGTTTAGATCTCTGTTTGAATCTGCAAAGCCTAGGAAACAGAAATTTTTCTCAAGTATCCTTTTTTGTTTAAGATTATCCTTGAGTGCATCAAGCCATCTGTGTCCTAAAGGCGTGTCGTATATCTGGAAGTAGTAGGCCTTATCTATCAGGCCCACCCTGATCATATCATATATGAACTTATTCTTTTCTGTAGATGGCACTGTTGGCTCCGTGTTCCATACATTCCACACTGTCCACGAAACATCTGTCATCTGTTTTTTCCCTGATCAGTTTGTCAGCGAAATCAAATGCATGTTTGGCAAACATCTCGGCACCAACACCATCAAACATTCTCACTTCTGCAAGGTCATGCTTTTCAAGTTCTTTTAATCTCTCTAACTGTGGATCATTCACATCCAAAGCCAATTTATGATCAAACTTATCTTCAAGCCATGCCTTAAGTGGTTTCAGTCCACCAAAGTCCACCGCCCAGTTCTTGTTGTCTAGATCGTTGCAACCAAATGTGAATCTGAATGCCAGGCTGTATCCGTGCAGTAAGTGACAGTGTGAGTGATCTGCGTTGGGTTGTCTGAACACACAGGCCAGGCCTATGTTGTGTCCGTATGTTTTAGTTGAGTAGTAA
>MDTG01337823.1_pt1 | contig 11259 bp, 9 predicted proteins | sample 811421 | NCBI WGS metagenome assembly MDTG01 (sample SAMN05326645, study PRJNA326480) | marine metagenome | isolation source: seawater | place: Pacific Ocean: South East | collected 2011
TTTATTCATTGCAAAGTTAAATATATAAGATTTTAAATAAATGTCAGATTATAAATATTCAATTGAAGCTAAAAATGTAAATAAAATTTTCTATAAAAAATCTCTTCAGGTTAATGCTTTAATTGATTTTAATATAAAATTAAAAAAAGGTACAATTCATGGTTTATTGGGTCCTAATGGTGCTGGAAAATCTACTTTTATAAATATTTTAGGAGGATTAGTAAAAAAAAACTCAGGTGAAGTTAATATTTGTGGAATAAATATAGATAAAAATATTAAATTGAGTAAGTGTAAAATAGGCATAGTACCTCAAGAACTCAATATTGATCCGTTTTTTACTCCGGCTGAATTACTAGAGCTTCAAGCTGGCTTATATGGAGTCCCAAAAAGAAAAAGAAAAACTGAAGAAATTCTTGAAAATTTGAAACTAACAAATCAAAGAAATGCATATGCTAGAACTCTATCTGGTGGAATGAGAAGAAGATTACTTATAGGAAAAGCTTTAGTACATGATCCAGAAATGATTATTTTAGATGAACCAACAGCTGGTGTTGACATTGATATAAGAACGTCAGTCTGGAATTATATTAAAAGAATAAGTAAACAAGGAAAAACAATTTGTTTAACAACTCATTATTTGGAAGAAGCTGAAAATCTTTGTGATAATATAACTATTATTAATTCTGGAAAAAAAGTTATTGAAGGCTCTAAAAATGATCTATTAAGTATTATATCTACCAAATCAGTTTCATTTGTTTTAAGTAAAACAGTTAATATACCTAATGAGTTGAGTGGTTTTAAGCCCATAATTAAAAATAGAATATTAAAATTAAGCTATGATAAAAACAAAACTAATATTAGAAAAATTATAGATATATTAAATAGTAATCAAATTGATTTTAAAGAAATTAATACTTTTGAAGGTGATCTAGAAGATGTATTTATTAGAGTAATAAATAAAAATGATACTACAAACTAGAAAGATATTTAGTTATCTTTTTGTACTAATACCGTTATTTCTTATTACAGGCCCTGCAATACCTGATATTGTAATTACAACAGGTGGATTGTTTGGAATTTTTTATTTTGTTTATTTAAAAGAGTATAAAAATTTAATAAAAATAAATTTTTTTAGATTAACAATAATATTCTGGATAAGCATAATTTTTATAAGTTTTTTCTCTCATAACAAAACTAATTCTTTTCAAGACTCTATAATTTTTATTAGATTTTTATTGATACCAATTTTTTGTTATTTTTTATTTTTAAAAGACAAAAAAATGTTTGAAAGATCATTATTTATTATTTTTATACTTGTTGTATTTGTTTCTATAGATACACTTTATCAGTTTTTTAATTATTCTTCTGAAAACGGTTTTGGAGAAGATTTGCTAGGCTTTAAATCAAGTTGGTATGGAAGATTAACTGGTCCATTTGGTGATGAATTAATACCTGGTTCGTATGTATCAAAATTTGGTATGTTAGGTTTTGTATTTCTTCTTACGAACAAAAAATTTAATAACAATATTTTTTTTCAATCTATATATTTGTCTACAATTCTTTTGGTATGTTATGTTTCTGGCGAAAGAATGGCATTTGCAACATTTTCTTTAGGATTATTTGTATTATTAATCTTTTTAAATGAATTTAGAAAGTCAATTTTTTTGTCAATAATTATTGGGAGTCTATTAATATTCTTAACAATTAATTTGCATCCCTTTTATAACGATTTTAAAATAATTGAATCAACACAATTTCATCAAGGTCAAAAAATAGAGAAATTTTTTAAGTGTAACAATGAGTCAGAGGAAATTTGTTCAAAAACAATAAATGTGCAACCTAGTTTCAGACAAATAATCAAAGAATTTAATACTTCTGCCTATGGTGAAATATACTTACTATCTATTAAGATGTTTTTAGACAATCCATTAACAGGTATTGGAATAAATAATTTTAAATATTTGTGTGATACTAAATATCATTATAATAAATTGATGAAAAACTATAATTGCGCATCACATCCACATAACATCTACCTTCAATGGTTAACAGAAGGAGGGGTATTTGTGTTTGGATTATTTATTTTATATTTATTTTATTTAATAAAGTTGATTCTATATAATGATAGTGAAAAAAAATATAAAATCATTTCTTTGGTTACAATTTTAATTATGTTTTGGCCAATTATGTCAACTGGTAGTTTGATTAAAAATTGGTATGGTATTTCAACTTTTTTTATAATTGGGTTTTGCTATTGTTTGAGTAGGTTTAAAAATAAATTGAAAATTTAGAATTCGATAAAAATTTTTTCAAATATCTTGCAAAAATTAATCCTAAAATAAAGAAAATGATTACTGCTAAAGTTGTGCCATTACCTTTACCAAAGAAAGATCCTGCAAAAATAAATAGAAAAATTATTGAAGAGGATATAATTTTAAAATGTATTCCAATAATAGAGCCAAAAATAAAGAAAAATATTATAAATAGAGTATTGCCTAGACCCATTCCAAAATGAGAGCCAACAAATGACATATATATTGAAGAGTAAAGAATTGATAAATTTGTAGAAGCTGAATTATCAAAAAATCTAACTTTGATAAGATAATAAAATGATTTTAAACCATCAATCCAAGTAATTTTTTTTCCTTGTGCTTTTGATCTAAAAAAATATGAAACACCAAACTCATAAATAAAAAAATTATTCCTAACAATTTGTGAAGCTAAATCAATTTCAATACCAAAATCATTAACAGTTAATTTAATTTTATCAACAACACTTCTATGTAGTATCTTTAGCCCACAGTGTACATCACTAAGAGATTGTGAGAAAAAAATATTGAAAATTAAAGAATTTATTTTACCAATAAGACTATTAAAAAAATAATTATTTTTCTTTAATTTACCCGAAAGATATCTACTACCAAATATACACTTTATATCTGAATTACTTATAATCATTTCATACATCTCTTTTGCATCTTTACTATCTAACTCTAAATCCGCATCCTGTAATAATAAATACTCTCCATCAGAGTGTTTAATTCCTGTTTGTATAGCTCGACCTTTACCAGAATTTATATCATGAGTTACAATCTTATAAATAAACTTATAATTTTTTTCATTTTTAATATTATTTAAAACTTCAGATGATCCGTCATTCGATCCATCATCTACAAATATTATCTCAATATTACTTTTATTAAAATATACTATGAGTTGTTCATATAATTTTTTAATATAATTTTTTTCATTAAAAATTGGAATGATTATAGATAAATTTTTTTTATTCTCTAGGGGCATGTTTATTCAGTATTCTTTGTAATGTACGTCTATGCATCCTAAGTCTTCTAGCTGTTTCTGATACATTCCTATTACACTGTATAAACACTCTTTGTATATGTTCCCATCTAATTCTGTCAGCAGTCATCGGATTTTCTGGAGGAGGAGGTAATAACTCTTTAGAGTTTGTTAAGGCATCATATATCTGATCTATTTCCGCAGGTTTTGGTAAGTAATCAATTGCTCCAGATTTAATTGCTGCAACTGCAGTGGCTATATTGCCATATCCTGTTAAAAGTAAGGATTTGGTTTTAGGGCTAATTTTTTGCATTTCTTTAACTAACTCTAAACCAGAACCATCTTCTAATCTCATATCTACTACTGCAAAGTCAAAATTATTCTCTGAAACTTTGATAATTGAATCTTTAAAACTAGGTGAAGAGACAACGTCAAAACCTTTTTTTTCCATAGATCTTGTGAGTCTCTCTCTAAAGGGCATATCGTCATCTACTATCAATAATTTCATATTCATATTGATAAGATAGAGTTTTCAAATATAATTTCAACAACGGCATTATTTTCTTTTGAATTGTAAAAGCTGATATTTCCACCCATATTTTCAATTAAGTTTTTAGCTATGAATATACCTAACCCCATACCTTGATTATTTTTAGAAATGTATGGTTCACCCAATTTATCAATAATATCTTTTGAAAAACCCATTCCATCATCTGATATTACAATTTTTATATTTTTTGGATTATAATACAATTGTGCAGTAATTATTTTATTTGAATATAATATTGCATTTTGAATAACATTTCCTAATGCATACATCATTTCATCTTTGTAAATAATCTCGCTTTCATCAGTTTCAGGTTCAATAATTATTTTAAGATTTTTATTTTTATTAAATTTATCAAAATTTATTTTTATTAAATCAGTTATCTTTACCTTTTCTAAAAATTTATCCTTCAACTTCATAGGATTTTTTGAAAATCTTTGAAGTATTTCTTTACATCTTTCTGCTTGTGATTTTAATAATATTATATCTTTAGCAATTGTTTTATCTTCGGTAAGTTTTTTTTCTTTTAATAAATCATTAACAATTAAAAAAATTGTATTTAATGGTGTCCCTAACTCGTGTGCTGCAGCAGCACTAAGCGAACCAACTTCAGTAATTTTTTTTTGATTTAATATTTGTAACTTTGAGATTGATAATGCATTAGAAATTTTACGTGAAGAACTTGCAAAAAGATAAGCATATATAGCAATAAAAATAACTGTGATTACTAAAGAAGAAAGTAAACCAAAGCTATAAATTTTTGGTAAATAAAACTCACTTCCCAAATCAAGCGGCACAAAATAAAAATTTAATAATATAATTATAATAATTGAAATTGCTGAAAGTATTACAGTCATTAAGGCTGGCAAGTATGATGCGGAGGTAATTACTGGAGCTAGAATCAATATAGAGAATGGATTAACTATACCTCCAGTTAAAAATAATAAGAAACCCAATTGTAGTGTATCAAAAAGTAAAAAGGAAAATGCTTTAATATTAGTAATAGTTTTATTTTTTCTTTCTTCAAAATATGAGTAGAAATTTACAGCAACAGAAAGTAAAATTATAATTAAAGTTTCTAAAAAAGGTATTTCTATATTTATGATATACGAAACAAAAAAAATAGCAAAAAACTGACCAAAAATTGCTATCCATCTTATTTTAATTAAATTACCTAAAAGTATTGTATTCATTGCGAATCAAATATCAAGATTAGCAACTTTTAAAGAGTTTTCAGCAATAAATTTTTTTCTCGCATCAGTTTCACCACCCATAAGATCTTCAAATGCTTTATTAGCAGCATCAATTTCATTGATTTTAACCGATAATAATATTCTTTCATTTTGATCAAGAGTTGTTTCCCATAATTGGTCAGGATTCATTTCTCCCAAACCTTTATATCGATTTATTTGAAGACCTGATTTTCCTATATCTAAAATTTTATCAATTAGATCTAAGGGTCCAAATATATTGAATTCATCATTTTTATTTTTTAGTATTCCACAGCCAGTATCCTTAATGCGATAAAAATTTTCCATTAATTGATCTTTGAGACTATTTAAAGCTTTTGCTTCAGGAGCAACAAGAAAATTTGAATCAATTATATATTTTTCAGTAAATCCTCTAACAGTTCGTTCAAATGATATGGAATTATTTTTATGTGTTACTATCCAGTTTTTTTGTGAAATATTGGCAATTAAATTTAATCGTTGTTGTAGATATTTTGCTATCTCTTTTCCTATATTATTATTATCAAGATTTCTGGAATCTAAACCTCTTACAATTGCAGTGTGTTCTATAATGTCACGATTATCTACTCTTCTTAATAAAGGAATAACTAAATTTTTTGTTTTCCTTGCAAGGTATATTATTTGCTTGAGCTCTTCACCAGCAATTTGTGATTTTTGTGTATTTTCAAATATTGTATTTTTTAAACCTTCTTCAATCAAATAATCTTCAAGATCATCATCATCTTTTTTATAGACAGTCGAATTACCTTTTTTAAGTCTGTAGAGCGGGGGTTGTGCTATATACAGCCTTCCAGAGTCAATTATAGGTTTCATATGTCTATAAAAGAAAGTTAACAAAAGAGTTCTAATATGGCTTCCATCAACATCTGCATCGGTCATAATGATTATTTTATGGTATCTCATTTTAGAAAGATCGAATTTACCATCTAATTTGTTTTGATCCATATCGTCAGTAGGATTCCCAACCCCTGCACCTATCGCAGTTATCAATGCACCTATTTCATTACTTGTTAAAACCTGCTTATCATTTGCCCTTTCAACATTAAGTATTTTACCTCTTAAAGGTAGAATGGCTTGATTCTTTCTATCTCTCCCTTGTTTAGCAGATCCACCAGCTGAATCTCCCTCAACTATAAATAATTCAGATAATTCTGGATTTTTTTCTTGGCAATCTGCAAGTTTACCAGGGAGAGATGTGTTTTCTAAGCCTGTTTTTCTTCTAGTCAATTCTCTTGCTTTTCTGGCAGCTTCTCTTGCATTAGAAGCCTCAATAATTTTATCAATAATTTTCTTTATTTCTGATGGATTTTCTTCAATCCATTGCTCTAATTTATCTAAACTCGTTGATTCTATTACTGGTCTAACCTCAGAAGATACGAGCTTATCTTTAGTTTGGCTTGAAAATTTAGGATCAGGTAATTTTACAGATATTATACAAGTTAATCCTTCTCTTGCGTCCTCACCAGAAATATTATTTGAGTTTTTTGTATTTTTATTGACATAATTTACAATTGATCTTGTAAGTGCACCTCTAAAACCAGCAAGGTGGGTTCCACCATCTCTTTGTATAATATTATTTGTAAAACAAATTGTATTTTCGTGATAACTATCAGTCCATTGTAATGAACACTCAATAAATATATTATTTTTTTCTCCTTGGAAAAATATTGGCTCATGATTTATACAATTTTTACCCTCATTTAAAAATTTTACATATTCTTTGATTCCACCATCATATTTGAAATTAATATTTTTTTCTTCAGATTGTCTATTGTCAGTCAGAAAGATGCTAATACCAGTATTTAAATAAGCTAATTCTCTAAGTCTCTTCTCTATTATTTTAAAATTAAAATTAATATCTTTAAAAATTTTTGTAGTTGGTAGAAAAGTAATCTTAGTACCAGTAAAATATTTGTCATGAATTTTTTGAGATTTTCCAATGACTTTTAATTCTTTACTTACTACTCCATTTTTGAACTCGATGTTATGTATATTTCCATCTCTATTAATTTCTAAAATTAAATTTTCAGATAAAGCGTTCACAACTGAAACACCAACTCCATGCAATCCCCCAGATACTTTATAGCTATTCTGGTCAAATTTCCCTCCAGCGTGTAATTCGGTCATTATTAATTGGGCTGCAGGAATTTTTTCTGTCTTATGCAGATCAACTGGTATTCCTCTACCATTATCAGTAACAGTTGCTGTACCATCAGCATTTAAAATAACCTCAATTTTATCACAAAAACCAGCTAAAGCTTCGTCAATAGAGTTATCGAGTACTTCATATATCATTTGATGAAGACCTGATCCATCATCAGTATCACCAATATACATACCAGGTCTTTTCCGAACTGCCTCAAGTCCTTTTAATACTTTGATTGAATCAGAGGAATAATCAGAATTCATATGTTAGTTATATTATAAAATTGAGCATTTGTTGATATAAAAGAAAATAAATTTTTATCTGTTCCTGTAAGAAAAAATTGTATTTCAAATCTATCTATCATATCCAACAAAACTTGACGATTATGTTTATCTAAGTGAGAAGCAATTTCATCAAATAAAAAAATTGGATTTATTTTTTTATTTTTTATTAAATAGTTACACTGAGCTAGTAAAATCATCAGGACAACTGTTTTTTGTTGCCCTGTAGACAATATAGAAGCTTCATAGTCATTATTTATTGTTGAAATGATATCGGTTCGATGAGGTCCAATTTTAGTACCTCCATATTGCTTATCATAGGAGCGTGAGTTTTGTAAAATTTTAAAATAATTTTCAAAATCAATATTTTGATTAAAAAAATCATCTTTTATTTTTATTTCAACTTCAAATTGGAACTTATGATCATTTTTAAGAGTATTTAATTCAAGATTTAAATATTTGAGTTGAGTATTTCTTAAATTATATATTTCTAATCCTAAAAAACATATTTCTTTTTCAATATGATTTAACCAATTGTCATCAAAATTATTTACTTGAAGTATTTTAGTTCTCTCAACTAGAGATTTTTTATATTTATTTATTAATCTGTTATAATCATTTCTACTAGAAAATATTAATCTATCTATAAAATTCCTTCTATAAGATGGGGAAGCTTGAAATAATCTTTCCATTTCAGGAAGAAAAACTAAAAATGAAATTGATTGATTTAAAAAGTCCTGAGATTCTTTAGAAAAATCGTCATTAATCTTAATTAATTTTTTAAACTTATCATTTTTTTTTTCAGAACTTATTTCAATATCAATTTGATTATTTTGAATTTCTAAATTATTTTTAATTAAAAAATTATCTTCTTTGTTTTTAATTAAACTAACGATATTTGAATTTCTTATACCTCTTCCTTTTGTAATTAATGAAATGCCCTCTAAAATATTTGTTTTACCACAACCATTATTACCATATAAAATATTTATTTTATTTTCAAAGGTAGATTTAAAATTTTTAAAATTCCTATAATTTTTAAACTCTATATTATTAATTTTTGCCAAATTTTAAACTCTCATTGGCATTAAGACATATACCAGGTCAGTATTTGAGTTTTCATGAGCAGTAACCGGAGATGCATTATCCTTTAAGCTTATAGATATTTCTTCATCATCTAAGTTATTTACAATATCCATTATATATTTTGAATTAAAACCAATCTCAATGTTATCTCCTTCATAATTTAAAGCAATATCTTCTGATGCAGTGCTACTTTCATTATTAATGGTGTTTAAATTTAAAATATTTTCTAATAATTTAAACTTAATAACAGGAGATTTTTCATTAGCTATTGTGCTAACCCTGTCTACTGCTGATAATAATTTCTCTCTATTAATTTTTAATACATTAGTATTATCACTTGGGATAACCCTTTTATAATCAGGAAAACTTCCATCTATCAGTTTAGAAATTAAAATTATATCTCCAATTATAAAAACTATTTTATTAGAACTGATAGAAATTCTAACGTCACTTTCTATTTCAGATAATAATTTTGATAATTCGTAAATTGTTTTTTTTGGTATAATCACACCAGGTATCTGATCAATCTGACCATCAATTTTATGACTAAACTTTGCAAGTCTATGGCCATCAGTACCAACTAAAGTTACCACGTCCTTATCTGCTTCGCTTGTGACATTAAAATATAGACCGTTTAAAAAATATCTTGTTTCTTCATTAGAGATTGCGAATTTTGTTTTATCAATTAATTTAAAGATAATTTTAGAATTTAATACGATATTAGCCCCTGAATTATTTCTCTCAATCATTGGGTAATCTTCTTTTGGAAGACATGCTAGTGAAAATCTTGATCCCTCAGATCTCAATGTTAATAATTTTCCATTATTAGAAATAATTTCTATTTCGCTATTATCATCAATTTTTCTTACAATATCGTAAATTGTCTGAGAATTAATAGTTGTAGCCCCATCTTCAGTTACATTGCAATTAATTTTTTCAATAATAGATATATCCATATCTGTTGAAGATAAGATTAATTCATTATTTTTAGCTTCGATTAAAATATTTGCTAAAATTGGAAGGGAATTTTTTTTATCAACAATCCCCTGTAAATGAGAGAGAGTTTTAAAAAAAATCGAACGGGATATTTTAAATTTCATATCTAAACATATGATAAAAGGAATTAAGAATCTATAAGTCTTTTTAACAATTCTAGATCTTCATTAAAATTAACATCTGATAACTTAAGTTCTTCAATTTTTTTAACAGCATGCATTACAGTGGTATGGTCTCTTCCTCCGAACTTTCTGCCAATTTCAGGTAAAGATCTTGATGTAATAGACTTGGCCAAATACATTGCTATTTGTCTAGGTCTAGCAACTGAACGCGATCTCCTTGGAGAATGCATATCTGTTATTCTAATGTTAAAATGCTCTGCGACCTTCTTTTGAATTTCTTCTATAGTTATTTTTTTATTTGAAGATTTTAATAAGTCTTGAAGAACTAATTGAGCAGTTTCAACTGTAATTGCTGTACCAACCAATGTTGCATGTGCAACTAATCTGTTAAGTGCTCCCTCCATTTCTCTAACATTTGAAATTATTCTATGAGATAAAAATTCTAAAACTTTAGGAGGAATTTCAACACCTCTTTTATGAGCTTTTTCAATGAGTATACCTAATCTTAATTCGTAAGTAGTTGGATGGATATCAGCTACTAGTCCACATCCAAGTCTAGATTTTAGTCTTTCTTGAACACCATCAAGATCAGTAGGTGTTTTATCTGCTGAAATCACTATTTGTTTGTTTTGTTCAATTAGGGCATTAAAAGTATGAAAAAATTCTTCTTGAGTATTATCTTTACCACTAATAAATTGAACATCATCAATCATAAGAACATCAATAGATCTAAACTGTTCTTTAAAAGCTGAGGTATCTTTATATCTTAGAGCTCTAACGAATTGATACATAAATTTTTCAGCTGATAAATAGATAACCTTTCTTTCTGGTTGTTTTTCTTTAATCTTCCACCCTATAGCATGCATTAGGTGTGTTTTTCCTAATCCAACACCGCCACATAAAAATAATGGATTAAAAGTTATTTTATTTGCTTCAGATACTCTTTGAGAAGCAGCAAAAGCTAATTCATTAGGCTTACCAACTACAAAATTTTCAAATGTAAATCTTGGATCTAGAGGCGCTCCAAATTCATTAGGATAAGTAGATGATTGATTAGATCTAAGATCCATAGAGGATTTCCAGTGATTATCAGTACTTTTAATTGTTCGTGTTGTACCTGGCACTATTCTACCGCCTGATGGCTTAACGACAAATTTTATTGTATCAACATTCTTAATATGGTTTCTAGCTTCACTTTTAATTTTTTCGGAATAGTTATTAACTATCCAATCCCTTAAAAACTTAGTGGGTACTGAGAAAGTAAAGGTGGATTCTTCAAAAGAAACGTAACTCAAATGTTTTAACCAATTATTAAAAGCTGAATCACCTACATTTTTTTTAAGATTTTTTTTAAAGGATAACCATTTACTTTCGTCAAACTTAGCAGAAGTATTATCCATTTTCCCCCAACGCGACGATTTTATAACTAAATATGTTTTACGCAAAAAATCTAAAGTCGTAAAATTTAATCACCAAATTAATTTACTTAATCAACACCCTTTAAGTATTTTTAGCAAGAAGAAAAGTGAAAAAA
>MDTG01378893.1_pt1 | contig 11259 bp, 9 predicted proteins | sample 811421 | NCBI WGS metagenome assembly MDTG01 (sample SAMN05326645, study PRJNA326480) | marine metagenome | isolation source: seawater | place: Pacific Ocean: South East | collected 2011
CTCTTTTAGTATGCAACAAAACTTTACTCAGTTAATTCCTATTTTAGGAGTTTATGTTTTAATCATTTATAGAATTGCTCCTAGTATGACTAGAATTCTACAGAATACTCAAAAAATAAAACATTACATGCCCTCTTTTTATACTATTTCCTCGGCTTATAAAGAAACTTTAGACAATTTTGACATTAAAGAGGAAAATAATATTAAAAATAAAAATTTTGAATTTAAGTCGATTGAATTAAAAAATATTAAATTTGAGCACACAAAAAATAAAACAATATTTGATAATTTAAATTTAACAATCCCGTCTGAGTCTAAGATAATTATTTCAGGTAAAAGTGGGTGTGGTAAATCTACATTACTTGATTTGATTTGTGGTTTTATAAAACCTTCAAGTGGAAGCATATATATAAATGGAAAAAATGCATCCACATCTGATATGAAAAATTTTTTATCTCAAGTTAGTTATGTCTCACAATCGCCTTTTTTTATAGATGATAATTTGATTATCAATATTGCTCTTTCTGATGATAAAGACATTGATTTAAAAAAAATAGTTGAGATATTAAATATAGTTGAATTACAAGAATTTGCTCAACAAATTAAAAATGGTTTAAAACCTAATATTGGAGAAGGAGGAGCAATAGTTTCTGGGGGCCAAAGACAAAGAATAGCTTTGGCTAGATCGTTATATTTTAACCCCAACATAATAATTCTGGATGAGGCTACTAATGCTATTGATTTTAATACAAAAATGCAAATTTTAAGAAATATTCATTCAAACTTTAAGAAATTGACATTAGTGATGGTTTCACATTCAGGTGACGATTATGATGACATGTTTAAGAAATACGAAGTATCAGATAAGAGAATAAAAGAGTTAAATTAAAGTTTATTTTCTTAAGAAAAGCAAATTTGTGTGCTTAGAATTTATTTTACCTGTTGGTTTCAGATTATTGGCGTCTAAGAAATTAATGATTTCCATATAATTTGGGCCTTCTTTATAAACTTCTCCATCACTTACTTCTATTGATATTGATTTACAATCAGCTAATGATTTTTTTGCACCTTTTAAAGCTAATAATTCAGCCCCTTGTAAATCCATGACCCAGTGGTCATATAATTTTATATTTATATCATTTTTTTCAATCAAATCATCAATTGTAATAGAGTTGAGATTTATTTTGTCTAAAAATTTTAAAGGTTTTTTATTTGGCCATAAATTTTTATTTCCAACACTTAATTCACCAAATTCATAAATTGAAGAAGAGGCCGCGTCATTATTAGAAATATTAAAATCGTAATTTTCCCCCGTTTTATCGGTTATTAGATAACAAAAACTTTTTTGATTGATATATTTTTTAATATTAATCTCTAAATCAAAGTATATTTTGGGATTTGCCTCAACCCAAATAACTTTTTTTCCAAACCAATCGTAAATAGGAGCTTCACTACCTCTATGAGCTCCTAAGTGCAAAATACCATTACATTTAGAAAGTATTTCAAATTCAATTTTATTTGGACTTGTTGTATTAGCCTCCTTTTGAACATATATTTTCTCTATTTTCCATCCAAAATTATAAAAAATTTTTTTTATAAAAAACTTTAAAGATTTAATAATTATAGAAATATTTTTTTTCGGCATTAATTAATATATTATATTTTGATTATTAATATTGAAACATTTATTAGACGTAATAAAGTAAATTTTTATAAGAAATTTTAGATTATAAATATGATTAAACCCTATAAAATTGCAATAGTTGATCAAGATGGCAATCCTGGGGGTGGTGCAAGATTTACGAATAAGATAATAGAAAATTTTTCAAAAGAGGATCGAAATTTAAAAATTGATTTCTTCGGAAATGAAGATTTAATAAAAAAATATATATATAAAAAAAACTTTAATAATATCAATTTTTATTATTTAAAATCTTTGCTATTAAATAAAAAAGGTATTTTTAAGATTAAACAATCAAAGAAAATTGTATCAATATTACAAAAAAAACTAAAAAAATATTCAACAGTTTTACCAAGCTATATTTCAGGTAATTTAAAGAAAGAAATGGAAAAAAGATTAAATAATTATGACGTAGTACTTTTTTTGTGGCCATATTTTTTAGAATGCCCAAATATTAAAGGAAGAAAAATTATTGTTTTACATGATTTAAATTTTAAATACTATTTTTCAGGCCAAAGCACATTTAATCAGAGCAGAATAAATTTATTGAATGAAACTTTAAAAAAATGGATAAACGTATCAGATGTGATTTTAACATCTAATTTTATGAAAAAAGAGTTTTTAAAATTTTACCCAAAATTTAAAAATAATTTAAAAGTTATACGAATGGGTTCATTCGCTGACTCAAATAATTTGAAAAAATTAAAAAAAAAAAATATCTTTAATTTTCCTTATATTTTATGTCCTTCAAGTACACATGGTCATAAAAATATCTCAACGTTAATCAAAGCATTTAGTATTATTAAGAAGAATAATGGTAAAGTAAGATTAATTTTTTCTGGACCAGGCACAGAAGTTGTGAATGGAAATAACTCTGAAAATTTTTTAGAAATATGTAACAAAAATAATTCTATTATTGGTTTAGGCTACATTAAAAACGAAGAGATTGATTATTTAATTAAAAACGCTTTAATTGTGATAAATTGTTCTCTATACGAACCAGGAAATGGGAGTGGTTTGGATGCTTGGAAATTAGGTTCGTTAGTGGCAATGTCTAACATATCGTCATTTAAAGAACATATAAATTATTTAGATGTAAAAGCTGAGCTATTTGATCCAATTAATCCAAGAGACATGGCTAAAAAGATTAACAAGTTAATATCTATGGACAAATTTAAAAGAAAGAAATACATAAATTATTCCAAACTAAAAATGAAAAAAGTTGAGTGGAATTTAGTTATTAAGGAATATATTAAATTTATAAGTTATTGATGACAAGAAGCTATTTTTTAGATTTCAAAAGTATAAAAAACAAATTTAAAAATGTTGGTAAAGGCTGTCTCATATCTAATAAGGCTTCATTTATTGGTGAAAAAAACATTATCTTAAAAAATAACGTAAGAATAGACGACTACGCGGTAATTGTTGCTTTTGATGGACATGTTACTATTGGATCTAATACTCATATAGGCGCTTTAACTTATGTTTTAGGAGCTGGAGGTGTTAAAATTGGAAACAACTGTGACATAGCACAAGGTGTGAAGATTTACTCAAAGTCACACGATTACAAAGTAAAAAAAAAAAAAATTTACAAATCCAAAGTGTTGATTTCAGATAATTGTATTATTGGATCTAATTCTGTAATTTTACCTGGATCCAAACTAAATAAAAATGTTAGAGTTGGTGCTCTAACAGTAATAAACAAAGAAATAAAATCAAATATTTTATTTTTTAACAATCAACAAAAATTAATTAAATAATATGAAAAATTTTAAGTATCCATTAATTTATCCAAGGATTTATAATTCAGATAAAGATAAGGGCATTCAAGTATTAAAATCTGGTCAAATAACAATGTCCAAAATTACAAAAAAATTTGAAAAAAACTTTGCAAAATATACAGGTTCGAAATATGCGCTTATGGTAAATTCAGGATCATCTGCAAATTTGTTGGCCGCAACAGCAAGCTGCAATCCACTAAGAAAAAAACGTTTTAAAAGAGGAGATGAAGTTTTGTTGCCTGGCATTTGTTGGTCTACATCTTTATGGCCACTTATTATTAATGGTCTTAAGCCAATATTTGTAGATGTGGATGTAAATAGCTTGAATGTAAACATTGATGATTTAAAAAAAAAAATTACTAAAAAAACTAAGGTTATTTGTTGTGTGCATGTATTAGGGAATTCATCAAATATGTTACAAATTAAAAAAATAGCGAAAGAAAAAAGTCTAATTATTATTGAGGATACATGCGAGTCGTTAGGATCTTCATTTGGCAAAAAGAAACTCGGCACTTTTGGGGATTTTGGAACTTATTCTTTTTATTATTCTCATCAAATATCCTCAGGAGAAGGAGGCATGGTGGTTTGTAATTCAAAAGAAGACTATGAGATTCTTCTTTCTCTTCGAGCTCATGGTTGGTCTAGAGATGGAGATAAACACGAATATTATAAAAAAAAATATTCTAAACTTGATGAAAGATTTATCTTTGTAAATATGGGATTTAATCTTAGACCATTAGAAATTCAAGCAGCGATAGCAAATAATCAATTAAAACAAATAAATAACTTTAAAAAAAATAGAACTTTTAACAGAAAAAAAATTATATCAATTTTTAATAAGTATTATAAAAAAAATAATTTTTTACAATTCATTGATAGTTCAGCAAACGTAGACTCTAATTGGTTTGGGTTACCAATTTTAATCAATAAAAAATATAAAAAGGAAAAGTTAAAAATTATCAATGAAATTGAAAAACTAGGTATTGAAACAAGACCAATAATTAGTGGAAACTTTCTCAATCAACCAGCAATTAAACTTTATAAACTTAATCCAAAAAACTTAAAACTCAAGAATTGCCAGGAAGTAGATGATAGGGGTTTTTTCATTGGTATTAACACAAAAAAATCGAATATAAAAATATTAAGCTATGTTGCTAAAAGTTTGGGTAAAGCCTTTATAAAAATATCTTCATGAAAAAAATACTCCAAATTGAACCTTGGATTGGCAATGCAGAAGCAAACTATTTGAAAAAGATTATTAATAAAACTTTTTTGACAGAGGGAAACGAAACAAAAAAATTTGAAAAAAAATTTGTTACAAAATATAAGGCAAAATATGCTATTGCAGTATCAAATTGGACTAATGGAATATATCTAGCACTTAAGGCGTTAAATATTTCAAATGAGGATGAAGTAATAGTTCCAAACTTAACATTTATTGCCACAATAAACGCAGTAATAATGGCGGGTGCAAAACCTGTTATTTGCGAGATTGATAAAAAAAATTTATCAATTGATTTAAAACATTTAAAAAAAATTATATCAAAAAAAACTAAAGTTATTATGCCCGTACATTTATATGGTCATTGTTGCGATTTAGACGAACTAAAAAAAATTATAAAAAATAAAGATATCAAAATTATCGAAGATGCAGCACAATCATTAGGTGCAAAATTTGGAAACAAATATTTGGGTTCAATTGGTTTAATTGGAGGATTTTCATTCTATGGAAATAAAATAATTACAACTGGAGAAGGAGGGATTGTTTTAACAAATAATAAAAATTTGAATAAAAAAATTTATCAATTAAAAAATCATGGTAGAGACATCAAAGGTATATTCAAGCATAAATCAATAGGTTTTAATTTTATGTTTACAGAAATGCAGGCTGCAATAGGGAATATTCAAATGGAAAAACTGAATAAAATTTTAGAAAAAAAGAAAAAAATTTTTAATAAATACAAAAAAGAATTATCCAAAATAAATGAGATTTCATTTATGGAAAAAGTGAAAAAAAATAAGCCTGTTTATTGGTTTTCAAATATATTTTTAAAGGACAAATTAAAATTAAAAAAATATTTATTAAATAAAGGAATTCAAACTAGAGATATTTTTTACCCTATTCATAGACAGCCTTGTTACAAAAATACAAACTTAATAATTAAAACAAAAAAAGAATACATCATTTCGGATGAAATTTTTAAAACCGGATTATCATTACCCTCTTCTTACAATTTATCAAATTATCAACAAAATTTTATAATAAGCTCGATAAAAAATTTTTTTAAAAAAAAAAATTAATTAATAGATATCATTTATAATAATGATAGTTAAGATATATAGTATTCATTTAATATTAAAAATATTTCAGAATATAGAAATTTGATTTTTTAAATCGTGATTAGTTATCTTAGAAAATATTTATATAAAAATGATCAAGTCCCAATTTTGAGTAAATTTAATAAATATAAAATTAAACCTCCTAAAAAATATAAAAAGAAAAAGGTCTTTTATATAATTAAAAAAGACAGGTGGCGTGGAATATTTTCCAATGTCCATCATGTTCTTCTTCATACTATTTATGCGCAAAAAAAAAACTATACCCCAATAGTAGACATGAAATTTTTCCCAACTATTTATAATGAAATAAAAAAAATTAATAAAAGCTTTAATGCATGGGATTATTATTTTAAAAACACTAAAGAAAAAATAGATGAAATTTACAAAAATTATAAATATGTATTTTCCGACGAAATAAATTTAGATACTTCGAAAATAAAAAAAAAAGATTATAAGGATTATAAAAAAATTTTAAGAAATTTAAAATTTGATGATAAAATAATTTTTTTATGTAAAAAATTTAAAAAAAAAAAATTTAAAAAAAAAAGAATTCTTGGGGTTCATTTTAGAGGAAGTGATCAAATTACAGCGGCATCTCATCCATTTCCACCCACAAGTGATCAAATTATAAAAATAACTAAAGAAATTTTTTACAAAAACAAATTTAATTTAATTTTTTTAGTAACAGAAGATGACACATATTTAAATATTTTTAAAAAAACTTTTGGAGAAAAATTAATTTATTTTGATAGTTATAGATCTAACAATATATTCAAAAATTATCCAAGGAAAAATCATAGGTATCTTCTAGGACTTGAGACCATTGTAAACATGATTCTATTATCTAAAACAGATTTCATGATACATAGTAATTCAAATTTCTCTACTATGGCAACGCACTTTTCAAAAAAAAAAATTCCAGAAATAATAATTTACAATGGAATTAATTCTAAAAATATATTTTTGTCTAAGTTTTTATGGTACTTTAAATCATACTTACCTTACAAATTTGGAGGCTTTGAAAATAAGATAATAAAAAAATAATTAATTTTTTATGAAAGTTCTTTTTGACCATCAAATTTTTTTGTTACAAAAGTACGGAGGAGTTTCAAGATATATAGTAAGATTAAACGAACATCTCAATAATCTTGGTGTTAATTCAAAAATTTATTCTCCAATTAGCATAAATTCTCATATTAAATTTAAAAACAAAACAGAAATAAATCATTTTAAATTTAAAAAAATTTATAAATACTGCACAAAATTATTTAATTATTACAATGGCAGTTTTACTAATCTTTACTTAAACAATTTTAAACCAGACATAATCCATCAAACTTATTATAAAAAAAATTATAAATTAAAAAAAAAAAAACCTATTGTATTAACTGTCTATGATCTGATACATGAAAAGTTTTATGAAAAATATAATTTAAAAACAAATAACAAATGGAAATTAAACTCAATTAAAGATGCCGATCATATTATTTGTATATCTCAAAATACGCAGAAAGATTTACTAAGTTATTATGATGTTTCTAAAGACAAAACTTCTGTGATTTACTTAGCCTCAGACATTAAACCTAATTTTAAAAAGAATAATGAAAGAATAAACGTAATTGATAAATTTATATTGTATGTTGGCGATAGAAAAAGATATAAAAATTTTTATAATTTTGTTAAGGCTTTTTCAAACTCAAAAATTTTAAAAAAAGAATATAAGATTATTTGTTGTGGTTCTTCAAACTTTGATTACGAAGAAATTAATTTTTTTAAAAAAAATAATTTAGATTTAGAAAAAATAAATTTCGTTCAGGGAGATGATAATCAATTATTATACTTATATGAAAATGCATCATCTCTAGTTTTTCCATCAAAATATGAGGGATTTGGCCTACCTGCTATAGAAGCAATGTCCTTAGGGTGCCCTGTTATAGCTAGTAGAATAAATATCTTTGAGGAAATTCTAGAAAATAATGCAGCATTCTTTAATCCAAATGAGATCGAAGATATCCAAAAAACTATGGAAGATATATTGTTATCTAAAGATAAGTTAAATGAATTATCTGCTTTGGGTTTAAAACACTCAAAAAAATTTAACTGGCAAAATTGTGCTAAAGAAACATTAAATATTTATAAAAGATTATATTAAAAAAAGATTTGTATTAAAAAGTTTATTTTGTTGCTAATTTTAATTTTTAATTATAATTATCTTATAAAATTCTTAATTTAAGCACCATAATATTATGTACGTTTTAAATAAGCCATTCATAAATAAATTAGAATCTAAATATGTTAATGCAGCTATTAAGTCAGGTTGGCTATCTGTAAATGGATACTATAATAAGATTTTAGAAAAAAAATTTAGCAGATTTGTAAATACAAAATTTGGTATATCAGTGCAAAGTGGAACAGCAGCTTTACATTTAGCTTTAAAAGCAATTGGAACAAGACCCAAACATAACATTATAATTCCCTCTTTTTCATGTAGTGCCAATATATCAAGCGTTGCTCAATGCAATGCAACTTCAGTAATAATAGACGTGGAGAGAGAAACTTTTGGATTAGATTTTGAGTTAGTAAAAAAAGCTATTAAAAAATATAAAATTTTTGCACTGCAACTAGTTCATGTATATGGTTACCCAGCGAGAGATACAGAAAAAATTATTAAATTATGTAAAAAAAATAAAATTAAAATTATTGAGGATGGAAGCGAAGCATTAGGAGCACGCATAAACAATAAAAAAGTAGGACAACTGGGGGATGTAAGTGTTTTTTCGCTCAGGTCAGAAAAAATGATAGGTGTGGGCGAGGGTGCAATGTTATGTACAAATAGCAAATTCCTTTATCAAAATTTGTTATTATTAGCATCAAGAAATATGCCATTTAGAACTAGTAAGCATCCGTATTGGAAAAAATATGTCTCATTAGGAGAAGGGTATAATTATTTAATGTCACATGTACCAGCAGCAATAGGATGTGCTCAATTGGATAAAATTAATTTTATTATCAAAAATAAAATCAGAGTAGGTAAAATTTACCAATCACTATTTAGTAATGAACAATTACAAAAAAAAATTAAAAAAAATAAATCTGTATATTGGTTAAATTCTATCATATTTAAAAATTTTTCTACTAAAAAAGTGAAATTTATTGGAAACTATTTAAAAAATAAAGGAATAGAGGTGAGATCTGGTTTTTGGCCACTAAACAAAACACCAAACGTTAAAAAAATTTTTATAACCAAAAATAATGTAGCACAACAGCTTTATGATACATTGTTAGTTTTACCATCAAATATTGAATTAAAGCAAAAAGATATATTGTATTTTAAAAATCAAATTAATAAATCAATAAAAATTTTTGAAAAAAATTAATTTAGGTTTTGTAATTTCATTTAATAAAAACTCATGGTTGGGAGGAAATGTTTATTTGTTGAATTTGATTAATCAAATTAAAAGACAATCTAAAAGTATCAACCCAATCATAATAACTAATCTAGATGATATAAAAAAAAATTTTAAAGAATTTAAAAACATAAAAATTTTAAATTCTAGATTATTCCAAATGAATAAATGGAATAGAATAATAAGTAAATTGCAGATTTTATTATTTGGGAAAGATTTTTTAATTGATCGATTTTTATTGAAAAATAATGTAAATATTTTATCTCATTTTTTTATAACTGGTAGAAATAGTAAAATTAAATCTTTATTTTGGATACCTGACTTTCAAGAAATCCATAATCCAAGATTTATTAATCTACGGAGAAGAATTCTACGAAAATTTAATCTTTTTTTTGCAATTAAAAATTCAAATAACATTATCTTAAGTAGTAATACTGTTAGAGATGATCTTAAAAAAATAAACTTTGAAGCATATAAAAAAGCAGCTGTTTTTAGGCCCTTTTTTGAAACTCCAAATAAAATTAATAATTTAAAAATATTAAAGAAATATAATATCAAAAATAATTTTTTTTTACTACCTAATCAGTATTGGAAACATAAGAATCATTTTCTTATTTTAAACATATTAAAGAATTTAAAATTAAAAAAAATAAATAATATTCAAGTAATTTCTACTGGCTACTTTTATGATTATAGACATCCAAATTTTACAAATGAAATTGTAGATTATATTAAAAAATATGATTTAGAAAAAAACTATAAAATTTTAGGAGTGATACCTTATAAGGATTTGATGGACTTAATGTATTTTTCAATTGCTGTAATAAATCCCTCGCAATCAGAAGGATGGAGTAGCACCGTAGAACAAGCAAAATCAATGGGAAAGATGGTATTATTAAGTAACCTAAAGGTTCACAAAGAACAATTACCTTATAGAAATTTTTATTTTAACCCAACAAATCAAGAAAAGTTAAAAGATAAAATGATAAATTTATCAAGGAATTTTAATTTCAAAGTTGAAAAAAAAAGAATGAAATTAGCTAAAAAAAGAATGATCCTCATTAAGAAAAAATTTATAAATGAATATGTAAATTATATTCATAAACTTTATAATGAATAAAAAAATTGCTTTAATTTTCGGATCAGCTGGTCAAGATGGATCGTTAATGACGTTATATCTCTTAAAAAACGGCTATAAAACTTATGCCCTTTCACAATCAAATAAATTTACTAATTTAAAATCAGTAACAAATAATAAAAATCTTATTAAAAAAAAAATTAGTTATAAGAAAAAAGATTTAATTAAAAGTATTATAGATAAATCAAAGTGCACAGAAATTTACTTTTTTGGTGGTAAATCATCTCCTCAATTTTCAATAAAGAATTATAACGAGACTTTGGAATCTCATATAATTCCTGTTTTTAATATTTTACAAAGTATTTTTGAGTTAAAGAAAAATAAAATAAAATTTTTTAACACTAGTTCTCCTGAAATTTTTGCAAAAACTCAGAAGAAACTCCACGAAAATTCCCACAAAGAACCTCAAAATCCTTACGGTCTTGCTAAGCTCGATTCTTACTCATTAGTAAAATTTTTTAGAGAAAACTACCAAATGAATTGTTTTTCAGGAATTTTATTCAATCACGAATCAAATTTAAGACCAAATAATTTTATAATTCCAAAAATCATCAAATACATAAAAGGAAAAAAATTTAAGAAAAAACTTATTCTTGGAGATCTTTCTGCAGTTAAAGATTTTGGTTGGGCAGAGGAATATGTTCAAATAATAAATAAACTTATGAAAAAAAATATAAATGAAGATATTATTATTGCTACAGGAAAGTCTTATAAATTATCAAATATTGTTAAGTTAATATTCGAGCAATATAATATGAATTGGAAAAAAAGTGTTATATTTTCAAGAACTTTATTTAGGCCCGGCGAAAATAAGATAATGAAAGCGAACATATCTAAATTAAAAAAACTTAAAATTAGTCCAAAAATAAATTTACCTGAATTTATAAACTTTTTGTGTAATAATGATTATAC
>MDTG01055377.1_pt1 | contig 11258 bp, 9 predicted proteins | sample 811421 | NCBI WGS metagenome assembly MDTG01 (sample SAMN05326645, study PRJNA326480) | marine metagenome | isolation source: seawater | place: Pacific Ocean: South East | collected 2011
CCTTGTAAAAAAATTGATCTAGCATGTATTTTTATTGAATTATTTTTAATTTTTTTTATAGTCTCACTCTGAAGAAGCCTTCTATCTATTACATTGATTGGAATTTGAGCTACATCAAAATCATAATTCTCAATTATCTTAAGCAATTGTTCTGGAGAATAGACTGAGATTCCAATATGCTTAGTCAAGCCTAAGCTTTTTAATTTGCAAAGATTTTTATAAATTAAATCAGCATTTTCTGAAAAAAGGTTTTCAACATCATGAAGTAAAATAGATTCAATAATGTGAGGTTTTAAATTATCGATTGAAGAATTTAGTTTGTTAATTGCCTGTTGTAAATCAAGAAAATTTTCACTAGCAAGCTTTGTAATGACATTGAATTTGTATTGTGTAAAATCTGAAATAATGCTTTCACTTTTTCCATATTGACTTGCAGAATCAAGATGAGTTAAGCGAGCCATAGATGCGTATCCTAAGATTTTATTGATTTCATCTCTATCTAATTGTTTGTTGTTTTTTACACCATAAGATTGGCCAAAATTTGCTGTCCCAACGACTAACATTTTAAAATATTTTTTAATGTAGAGATTACATAATCCTGTTCTTTGTCAGATAGTGAGAAATAATTTGGCAGACTAAGTGCACATTTATAGAAAGAATTCGCATTTGGAAGCTGATCAATTGAGTATCCTAAATTTTTGTAATATGGATTTAAGACCACTGGAATATAATGAACTTGGGTTAAAATATTATGCTCAACTAGAGATTTCATAAGTTTGGCTCTAGAAATACCAGCCCCCTCAAAATCAATCAATGCAACAAACAAATGGTGAGCACTTAGTTCTATAGAATTTTTTTGAGCGATTGAAATATGCTTGTTATCAAAAAAAGCATTATGATATTTTTGAACAATCTCACTTCTCCTTGCATGAAAAAGGGGCAGTTTTTTTAATTGGGATGATCCTAAAGCAGCTTGAATATCTGTAATCCTAAAATGAAAACCAAGCTCTTGCATTTCATAGTACCAAGGATTTATCTCGCCATCAGTATATGCTTGATCATTGATTAACATCTGATCATCAAGCTTATTAATTCCATGACTTCTTAACCTTAAGAGTTTTGAATATAGCTTTTGATCATTCGTAGTTATAACTCCTCCTTCACCAGTTGAAATATTCTTTACAGGATGAAATGAGAAAACTGTACATGTTGAGTACTTGCAGGATCCAACCATTGAACCACATTCATATTTTGCACCAAGAGCGTGTGCGGCATCCTCTACAATGACAGCCCCAGAATTTGAAGCTATTTTACTGATTTTATCCATATTGCATGGCAAACCAGCAAAGTGAACTGGCATAATAATTTTTACCTTATTTGAATCAGTAGAAATTTTCTCTTGTAATTGTGACGGGCAAATATTTACAGTGTCTTTTTCTACATCAACAAAAATAGGTTGAAGACCACAATATAACGCTGAGTTGGATGAGGCTACAAAAGTAATTGGCGAGGTGTAAAAAGATGTTTCTTCACTTTCTTCGGTCAACGCATTGGTAGATAAAAATAAACCAGCTGTCGCACTTGAAACAGCAACTGCATACTTAGCCCCTACAAAATTAGCAATGTCTTTTTCAAATTTATCAACAGCAGGCCCTTGTGTTAAATTGGAGCTTTTTAATACGTCAATTACAGCAGAAATGTCGTCTTCGTCTATAAAATGTTTACCATATGGAATCATAATTGCCTTATTTCCTGGATAAAGTGTTCTTGGTAATCTAATAAAAGTCTTGAGATGCTTGCCTCAATGGATAAAGTATTACTTTCAATGCCTACAACCTCACAAATTTTTTTATTAGACAAGCTCATTTCAAGCGGCCTAGGAACTTCATAATTCATATCATTGTACATTACAGGTTCGATCAATTGCTTTGGTAACTTAAATGCACTAGCAAGTAATTTACCAAAATCAAACTTTGAGATCCTTGAGGATCCAGAAGCATTATAAATACCATAGGCTTCTGATGACAATAATCTTAATATAAGTTCGGAAAGAAGAGAAATTTCAATTGGTGTATAAAACACATCTTTGTAAAGTTTGATTCGGTTTCTGCTCTTAAGACTATTAATAATATAGTCAGAAAATGACTGCCTATATTTTGGTCCCCAACCAAAAAAATTTGTACGTAAAATAAAATGTTGCTTACATGCTTCCTCTATTGCTTTTTCTCCATAGCCTTTTGTGAGGCCATAATTATTCATAGGGTTAAGAGGAACAATCTCATCCTTCATCTGCGTTTGATCGGACCAGAGATGATCTGTAGAGATGTATAGAATTTTTGAATTAATTTCACTACACAATTCTGCTAATTGTGAACTGAATTCAACATTAGATTTGATTGCTAGATCCTTATCGCTTTCACATTTTTCTACATTGGTTAGTCCAGCAGCATGTACAACAATATCAGGCTTTATTGAGTACATAATGCTAGAAATACCCTCATCTTCAATAAAATAAGTTTTTACATTATCGACTGATAGGGACCTGCTATGAAGTAATGCATGCACGTCAAATATTTGAGCTTTAATTAAATGATGGATGAAATTCAGACCAAATAAGCCTGATGCTCCAGTAACAAGAATTTTGTTCAAGCTTTTAAAGCTTTCTTATTTTCAAGGATCCATTTCATTAGATTCTCCTTAGTCATCCAGTCCTTGTTGTTGTCTGAAGTATATTGAAAGTTGCTAACTACTTTTTTTCCATTTTTAATTCTTTTTTTGTCTTTTGACCAATCATTAATTGCGGGTAAGATCTTATAATAACTACTATATTCATAAGTATGATCAGCATCTTCTATTCCGATCATCTGTTCATGCATTTTTTCACCTGGTCTAATGCCTATTATTTTTAATTTTGCATTAGGCGAAATAGTTTTTGCCACATCAGTTACCTTCATGGAGGGAATTTTTTTTACATAAATTTCTCCACCATGCATATCTTTGAAAGCTGTCCAAACCAAATCAACTCCCTGCTCTAAAGTGATCATAAATCTAGTCATATCCTTATGCGTTATAGGGATACTAGACTTATCTGCAAGGGACATAAAAAATGGTATCACCGAACCCCTTGAACCCATTACATTTCCATATCTCACTACCGAAAAAGATGAGCTATGATCCACAAGTGCTGAGTTTGCTGCTACAAAAAGCTTATCTGAAGCCAATTTAGTAGCTCCATAAAGATTGATTGGATTAGATGCTTTATCAGTTGATAAAGCTACAACTTTTTTAATACCCTTATCAATACAGGCATCTATAACGTTCATAGCCCCATTGATATTTGTTTTAATGCATTCAAATGGATTATATTCGGCAGTTGGCACTATTTTAGTTGCAGCGGCATGTACAACAAAATCTACTCCATCCAATGCCCTAAATAATCTATCTTTATCACGAACATCACCAATAATAAATTGAACTTTTTTATTATCATGGTAGTTCATGGCCATGTTGTATTGCTTCATCTCATCCCTGGAGTAGATAATTATCCTTGCAGGCTTATACTTAGCTAGAGTCATCCGCACAAAAGCGTTTCCAAAAGAGCCAGTACCGCCAGTGATTAATATTGTTTTATTGTTAAACATAATTTGCTTGATTTCATTAATCGCTATCCATTTAAAAGTTAATAATGTTTTTAGTTATCTCCTCTGATAGCAGGTATTTATATTTGTTTGAATCATTATAAACAACTTTTAGTACATCATCTTTTATTTCTGAAGAAGCTTCCTTTAATTTTGAAATTTTAATTAATTTTAAAAAATCATCTTCAAAATTATCTATGTTACTTGAAATCACTGTATGTCTAAAATTTTTCCAGCATTTGTGATGTTCATATTTCATATACTCTCCAATAGAATATGAGAAAATTGGGTCCTTGAAAATTGGCAGAAGAACTGGCTTCCCAAGAATCATTGATTCAAGTCCCATAGTTGTTAAAGAGGCTATGACTCCCTCAGAAAATTGTAAGATTTCAACAGAATATTTAAAGTTTGGTATAAACTTTAGTGAGGAATAGTTCTCCGGATCCTTCATCATGGCTTGAAAATGTTCCGCCATGGATGGATCTAAGCTTACGTGTTTAAATTTAACGTCAAAGAAATTTTGACCGATCAAGTTTAAAGATTTATCTCTCCATGGATGAGGTCTATAGATAATCCCAATATTTTCTATCTTACGTGCTTCAATTAAATCATCTAATTTTTTTAAAATTGCTGTCTCATCTCTGGATCTAGCAGTTCCAAGAAAAAGAAAATACTTAAAATTTATATCGAAATTATTATGCGATGCAAAATACTCTCTATCAAATTTATCTGGAAAATAATGACCATCAAACTGTGGAGATCCTAGAACATGAATCTTTTCTTTTGGCATCGAATGAATAATCATAGCTTGAAGTTTTGTTTGCTCACCCCACACTCCAATATGATCGGGTAAAATTCTAAGAACTCCCTTGCTAGCAACGTTGTCCCAATTTGCCATGATCATAAGTGAAGTAATATTAAGTTTTTTGCTACATTTTAAAAAACTGATAGAGGTCCAGTCATTAAACCCTGAGGGGATAATAATTAAGTCAGGTTTTGCGTCTGTCAAAAGATTTAAAAAAATTTTTTCATATCCACAAAAAAACTCATAAAACCTAGCAATAATTTCATAAATAAATGGCATGGATAAAACGCTTGCTAATATTTTCTTTAAAAAGCTTAGATCTTTAAAATATAGCGAAGAATATTTAATTTGAAATGTGCTGCTTCGATGTTTGTAGCGATTCATTGAAAGAAAATCTAAATGGGATCTTATTGTTGAAAAAACTTTTCTCTCTTGAACATCTGTTGAATAAAAAAAAGATTGGCTATCTAAACTATCTCTTAAATACTCTGGAGCAATGAAAATACATTTAAAATTCTTACTTAATTCATCAAGCGCTCCTGAGGTGATGAAGTTATTAAAAACAACTTTTGTATGAATTAGTACTGCAACTGTCTTCATGAATGTTTTTACTTATGTAAAAAATTAAGTGCATTATACAGATTTTGATTATATATATTAGGCACTCTTTCCCACGACAATTCATTACCTATAATAGAATTATTCAAATGTATTTCTCTATTTAATATTTTAGAAAATAGAATTCTAGAAATTTTTAAAGAAAGAATTTTTTTATCGCTACTTTTGTTTTTTTTAGAAAAAATTTTGTTATCAGAAAAACTAACTACATATTTTTTAGATGAATCAATGAGATCAATCTCTAGATCCCAGTCAGCAAAACTAGATAAATCAATATTATATTTCTTACATCTAATTTTCATGAGAGAAAAAGATTCGGAAAGATCTTCTGCGATATCAAAATCATACTCTACTTTTTTTAAAAATTGAGAGCTTCGATTTTTGAAAGGTTTTTTAGCTTTAATATTAAGCCGTTTTTTTAAAATAATTTTTCCACTAGAAGAGAATCCCATCTCATCTCCTACTCCTAAATATACAGCTGGAATTTTAAATATATTTTTTAATCTTTTTGAGTAAAGGTATCTTGAGCGAAACGTTTTATCGTGAACTAACTTGAAATCAGCAGCTTTTTTCCCTGACAATAAAAAATCTGATGAGTGGGGGACTACATATTTAGGATCAATCAGCTCAAAAGCCTCTAACAAAGAAGTTTCGCGCTCTAAGCACTTTCTTTTTGAAATATTTTGCCTCTCTCGAATTGATAAGTTTTCATAACAAAGAGGATAATCGTCAGCAAAACCATTAAATGGAAACCAAAGAGTATCTATTTGAAGATTACCGATAGATTTCTTAAGCTGCTCTGTATTATATGGAGTATTATCGCCTAATAATAAGTGAGAGTATTGATTTTTCTTATCATGGATAAGAAGACTAGTGTCAAAAGATACATATGGATTTGAAGACTGAAGCTCGTACTTGTCTAAATCTTGACCAAAGTCATTTAATTGTGGAATTATTTTAATAAAAATATTAGGCTTTAGTTCAAAAAAAGTATCAGTATTAATGTATTTAAATCTAGTAAATCCATACTTCTTTAATGTAGAAGAAATGATCCTATTGAATGGAAAATCTGGAATTAAAACTAGAGATTTTTTATTTACTACTTTCAACGTATCTATATCCCAATGATCTTGATGAAGATGTGATATAAATATATGAGTTATATCATTTAGATTGATTGGATCATATTTTTGAGATAACGCCTCTGGCCTCCATTTATTATTATATAAATGGCCATAAATCCAAGGATCGAATAGCAACTTATATCCTTTTCCTTTTATTAATACGCATGCATTATTAATATATTGTAATTTCATATTTATTTAATTTATTGCTCTGAAAAAAAATTTGGAAATTGATTTATAAAATTTTCATAAGAATAAATACCATGAACCTTTCCCTCGTCTAAATAAACTATTTCATCACATTTGCTAATTGCTGCAGGATGATGAGCAATTAATATGATCGTTCTATTGTGATCTGAATTGAAAAGCATTTCTATAATTTCTGCTTCATTTTTTTTGTCTAAAGCATTTGTGCCCTCATCAATAATCAGTATTTCAGGCTTACGATATAAAGCTCTCGCTATTCCAATGCGCTGTCTTTGTCCGCCAGATATTCTAGCGCCACTATCTCCAATATAGTTTTTTTCTAATCCATTATTTGCATTTACAAGGTCCTCTAAAATGCAGTCCTTGATCAAAGAATTAATGTGATTGAAATCTAATTTATCTCCAGTTTCTGCAAAGGCAATATTAGATTCAAGAGAGTCATCAAGCAAGTATATATGTTGCGGAATATATCCAATGTTGAGATCAGAATTTTTTAATTGTCCTGAATCAAAAAGAATGCTTCCTCTAGTAGGAGCCTGAAGCCCGAGAATCAAGTCAATTAATGTAGATTTTCCTGAACCAGATTTGCCAACAATACCAACCTTAGATCCTTTAATTATTTGTAAATTTATATTTTCAAGAACTTGATTTGACGTATTCGGGTAAGAAAAACAAAGATCTTTGATCTCAATAGATTTAGAAAACTGTCTTGTTCCTAAGTTTCGTGATGTGCCAGATTTATTATGAGGTTTTATAGCAAAACCATCGAGTATTACTTTCGTTGCAGGTGCTTGTGAGATCATCTGAGCAGACATGGTAGTCAAAATATTAAAGGCAGGAATTAAACGAATCAAAATAACTCCAACTAGTGATAAAGTTGTTATTAATTGAGACAAGTCTATTGAAAGATAAACAAATAAGAATGTTACAAGAAAAATTGTTCCAATTGCTGCAACTTCTAGTAATAGCTTTGGTACTTCTGCTAATATTTTAGCCTTGAAGCGTTGTTGCTCTACTCCAGACAAATCTCTTTTAATATTATTAATTAAAAAACCCAATGCTTGAACTACAATGCTAAATTTTACAGAATTCAAACCCTCAGCTATTGATTTATACCAATCGCCTCTTTGATCAAGACCGGTTTGAGAAAATCGTTTTAACGGACCCTTAATTAAAAGTATAATTGCCAAAGAAACTCCCCCAATTACTGAGAAAACTAGAATTGAAATCATTGGGTTGAATACCAAAAGCAATATTATAAGAAAAATAAACAAAAAAGATTCTCTAAGAATTTTAAGAAACGAAGTTATAAATGAAACTGTTTGAGTTACTTCAGAGGTCAAATTTCTATTTAACTCTGACAGATTTTTTTGTACATGATTTGCATATGAATCTCGGACATAGCAAGAAAATAGCTTTACTCCAAGGTTTACTGTGATTGCTTTGGTCACTCTCAAATTAAAATAAGCAAGAAAAAATAAATACAAATTTTTTAAAAAAAATACTACCAGCAAAAATAATGAGCCGTAAACTATTAGGTCTTCATCACTGATTGCAGAAATATTTATATTAAAATTATTTCGATCCAATAAATCTTGAACTCCTTCAGGATTTGAAATTAAACCAATAAAAACTGGAATAGTTCCTAGGCTCAAGGTCTCTACAAAAGATGCAAGTATCAAAAAAAATAATAAAAGAATTACAGATATTTTTAATTTAGTAGGAAAATATCTAAATAAGGATGTGAGATAAAGTAACAATTTTTTTATTTTTTAAAGCCGCTAATTACTAAAGCCTGGCCAAAATCAACATCACACCTCCATGGATTGATCATATTGAATTCTTCCGCCCTATCAGAAAGCATTTTTTTGAAGGTTTTTACAAGATGCTTCTCAGCTTTGGGATTAAGAAGGCTAAATGGAAATTCTGGTGAGTGGCTAACCATTGGCAGGGGAAAGCAGCCTGTTACATCTCTCTTATTGAGATCAAGCCTATTCATAATTTCCATATAATGCGAAGACAAATTATCTGATCTAAAAACTTCGTCTTTGGGCTTTTCAGAATTATCTTGAGGGGATTGAACTAATCTTAATAATTCATTAATCCACTCATATTGATATTGAATATTATCCTCAAAATCTGGTACAACATAAGCAATAAAAAGCCCGCCATTTTTGAGAACTCTTTTTTGCTCTGCTATTACATCAGTTGAATCCTCAAAATGTTCTAGCAAACCAATTGAAAATGTAAGATCAAAGGTTGCGTCTTCGTAAGGAAGATTTAAGGCATCGCCCACATCAAACGTAGCATCTAAACCATTTGCATTAAATGCTTCTTTTGCCCTATCAATAGCCTCTTTTGAAATATCTAACAGAGTGCAATCCCATCCATTATTAGCATAATATGCGCTAACAGAGCCTCTTCCACAACCTACTTCTAAAACTCTACCAGTAAAGTCAGGCTTATCTAATATTTCATTAAAAAGCTTAAAGTTTTCACTAAATGCTAGCTGAATCTGTGTTTCGGGATAATTCTTGTTGAAATGAAAATATTTTGTTTCTTTTCTATCTGTCCAATTTGAATCAAAGGCCTCAACAGAACCCTTTTTGAAATCTTTTTCATTCATATTCAGTATTTAAATGTAGGCTATGTTTATTATTTTTTAAGATAACGACGTGCTTTTAATAAATCTTCGTAATTGTCTATAATTATAGCACGCTCTTTTGGGACAATGACTGTAGAAATTTTCTTTCCATAAAAAGAATTTTCTTTAAAAATTGTTTTAACGCTAGCAAGATAGAATATACCTGTCCTAGCATAAAATCGATCAAAATCTTGACGATTTGTAGAACCTCCCTTGGTAGTAAGCCAATCAATAGAACTAGAGTTATTGATGCGAAATAAATAATCTGGATGAGTCTCGGTAAGCTCATATGCTGAAATACAGGTATCCGAATTAGTTTTTTGAATCGTTTTCAATGCCATATCAAGATCCTGCGCTGTAACAGTTGGAGAGGATGCTTGCAGTAACATTACATGCGTATATGCATAGTTTAGAAATTCAATTGCATGTTTTACTGCGTCAATAACCAATGAGTTATCTTGGCTAAGTTTTGCAGGTCTTAAAAAAGGAACTGAAAGACCAGCTTTTTTTGCAGCGTTAGCAATATCTAAACTATCAGTTGAGCAAATAGCGGTATCAATCTTTTTGCAATTCAACAATGCATCAGCTGCAAAGCTAATCAAAGGTTTGCCATTAATTAATCGCAGATTTTTATTTCTTAATCCCTTGGATCCGCCTCGAGCAACTACTAATCCAAGAACCTTCATTTAATTTCTATAATTTTTTGGAATTCTTGAGCCAACACTAATTCCGTTGTTTCCATAGCGTCAGATGTGCATCCGCCGATATGTGGTGTTAATAAAATATTATATTTTTTCATGTTCTGAAATATCACAGAATTAAAATTTTTCTTGTTAAGCTCTCCATCAATCACATCTGCTGCATAGCCATATAAAATATTAGCATCTAGCAATTCTATTATTGTTTCCTCACAAACAAGATTTCCTCTAGCCGTGTTAATTAGATATGTGCCTTTATTTAAAAAGCTGAGGTTTTGTTTATTAAGCAAGCGAGCATTTTCAGGAGTAGAAGAAGCATGCATTGAAACAATATCAGAAGAAGCTAATAAATCTTTAAGATCTAGTTGCTGAATATTATTATCATCAAAGTGTTTTTTATCTTTTTCAACATCATATCCAAAAACTTTCATGCCCATTGCATTAGTGTATTTTGCTACCATAGTGCCTATTCTTCCAACCCCAATAATACCAATAGACATATTGCTTAATTGTCTTGTGCGAAATGCGTCTCTGTCCCATTTGCGGTCAAACAAAACGGAATACGATGCTTGTGGAATTTTTCTTATCAATGAAACTATCAAACCCAAAGTTAGTTCAGCTGTTGAAGACACATTCTCAATATCTTTTTTAATATCATTTAAAGATATAACTCTAATTCCTTCTTTTTCACAATACCTAATATCAATGTGGTCAAGTCCAGTTGTTGGAGAAAGAATATATTGGAGATTTGGATAGCTTTGTAAAAAAAATTTATCAATCTTGTATCCAAGTCGGACCACCAACACATTGATTATTAATTGATTTGAAGCTTCCTCGAATTCAACCTGACCAATAGAATTATATATTTCTAAAGCTTTATCAGAATAATGTGATGCCTCTTTGATGAGAATCTGCAGACTAGCCAAGATAGAACGTTTTTTGAATTTTAGGTTTTGCAGTTATTAGTTTTTTAACAATACGCTGGCTAGTATTTCCCGATCCATATAGCTTTGAAACCTTATAGCGCTTAGAAGATAGTTGAGAGGATATTGAGTTAAGTATATTCTTTTTTCTTGGTTTTGAGTTAACGACATTTTCAGCACACTCTCTTTGATTTTGTCTATCTCCCACAAGTACTACAGGAGTTCCATAGAAAGAAGAATCTCTTACGAAACTAGAGGAGTTACCTATAGCACATACCGAGGATTTTAAAGCGCTTTGGAATTCTTTTGGATGAAGATTTTTAACAAAACATAACCAATCAGAATTATTGTGCTCTCTGAAAACTCTCATTTTTTTTGCAATTTTATCTGATCCAGCATCAATGTTCGGCCAAAGCCATACTGTAGGATGTTTTAATTCATTAAGAGCATCAAGCAATTCATTTATATCATCATGAGTATCTGAAAAATTGGTTGTAACAGGATGGAAAATAACCAAAAAAAATGGTTTTAAGGCATTAATTTTCCCGATGCCCTTATTGGAAAAAAGATTTGCATTAGAGACCTCCTTTGTTTTTAAAAG
>MDTG01394011.1_pt1 | contig 11258 bp, 8 predicted proteins | sample 811421 | NCBI WGS metagenome assembly MDTG01 (sample SAMN05326645, study PRJNA326480) | marine metagenome | isolation source: seawater | place: Pacific Ocean: South East | collected 2011
TCTGGTATGTTTTCCATTATTAAATAATTTGATTTTATTATTTGATAAAATTTGTTTTATAAATAAGAAAAGAGACATATCTGGTCTACCATAAGGTCCATATACAGTAAAAAATCTAAGTCCTATAGATGGTATTTGAAAAAGATGGCTATAAGAATGAGCTAGCATTTCGTTTGATTTTTTGGAGGCTGCATATAAGCTCAAAGGGTGATCTACTGATTGATTTTCATTAAATGGCATATTTTTATTCCCCCCGTAAACTGAACTACTAGACGCATATATCAAATTATCAACGTTATTATTTCTACATGCTTCAAGTATATTTAAGAAACCCATTAAATTATTTTCAATATAAGAGGTTGGATTATCTAGTGAGTATCTCACTCCAGCCTGGGCTGCTAAGTTTATAACTATTGAAGGTTTGTTTTTTTTAAATATTTCATTTAATAATTTTTTATCTCGTATATCAGATTTTAGAAATGTAAATTTATTTTTATTATCTTTCTTTTTTAAATTTTCAATTCTTTTGATTTTTAATAATGGACTATAGTAATTATTTATATTATCAATACCAATAATATTAATTTCCTCATCTATAAGTTTTGCTACCAAGGCTGCACCAATAAATCCTGCAGCACCTGTAATAAGAATATTTTTATTGCTTAGACTCATTCTTTACAAGAAAATTAATTTTTAAAATTTTTTAAAATAAATTAACTCTTACTTTAACTTAAGACAATAAAATTGGAAATACGTTATCTAAAAATCCTAAGGATTATTTTAACTAAATCTTTCTAAACGTATATCATATTAATTTAATAAATATAATTTTTTTTATACCAATTCCATCCATCAAGACACATATCTTCTAAAGATCTTTCAGTTTTCCAATTAAGTATTTCTTTTGCCTTAGAATTGTCTGCAAAACAAATTCCTACATCACCTTTTCTTCTCTCAACAAATTTAAATCTAACATCGCACTTATTTACTTTATTAAAAACTGTCAACAACTCAAGAACACTTGTACCTTTTCCAGTTCCTAAATTTAAAGTTAAAATATCTGGAGGATTAGACAAAAGATGTTTATAAGAAAAAATATGTCCGTCAACAAGATCTAATATATGAATATAGTCTCTAATGCATGTGCCATCTTTAGTTAACCAATCATTTCCGTATATATTAAATTCTTTTGCTGGTGATGAAGCTACCTCACAAATTTTTGGAAATATATTAGTTGGCTCAATTAATGGAGATTCTCCAATTAAACCAGATGGATGAGCTCCTAAAGGATTGAAATACCTAAGAATTGCAATTTTCCATTTTTTAGGATTACTCTTAAAGACATCATTCAAAAATATCTCAACGGCTGCTTTAGTATTTCCGTAAGGATTAATTGGTTTAAATTGTGAAGATTCAACAATAGGACTTTTCGCTATAGTTCCATAAACAGATGCACTACTACTGAAAATAAAATTAAAACAATTATATTTGATCATTACTTTTATCAAATTTATTGTCCCTAATAAATTTATCTCCCAATAGTCTAAAGGTAAGGAAATAGATTCATTTACTGATTTTTTACCAGCAAAGTGGATAACTCCGCCAATAGGTTTTGAAATGACAAAAGATTCTTCGAAAACCTTTTTGATAAAATTAATGTCAGTAATATCTCCTTTATAGAATTTAAATATATTTTTTAAGCCAAATGATTTTAGTGAATCCTTATACTTCAAAATATTACTTATTGAATCATCTGTACTATTTAATAGTGAATCAATAACAAAAATATTATATCCATGTTTTAATAATTCAAAGCACGTGTGAACCCCCACATAACCTGCTCCCCCAGTAACTAAAATATTTTTTGTAGGATCCATAATTTCTAGTTAAAAAACTTCACTTAAAAAAATTCATTTATGTTTATGAATCATTTCTAGAATTACATCTTTAAAAAATAGTATATATGAAAGGTGCTACAACAGATACTTGAGTTTAAAGATCTTGATAAGAAAAAAGTTTTTATATTTAACCTAAAATTACTTTTAATTTTTTAATTAATTAGAATTTCCAAAATTCAGAATCTTTAATAAATTTTTTATCAAAACAGATAATTAAACGATGAATTATTTATAATATCCAATATTAAAGTTAATACTTGATCTATTTGTGTTTATTGAAATAATTAATTGTCAAAAATTTATAATTGATATAAATAGCAGTATAAGAGAGTCTATTAAGGCTATTGAAGACGGTGGCTTAAAAATTGCTCTTGTTGTTGATAAAGAAAATAAATTAATAGGTACAATATGCGATGGTGATATAAGAAGAGGGCTTTTAAGAGATATAGCAATTGAATCCCCTATATCTGAAGTCATTCAACGCAATTATATTACAGCTTCAGAGATTTCATCTAAACAAGAAATTTATTCTTTGATGAGAAATCATAAAGTTTCTCAAATCCCAATTTTAGATGATAATGGTAAGATCCTAGGAATAGAAATAGCTAAAGAACTTTCACCAAATTTTTCAAATAAATTTGGCTCTGCATTACTAATGGCTGGAGGAGAAGGTAAAAGATTAAGACCTTTAACTTATAAATGTCCAAAACCATTATTAGAAATTGAAGGAAAGCCAATCTTAGAGATAATACTTGAAAAATGTATTAATTCGGGCATCAATAAATTTTTCATATCAGTCTGTTATATGGCAGATCAAATAGTTAATTATTTTGGAGATGGAAGTAAATGGGATGTCGAAATCAACTACCTTGAGGAAGATAAACCTCTAGGCACTGCTGGAGCATTAAGCCTGTTGCCAAAAGATTCAGAAGATCCGATTTTGCTTATTAATGGAGATGTTCTGACTAGGGTTAATTTTCAAGATGTTCTTAATTATCACAGGCAAAACAATGGTTATATAACAATTTGTGCAAGAGAGCATATTCTTCAGAGTCCTTACGGAGTGATTGAAGTAAATGGTATTAAATATCAATCTATGGTCGAGAAACCAACATTTAAGCATCTTGTAAATGCAGGTATCTATTGTTTAGATTCTGAAATTATAACTTCACTAAAGAAAAATGAATTTCTTGATATGCCAAACCTTATAAACTCTTTAAAAGCCCATAATAAGAATATAATTGTATATCCAGTACATGAATATTGGATTGATATAGGCAAACCTGAGTTATTAAAAAAAGCTCATTATGAGTGGAAATCAAAATGAGTACTATTGCATTAATTCCTGCAAGAGGTGGTTCAAAGGGAATAGCTAGAAAAAATATAAAAAATTTTTGTTCTAAACCTTTAATTTATTGGTCTATAAAGATTGCGCTTGAAAGTAATTTAATTGATAGAGTTATTGTATCAACGGAAGATGAAGAAATTGCAGAAATAGCAAGATCTTTCTCGGCAGAAATTCCTTTTATAAGGCCAAAAGAATTATCTTCAGATAATTCTCCAGGAATAGATCCTGTGATACATGCCTTAAGAATGCTTCCTGAAGTTGATGATCTCTTACTATTACAACCAACATCACCTTTAAGGAGAATAGAAGATATTGAGGGCATATTTTATAAAAGATCAAAGCACAAAAGCGAATCTGCAGTTTCAGTAACTAGAGCTAATAAAAGTCTAAATTTATTTTTTGAAATAGATATTGAAAGTAAACTTATCCCTATAAAGGATACATTTGAGATTAAGCCAAGGCAGTTATATGCTAATAACTATATGCTAAACGGATCAATGTATCTTTCTTCAAGAAAATCTATTTTAAAAAATTCGTCCTTAATAACCTCTAATACGGTTGCTTATGAAATGCCTGAGGAATTATCTATTGATATTGATACCCTTTTTGATTGGGAAATTGCTGAATATATTCTTTCTAAAAAGTTATGAAAAAAATACTAGTTACAGGCGCTGATGGATTTATAGGTTCACATCTTGTGGAATTTCTTATTAAGAATGGTTTACAAGTAAAAGCCTTTTGTTTATATAATTCATTCGGAAGCAAAGGTTGGTTAGATTACTTGGATAAAAAAATCCAAAATAATATTGAGTTTGTAATGGGAGACGTGAGGGATAGCATTTGCGTTACTAATGCTGCCAAAGATTGCAATGAGATATATCATCTTGCTGCTTTAATAGCTATCCCATACAGTTATGTTGCGCCTGCAAGCTACATTGATACAAATATACATGGAACTTTAAATATTGTTCAAGCTGCTAGAGATCTTAATATTGATAAAGTACTAATAACATCTACTTCAGAAACATATGGAACTGCCCAGTTTGTTCCAATCACAGAATCTCACCCCCTTGTTGGTCAGTCCCCTTATGCTGCAAGCAAAATTGGTGCTGATCAATTAGCTTTAAGTTATTGGCGTAGCTTCAATACACCCGTATCAATTATTCGACCATTTAATACTTATGGCCCAAGGCAAAGTGCAAGAGCTGTAATTCCCACTATAATATCCCAAATACTTAACCAAGCTGAGTATATAAAATTAGGAGCATTATCTCCAACACGAGATTTTAATTATGTAGAGGATATCTGCGCAGCCTTTTATTCAATTGGGCAAAGTAAAAATACAATTGGAAAAGTTATAAATGCCTCAAGTAATTTTGAAATTTCAATTGGAGATACAGTAAATTTAATAAAAGAATTAATGAACTCGAATATAAAAGTAATTAGTGAGAATAAAAGATTAAGGCCTGAAAATTCAGAAGTGAACAGACTTTTTGGAGATAACTCTCTTTTACTTAAGCTAACTGAGTGGAATCCAAAATATACTGGTTCAGATGGTTTCAAAAAGGGAATAATTAAAACAATAAATTGGTTTACAAAAAATATGGATAATCTTGATTATAAAAATAAAGATTACATAATATAATGAATTTATAGACTATTAATTTCTAATGATAAAAATAGGAGGATTAGAAGTTGGTAGGAATTTTTGTCCAAAAATTATTGCAGAGATTGGAATTAATCATAACGGTTCTATTGATGAAGCTAAAAAATTAGCTGAACTGGCTGCCTCTTCTGGAGCAGACATTATTAAAAGTCAATTTCATATTGCTGAGGAAGAAATGTCTAATGCTGCTAAAAGTATTATTCCTCCTCATACGAAAGATTCTATTTATAAAATTATAAATGAATGCAGCCTTAGCATAGATGAAGAATATAAATTTAAGGAATTTATAGAAGAATTAGGTACAGAATATCTTTGTACCCCATTCTCTTCAAAAGCAGCACACATTTTAGGAGATATGAACGTAAAAGCATTTAAAATAGGGTCAGGAGAATGTAATAATCATGCTGTTCTCCAAGCTGCTGCCTCATACGGAAAACCTATGATAGTAAGCACGGGAATGAATACCCTTGATTCATGCAGAAAATCGTATAATTTTATTAAAGATATAATTGGTAATCAAATAATTCTATTACATACAACAAATCTATATCCTACCCCTTTTCATCTTGTAAGATTAGATGGGGTTAGAGAATTACAAGAAATTTCAGGAGAATATACTGGGCTATCAGACCATACAACAAATAATCTTGCAAGCCTAGGGGCAATAGCAATTGGAGCGGTATTAATCGAGAGACACTTCACTGATACAAAAGATAGAGAGGGACCAGATATAATTAATTCAATGACTCCAAATGAACTCAGGGAACTTAAAGAGAATAGTCATTTGATGTTTCAAATGAGAGGAGGTTCTAAAATGAATAATTTACCAGAAGAAGACCCAATAAGAGATTTTGCATTTGCTACCGTGGTTGCGACAAAGAATATCCAAAAAGGTGATCATATTACAAAATCTAATTCTTGGCCTAAACGTCCAGGGATCGGAGACATACCCGCGAACGAACATAATTTAATATTGGGGAAAAAAGTAAATAAAGATATTGCTAAAGATTTCCATATTTTTAGAAAAGATTTAGAGTGATTAAATTAAATTGAAAATTTTAATTAGTGGTTCAGGAAATTTAGGAAAATATTTTTTCAATTTTATAAGTCAATATATGGATGTAAAACATAATTTAATCTCCTTAAAAGAATCAAATATACTTATCTTTAAAAAAGAATTTAATAAATTGGAATATGGTGATATATTTATAGACTCAATGGATCCTAATGATATAAATATTCAATTCGATAAAGAATTACATAAAAAGGCACAATTATTTAGGGACTATGCTCTTGAGAACTCTAATGGCATAAACTACATATACTTTTCAACATGCAATCTTTATAAGCCAAGTTTCAGTAGAATTGATGAATCATCTGAAATCAGATCAACTTTTTCTCCCTATTTAAAAATGAAATTTAATAGTGAAAAATTAGTAAAAAAGAATTGCGAATCAAATTTCACAATTCTTAGACTTGTAAATATTTGGGAGGACCATGTAAGCAATTCATTTTTTGGAGATCTTATAAATGCAAAATTAAATAATTTATATATGAATCCAATAGAAAATGATAATCTTGTTATTTCATACGCCAATATATTTGATATTTGCAAGATAATAAAATTCATAATAACTAATAAAAAAACTGGAATTATAAATATTTCAACTAATAGTTTTAATTCAAGAGAAAATTTAAAATCAATTATAAATAAGACAGATATAATACCAATTTCAAGAAATTTAGGTTATAGAATTTATTCCAGTATTATAGACTGGAGAGATATTTTAGATAAAAAAACTGAATTGTTTTGAGAATCATTTGTTTTACTGGAAGCAGAGCAGAATACTATTTATTAAGGCCACTACTTTCTGCAATTAAAGAAAAAAATGATTATGAAATATTTTTAATTATTTCTGGTGGGATATTAGAGGAGAAAGAAAAACAAACAATAAAAGATATTAAAAGAGACAAGATAAATATCTGTGGAGAAATAAAACTAAAAGATTTGAAATCAAATCATTCAAATGCAATTGGCCAAATTTGTATTGAAGCATCAAATTATATAAATAAAATTCATCCTGATTTATCTATTGTTTATGCTGATAGATATGAAAGTTTTGGCTTTGCAATAGCAGCCTCACATTCAAATATTCCTCTATTACATATCGAAGCAGGAGACATTACCGATGGTGGAACTTATGATGATCAAATTAGACATTGTATAAGCAAATTATCACATATTTTCTGCACATCAACTTTAAAGGGAACTGAAACTCTTTTTCGTTTAGGAGAAGAAAGGTGGAGATGCATTCAATCAGGTTTATTAAGCTACGAAGATATGCAAAATATCACGATTGAGGATAGAAAATCTATAATTAAGGAATTAAAAATTGAAAAAAATATACCAATTATATTAGCTACGATGCATCCTATCCCAAGAGATTTAGAATTAACAAATTTTGAAATGCGTGAATTCTTGGAGGGACTTAGAAATTTTTCAAATACTGTAAAATCCAAAATCATTATAACCTCTCCCAATAATGATATTGGTTGCGATATTATATCTAAATTAATAAAGGAATATATAGTATTAATTAAAAATGGAATTTACTTTGAATCACTTGGCGGGAAAAGATACCATTCTCTTATGAGCTTGGCAAAAACAACTAGAATTATTGTTTGTGGAAATTCTAGCTCAGTAATAAAAGAAGCTCCTTACTATGGTGCTCACTCATTAAACATAGGGATAAGGCAGTCCGGGAGAGAGTCAGCAAGTACACAAATAAACTGCTCCGCGGATAGAAAAAGTATATCTGAAAAATTAAAATACCTCTCTACAAAAGACTGCTTTATTGGAACAAACCCCTATCTAATGGAAAATCCAAGTAAACGTATAATTGAATTTATAGAAAATATTTTTATTAAAAAAACCTATAAAGAAATTATGTTTAAAAAATGGGCGGAATAGATTTAATTTATCAATTCCAAAATACTATAATAAAATTTAGAATTAAATTCTTTTTTTTCTTTCTAATGAATTTTAAATATCTCTTTTTTAATGTTTAAATTGATAAATTAGTAATAATCCACAAGATCATCAAAATATAATTTCTTAAATTTTAAATTAAACTTTTATAATTTCTTAATTACTATTCGTTTTTTAAAAATCAATAAAATAGCATTATTAAGAAATTAAAGATCCATTGATATTTATTGCTTTCGATAACATTTACTTTCATAAAAAGATTATTAATTAGCAATACATCAAAAAACTTTTAAACTTATATTCTATTTTCATTATTATTGATAGCGATCTACAAAAACTCCTCTAAAGATACTGCTATAAAAAAATTTAAATCTTATAAGTTTAATACAATTTAAATAAATGGATATTTTTTGTATAAATAAAATAGTCAATTATTTATAGTTGAGTATCTTTATTAAGCAAATCAACTCATCACAAAAGGCTGATTTGACATCTTATTTTGCCAGAATTAATCCATATAAATAAATTAATTTTTTTAATTATCTAGTAAAGTAATATATGGAAGAACTATAAATTAATCTTTAAATTAATTTATATAGTTCTTTTTGCAAGATATGGGGCCATAGCTCAGCTGGTAGAGCACCTGCATGGCATGCAGGGGGTCAGGGGTTCAAATCCCCTTGGCTCCATTATTACAAGATGTAAAAGACCTTTAAAGACAATAGAGAAAGACATTAGAACAACTATTAAAACAAATCTAATAACTTTCAATTTAGAAGTTAGAAATATAGTAGAGACTAATAAACGGTATTGGATTAATAATTTCTTTCAGGAATAATAGGATACTAAGGATTGCGTATAAGTATCGGTTTAGTTTTTAATATAGTTGACTATTTTTAGATAATGCAGATTCCAATTTTGGGAAAATTAATTTTATTATTCCCTCTTTATTGCATTTCTGAGAGACCCTTTTTTGTTATTAAAGAAATTGTCTGCAAATAACAAATAAGGTGTATCATTTAACAATGACATACAATAAAGAAATTCTCAGGTGTTTTCAATGCAGTGACCTTATTAGGCTTGGCAGAATGAAGGATGGGGGTTATGTAATTCCTAAGAGATTAACTAGAAAAAGTGTTGCAATGATATCTTGTGGAATATCAACAGATTGGTCTTTTGAAAAGGATTTTATTAGTTTATCAAAAATTAGTAATTATTTTTTGGTTGATAAATCTACTTCAATAAGAAGTTTATTTAAAAGACTTCTAGAATGTTTTAAAAATAAAAATGTTTCTATAAATTTTAAAATATTTTTATTAATTCACTTTATATATAAAAGTCCAAGAGTATTTTTAATGAGACGTAGACAAAAAAATAAATTTATTGAATCATTTATAGTTCCTTCAAAGAAAACTTATCATAAAGATAAAAGTACAATTACTCTTGAGAAATTATTATCAAGTCTTAAAACAAATAAGAAAAAAAACAATATTTTTTTAAAATTAGATATTGAAGGTTCAGAATGGGATATATATCCAGAAATATTAAAAAATTTAGATTCTTTTAGTGGAATTGCTATTGAGGTTCATTCATTAAAAAGTGAAGGTAAAAATTTAGAAGATATGATACAAAAATTTTTATCTTCAGGTATGGTATTAGTCCATGTTCATCCCAATAATAATGGCGGTTACTGTAATGAGGAAAGTAATTTACCGGATTTACTAGAATTAACTTTTATTAACTCCTCTTTATTAACAAAGAAAGAACTTAATCAAGAAAAATTAAAAGAATTTACATACAATATCAAATTAGATAGACCCTGTAATCCAAAAAAAAAGGAGATGATAATTAATTAATTAAAAACCACATAGAAATAATATAAATTTTTTAGGTTCTAAAATTGAATAGTAAAGAATAAAAAATTAATAACTAAGATTTATTTTCGTTATTATTATGCTCAAAAATATTCTGTTCTTATCAATATTGAATGATATGAATAAGACACTCAAAAACTAGAGTATTAGTAGTAGAACTTTTTGATTTAATAAGAGAAAAAACTATAAATTTGAACAAGCTTATAGTCTAATTTCTGAAGGAAAATATCAAGAGGTAAAAAAGAAATTAATTAGAGAGCATTGGGTGATAATACATAAATAAATCAAGAGATAATAAATATAAGAGCGATAAGAAATTGAGATTTAATTAAAATAATGGTTAAAACTTTACGAGATTTATTTACTAAAACCGTCCCAAGAAATGCAGAACAATTATTTAGATTTGATTTCCTTTATATAACTTGAAATTATTTCACTTACAATTTTATATCCATTATCTGAAAAGTGACCAATAATATGATCTTCGGATGTAAATTTATTATCTATATCTTCTGAAAGGTTAAAATATTTGATATCGTTTTTATAAGAAAATTCTTTAATTAAACTTTTTTGCAGATTATGAGTTTCTTGATATTTAACTTTATCGATATATTCCTTAGAATCCCATCCACCCCATCCAAGATAAATCATAATTAATTCTGCTCCATTGGATTCAACAAGATTTTTAACTTCTCTTAATACATCTTTAGTTGCCTCTGCCATCAACAAATATTCTTTGTGAGGCAATCTTCTAACTAATATCTGTCTTCTTGAAAGGATGATATTTCTAAGTGTTTGTTGCTCTTTATAGATAGTATATTTTTTTTCCTTTTTAAACTTTTTAATAAAAGAAAATGTTTTTGGAAAATAATTTTTTATTATATTTTTTGTTTTAGAAGAAATTTCTGATTTAAAAGATTTTTTCTTAGGAATTTTTTTCTGATTTTGAATGTTTTCTTGCTTCTTACTTTTTTGATAAATCTTAAGAATCTTTCTTATACTTTCATCTGCAATAGCTTTGTTTTTACTATTTATAAGTTTTTGACTATAACCATCTCGCATATAGAATCTTAAAGGAGATTGTAATTCATCTTGTAAATTCCTAAGATCATTACCTACCCAAAACCAAAAAACATATTCAGGTTGATATTCTAAAGCATATTCTTTTAGTAAAGCTAAGGAAAGTAATGGTCCAGCACCTCCTTGGGCGAAAGTAGCAATTTTTAGATTTTTATTTTGCTTAGAAAGATTCTGTTGAATTGAACTTTTATTTGTACAAGCTCCATCGAGATAGGAATCGCCCATTAAAGCTATATCAATTTTTCCCGTTTTAAAAACATCATCATTATTAGGGAAACCATGCCTATCAGAAATATAATTTGATAAAAAACCTTGCTCGTTGCAATAAAAAGTTTTGATATTTGATATTCCATTTATTGGTATAATTTCTTTTTTTAAATCTACAATATTAGTTGCAAAATCA
>MDTG01380647.1_pt1 | contig 11257 bp, 4 predicted proteins | sample 811421 | NCBI WGS metagenome assembly MDTG01 (sample SAMN05326645, study PRJNA326480) | marine metagenome | isolation source: seawater | place: Pacific Ocean: South East | collected 2011
TTAAAACCTCTAAACAGCGTAAGATTATTAATTGATGATAAATCTAATGAGGTAATATTATTGACCTGTAACCCTAAAATTCTTATCTGAGAATTATTTGATAGATCGATTGAACTCAGATTATTTTCTGATAAAACAACTATTTCAGCCTCACTATTACCCGATAAATCAATACTTTCAAGCATATTATTTCTTAAGTCAATAATTTTAAGAGAAGAGTTATTTGATAGATCAATAGATTTTCCTTCCGTTTTAAAAATACTTTGAGCCCTTAATATTTCTAATTCCATTTGATTAGATAAATCAAAGCTTTCCAATTTTGAATTCCATATTCTCATATCTTTAATTTTAGGAGAATTTGAAAGATCAAGTTCAGTTATCAAATTATCATGAATGGTAAGCGTTTCAAGATTTGGAGAATTTCCTATTTCAAGAACTGATAAACTAGTATTATTATATAAATAAAGGGCTGTCAAGTTAGGATTATTATTTAAATACAATTCTGAAAGTTGATTATTCGCCAAATCAACATGATTTAGATTCGTATTAGAAGATAAATCTATAACTCCTTGAATTTGATTGCCTATGTTGGCTGAAATACTCTCCAAAAAAGAAAAGTCTTGAATTCCAGTTAAGTCTATTATGTTTTTATCTGTTAAGTCTAAGTTTGTTATTTGATTAATATTATTAGTTAAAACCTCATTATCAATAACATCATCTAGTCCTATATCTATAAGAGCTTGTTCAAAATTATTATCTAAAATCGTAGTTTTTTGAAGAATGATATCACATTCGGTTGAATATAGTGTTTCAGAATCCTTAATCCAATCTGATGGAATATTAGATTGTTGATCTAAACTTACATTGATACAATTAAGATCTATATTATTCTGTGTATCAAGATCTAAAAGCAATGGATTATTGGAAACATCTAAAGAGATGAGCTTGTTATTAAAAAGATTTAACTGCTCAAGTTTTAAGTTATTAGATAAATCAATTTCAGATAGATCATTATATCCCATTGAAAGCCTCTTAAGCTCTGTGTTGTTTGAAACATCTAGCGTTTGGGCTCTACAACTGCAAACTAGTTCTTCTAGGTTTGGATTATTTGAAAGATCAATTATCCCATTGAATGTAGAAATATCATTTAAATCTAAAAATTTTAGATTAATATTATTTGAAACATCAATTGATGTCAAAGGAGTTCTGTAAAAATGAGCTATTTCAAGATCAAGGTTATTTGATAAATCGATAGAACTTATTTGCATGGTCGAACATTCAGAACAAGAATTTCTAACATTAAGCTCTTTAAGTTTTGTATTATTTGAAATGTCTAATTCCGTTAATCTGTTTCCATACAATCTTAGATCTAACAGCTCACTATTATTTGAAAGATCTATTGATGATAAAATATTATTTCCAGCAATAAATACTTCTAAAAATGAGTTATTATTTAGATTAATAGATTCAATCTGATTATCATTAATAATTACATTTCTTAAGTTTATATTATTTGATAAGTCTAATTGAGTTAAATTATTAGAGTGTATGGAAAGATTTTCTAAATAAATATTATTGGATATATCTAATTGAGAAACTGCCATGTTATCAGCTTGAAGACTAGTTAAAGCGACAAAATCTTCCAACCCAGTTAAATCATCAATAGTGCCTGCCCATTCCGAATTATTTAATTGTTGAATACCAGAAATAGCTGAAGTATTAACATAATCATCCAAAACATCATCATATCCCAAATTGATTAGTGTTTGCTCAAAATTATCATCAGGAACATAAGTCTTATCAAGAATTTCTCCTGTTTCGCTAACTTCACTTTCGAAATTTTCGTCTGCTTCACTTTCAATTTGTCCTTCAAATTCACCTGGAACACTTAAATTAAAATTTAATGTATTTCCTATACTCTCAGATGGATCTTCATCATTTGAGTTAAGTTCAACACCAGTAATACTTCCATAATTTGTTAAATCAATTTCTGAGTTAGAAATCACATTAAAAGCTCCATTTATTTGTCCCGAATTAGAATTAATTGTATAAGTATAATTCCTCCTGAATATAATACTATGCATATCCCATGAAGGAAGTTTATTTTCAGTTTTTTTTCTAATTTTCCATTTTCCAACAGACCTGTTGAAAAGCTCAAAATCAAAATTGGCTTGAATAGTTTTTGATTCAGTCAAAGAAATTTCTAATGGATTTTCTTCTCCAACATGATCCAAACTCCATGAAATGAAATCATGACCCTCTTCAGGTTGTGGCGAAAGACGAACCATATCACCATAGTTATAAGTAGTATTTTTATTAGAACTAGTTACCTCCATTAGTTCTTGTGAAACAATCCCTTGTCCTTGAGTAATAATTTCAAGATCAACAATAATTAATTCAAAAACTGCAATTATAGACTTGGCAGAATCTATATTTAGTTCAACTGGATTATCATTAGATGTTAAATCTCCATCCCATCTCACAAATCTATATCCATAAGCTGCATTTGCTGTTAATCTAACTTCACTTCCTGAATTATATCTAGGGTCAGTATTTCTGCCCAAAGAAACAACTTCCTCTAAAACAGATCCCTTTCCGTATGTTGAAATTATTAAATTATATTTTGCTTTTTGAAAATTGGCATTAATCTTAATGTCTTTATCAACAACAACGCTAAGTGGGTTTTTAGTTTCGCCATTTGACCAACTAACAAAACGATATTCATCATCCGGAGTAGCTCTAATATCTACTATTTTACCTCCTGAATATTCTTTACCAACAGAAACATATTTACCCTCTGCATCATATTCACTGGCTAAAATACTAACAGTTCCTCCCGTATTAGCAATTACAGAAAGGAAATAGCTTCTAAACTCGTCTTTTGAGCAATAAAAAACAGTCAACAAAAAAAGAAAACCAAAAATTTTTTTCAAACAATATTTTTTTCAAATTTAAGCAAATAACTTCTATAAATACTTGTCTAGCCATTCAAGATGTTGTTTAATCAGTTCATTTCTTGGAACATAATGTCCTGATTCATATATAAAATGTTTTTTGTTTTCCTCCTCAACATCAATCAATTTATACATTGGAATTTGAGAAGTTTCATAAGGAAAATATTGATCGAATTTACCATTAAGCATTATAGTTGGAATTTTAATTCTTCTTGTATAATAGTGTGCATCAACCTCTTTTTTACATTTTTGAAATTCTAAACCAGCAACTAATAGTACAGCGGATTTAACTCTTTCATCAATTGCCAAAAGAATATTTCCCATAAAACCACCCCAGCTAACACCATAATATGATAATTTACTAGAATCAAAATCTTTTCTTGTAAATATATAATCAATACTTTTCTTGTAATCTTTACCCCACATTATTACATGTTCTTTATATTGATCAGACATATCTCCATAATCTGATCTTTGATTATCTTGCCTACTATAAGTACTCTTATATATTGGATGAATTAAAGCATATCCTTCTTTTATTAAATAGATTACTCGAGAAGGGAACCCTTCGACCATATTAGAGTCTTTAGGGGTATGGAGAGCATTTGAACCAGGAAAATATATAATTGGTTTATATTTATCTTTAATATTTTTGTCATAAAAAACATAACCAGATAAAATCTCTTTACCATCCCCATAACCTGCCGGCATTTCATATTTTTGAATGACTATACCATTAGAAAGAGTATCTATATTTTCAGTGGTAATATTTTTATCAGAATATTCGTACTCATATTGGGATAAATAATACTTAAAAACTTCATCTGAAACATCTTCCGTGTTTAAAAAATCTCTTACATCTACCCCGAAAGATTCATTATTAATTTCTGGAGTTCCCATTGGATTATATACCAATCGAATTCCATTTCCTATTGACCTATCAAAGGCATCTTGAGAATAATAATCATTATAAGAGTAAGTTTCATCTAAAAAACATCCACCAAGAATAGCTCTATTTTTATTTGAATCATTATTTGGATTTGACATCCACTCTCTTACATTCCCTGCTAAATTAAATATTCCAAAAATATTATTTGTGGTTGGATCATCATATTCAATTAATTGTTCTTTACTGAAATTACTCCTTTTGATAAGATTTGTTGATCCAGATAAGTTTGCGGCATTTTCCCATTGGTAAATATTTGGCAAACTTAACCCTCTATACTTTGAATAAGCATAAGCCTCAAACCACGAGACACCAGTTACAGGAAGATTTTTTTGACCATTTGGAAAATTACCATAATTCCAATTGGATGGACCTTGAGCCCCATATTGGTCAGTAAAAAACAATTTTACATCATCAAAATCAATAGTTTTATCTTCAATTACAATTGGAAAAGGCCAATTTTTTGGATCATTATAAGCATCAGAGTTTAAAAATTCATAATACTCTTGGTTGGTTACTTCAAATTTAGAAATAGAATATGGATTCATATTTATTGGATCTAAATGATCAAGACCAGGTAGAGAAAGTGTGTTTTTTACACCAGGAAATAAAATATGATCGCTCGGTATGTCTTTATCACTTTCTGGAAAAATAAATGACATTTCTCCTTGTCTTAAAAAATAAGTGTGGTTATATCTAGAAATAAAAGTATTTTCTCCATTAACAAATTTCAAGTCTAATCTTGTAAAAGGAACTCTGTCTAGATTAGGGTTCTTCCCTATGTATTTCCAATCACTTAAACTATCATTGTGAATTTTAAAATAAATATCATAAGCTATATTACCAGTATTAATTGATATTGAATCTGTAACATCATTATAATATTTTGCTATAATTTTATTATTCGGGTACTCCTCCATTAAAACAATTGCTTTTTGATAAACTTTTAAGACTTGATTATTCTCAAACATTTCGATAAGCTCTGGTAATTCCTTTTCGAGAAGATCATTTTTACTACTATTCATAAAAGCATAGTATCCAAATAAACAAAAAAGAGAAATAATTAATAAAAAATTTACGATCTTATAACTTGCGCTTGATTGAATCTTAATCTTTTTAGATTGACTCGTTTTTCTGCTTTTGAAATAAAAAACTGCAGAACCTGCAATAAAAACAATTACTAAAAATGATAAAATATAATTAAAGTAGTCTCCTTGAATTTGAAGTTTTTCCAAAAAAACATCACTAACTTCAAAAACAGTTAAACAAAAAGCAAAATAACCACCTATTAAGCTTTGAATATTTTTAAAATTTTTCATTTTTAATATGCTTTTTGAATCTAAATATAAAGAAAGCCCCAAAATTATTGAGGCTTTTTATTAAATTTTAATCCCTTAAAACATCTGGAGCATTAATAGATTTCAGCTTGGTTTTAATTAAAGGCAATGTTTTGTTATTCATTTTAATAACCTTTGGCATAAGCTCTAAAAGCATTTTTTTTGCAATTGCTAAACTTCTCTTGTGTAATCCTGTGGGTCCATATGTAGTTCTCATTCCAGAACCTGCAACCCTTAAGTGTGTTTGGATTGTGGGAGGATTTCTCTCACCTATTTCTGAACGAGATGAATTTCCATTAATTTGTAATTCTAACTGAGTTATAGTCTTTTCAGCATCATTTAATTCTTTTGACAAAAACCCTGGCTCAGTTAGAGCTTTAGAAGCTGAAGTCTTATATGCATTTAACATTTTTGAATTTTCACTCATCATTTTATTAATCAAAGCAAGGTCACTTTGAAATTTTGAATACTCATTTCTATAAGAATTATATGTATCATAATCTGCTCCTTTAAGAACACCATCTCGAATTGAGTTTACATCAAAACTGACGGGGCCATCTAACATTCTATATTTTTCATTTGATTCTAAATATAAACTAGCAGTGTATTTTCCCGGGACTGCCATAGGACCTCCCCTACTTCTCCATCTCCTAGTTTGTCCTGAAGAGACCCTATCTGGATCAATTGGAGTTGATGTTGAATGTCTCAAATTCCAAGATATTCTGCTAGTTCCTTTTTTAGCAGGTTGACTTATATTATTAATTATATTTCCATCTGAATCTTTAATACTTAACCACACTAAAGATTTTTTTTCATTTTTTTCCTTTTCTAAATTGTCCCATCCAGGGAAAGGAATATTAGAGTTGCTTCTATTTAGCTGACTTTCTTTTTTCATTCTTTTTTGCTTAGAAGTTGAAAAATCTTCATTTAAATGATAAGTAAACACAGCGCCAAAAGTTGGATTTTCTGCAAAATAATAATCAGCACCCGTGTTGCCAATATTGCTTTTTGGAACATACCATTTCGCAGGTCTAGTATTATAAAGTTTTGCTTCTTTTTTTAAATTTTCTGTTGTCATCTCCCTTAATGGACTATAATCATCTAATACATAGAATCCTCTCCCAAAAGAAGCTGCGACTAAATCATTCTCTCTCTTTTGAATAACTAAATCTCTTATTCCCATATTTGGAATTCCTGGCAATTTATTCCATTTTTTTCCAGAGTCTAATGAAGTATATACTCCTGATTCTGTTGCTACAAAGAGTAAGCTTTTAACAACTGGATCTTGAACCATTCTCCATATAAGCAATCTGTTGGGCAGGTTTCCTTTAATTGATTTCCAAGTCACACCTTTATCTGTGCTTTTAAAAATATAAGGATTAAAATCTCCTTCTTTATGATTATCTAAACTAACATATACAGTATTTTCATCAAATAAGTCAGCTTTTATGTCGTTAACAAAACTCCTTGCTGGCAACCCTAATCTTGTAACAGGAATTTTAGTCCAAGATTCACCGCCATTTGAAGTGACTTGAATAAACCCATCATCTGTTCCAGCATATATAATCCCTTCTTTTACAGGTGACTCTGAAAGAGAAGTTATCGTATTATAATTTGACATTGCTCCAACATCCCATGCATTATCCCAACTTTGTTGTCTTCCCATGATGGGTAAAGTTATTCTCTCTTCATTTCGGGTTAAATCCTCAGAAATTGGTGTCCAATCGTCACCTCTATTTTCCGATTTCCATAGTCTAGAAGAAGCAAAATATAATCTTGATGATTTGTGAGGACTAACTAAAATAGGAGCATCCCAGTTATATCTTTCAAAAGGTTCACCTAAATCTGGTTGAGGTTGAATCATAACCTGGTCACCAGTTGTTAGATCTACTCTATGAAGACCTCCTTGTTGTGTTTCAGCATAAATTATATCATTATAATCAGGGTCAGTTGCAGATTGATGTCCATCTGCTCCCAAAGTTTTATACCAGTGCTTATTACTAATACCTTCTCTTTCGTCTGTAGCTGATGGTCCTCCTGCTGAACCATTATCTTGAGTGCCACCGAAAATATGATAAAAAGGCTTGTAATTATTTACAGCAACTTTATAAAATTGTGTTAATGGTAAATTTTTAATATATCTCCAGGTATTTGCCAAATCAAAACTTTCATATATTCCAGCATCTGTTCCTATCATTAAATAATCAGGGTCATCATCTTTAAAAATCAAAACATGGTTGTCAGAATGCTTTTTATCTTCTTTTAATTGGATAAATGTTTTTCCTCCATCCTCAGATGTTAAAACTCTAACATTCATTAGATATAAACGATCAAATTTATGAGGACTCGCATATAATTCTTGATAATAATGTGGACCCGTAGCACCTGATACTGCATTAGACATTTTTTTCCATAATTCTCCTTTATTTTCGGATCTAAAAACCCCGCCTTTTGTTCTATCCAACTCAATAGCTGCATAAACCACGTCTGGATTCTGAGGTGAAATTGCTAAACCTATCTTTCCCTTATTAGATGTGGGTATTCCATTTGTAAGTTTTTTCCAATTATTTCCCCCATCATCAGATCTATAAATCGCCGTACCAGGACCACCGCCCATTAAAGCCGCTACAGTTCTATGTCTGTCCCAAGTGGCAGCATATAGCGTGTTCGGATTTCTTGGGTCAATTAAAATATCCGTAACACCTGTCCACTTATTATCACCCAGGGTTTTAGTCCATGTTTTACCTCCATTTATAGTTTTATATAACCCTCTATCTCCTCCACTATTCCATAATGGTCCCTGTGCAGCTACCCAAACTACATCAGGATTTGTGGGATGAACTATAATTTTAGAAATGTGTTCTGATTTTTTCAATCCCATGTTTTTCCAGGTCATTCCTTCATCATCAGATCTATAAATACCATCTCCATATGCTACATGACGTCCACCAACATTTTCTCCCGTACCAAGCCAAATGGTTGAAGGATTTTTTTTGTCAATTGTAACACATCCTGTTGAATATGAAGATTGTTTGTCAAACAATGGAGTCCATGTTGTTCCAGCATTTTCTGTTTTCCATAACCCACCTGAACCAACTGCAACATACCATGTGTTTTCATTATTTGGATGAACTGCAATGTCTGCTATTCTTCCCGACAAAAAAGCAGGACCAACATTTCTAAATTTAAATGCTGATAAGTTTATGGAATTTGATGTTTTGGATTCTTGTTTCTTTTGTCCTCTTTTTCTTTGAGCACTTGAAAATGAGAAATTAAAAATAATTAGAAAAATAAGAGTTACTAAGTTATATTTTTTCATTGTTCTTCTTTAATTAATTTAAAAAATATTGTTTACTAATATGTAAGACAGAATATATTTATAAAGGTTTAATTACCATTCTGTTATATTTAAATATATAAAATTTTTATGTTTTTATATTAAATCAAGTATTAGTAAATTAAAATTGAAAAAAAATAGTGATATTTGACTCGGTGGAAATTTTAATAGACTATTTTAACAACATATCCGCTCTTCACAGAGCTATAATTCTGATAGGCGGAATAACCTTTTTTTGGATTTTAGAAGGAACAGTTCCACTTTTTCTTTTTAATTACAAAAAATGGAACCATGCAATTCCAAACTTTTTTTTCACACTAACTACTATATTAATAAATTTTTTGTTGGCATTTCTTCTTTTATCAGCTTCTGATTGGGTTGTGTTAAATCAATTTGGTTTTATAAATTTTTTTAAAAACCTTCCTTTAATTCTAGAGGTTTTTATAGCAATTTTATTACTTGATTTTATTGGTGCCTTTCTTGCTCATTATGTAGAACACAAAGTTAATCCATTATGGATGATTCACTTAGTTCACCACTCAGATCATAATGTTGATACTACAACAGCAAATAGGCATCATCCCTTAGAAAGTCTAATAAGATTTATCTTCACTTTATTTGCAATAATAATTGTTGGAGCTCCCATAGGTTATGTTATGCTTTATCAATCTCTTTCAGTTGTTTCTACTCAGTTTAATCATGCTAACATTAAACTTCCAAAAAAACTTGATAAATTAATAAGTTACTTATTGGTTTCTCCTGATATGCATAAAATTCATCATCATTATCGATTACCATATACAGATGCTAACTATGGAAATATTTTTTCAATTTGGGATAGGATTTTTGGAACTTACATGTACTTAGATAGAGAAAAAATCGTATACGGAGTCGATGTTTTTCCAGATAAAAAGAAAAATTCAAATATTTTAGATCTTTTAAAACAACCCTTTCAGAAATATCAAAGACCTACAAAATCAATAAAAATTTAGTCTTTTAAAACGTTATCTAATATTTTTTTTAAATCTTCAAGAGGATATTCATTTTGCTCACCAGAAATCATATCTTTTAGAGAAAATTTTTGATTTTTAATTTCTTCTTCTCCAATTATAATCACATTTTTAATTCCTTTCTTATTTGCATAGCTTAATTGCTTGCTTATCTTAAACTCTGAAGGAAAAAATTCACAAATAACACCATTGGATCTAAATTCATTTATTTTTTTAAAAATAAAATCTGATGTATTACTTCCTAAGTTTAAAAAAAGAACATCTGCTTTAAAATTAATATTTGAGGGAAATAAATTAAGTTCTTCTAAAACAAGATAAATCCTATCAAACCCAAATGAAATTCCAATTCCGCTTACATTATTCAATCCAAATGATCCTGCTAAATCATCATATCTGCCTCCTCCTCCAATTGATCCCATTTTAACTTCAGATGGACCTGCAGCCTCGACTATCATTCCAGTATAATAATTTAAACCACGAGCTAAAGTAAGATCAATAGATACATTGACAGAATTTAATCCTATATGATTTAATTTTTCTATAACAAATTTCAATTCTTCAACACCTTCTTTACCAATTGGAATATCTAAAAACAATGATTTTAATTCCAATAAAATTTTATTAGCATCTCCTTTCAAATTAATTATTGGTTTAAGTTTATTAATTGAATCAGAGGAAAAACCTTTTAACAATAGTTCTTCTTGGACTCCTTTGAAGCCAATCTTTTCAATTTTATCAATAGAAGTAGTAAAATCTATTAGTTGATTTTCTTTTCCTATTAATTTAACTATACCTTCAAGAATTTTTCTATGATTAATTTTTAAATTAACTCCTTTTAATTTTAAATCTGTAAAAACCCTGTCATATAACAAAATCATTTCAACTTCTTGCCAAAGAGATCTTTCTCCGATTATATCAGCATCACATTGACAAAACTCTTGAAAACGACCTCGCTGAGGTCTATCTGCTCTCCAAACATTTTGAATTTGATATCTTCGAAAAGGAAAAGTCAATTTGTTTTGATTTGAAGCAACATATCTAGCAAAAGGAACAGTTAAATCATATCTTAAAGCTTTTTCACTTATTGAATTAGAAAACTCTTTTAAATTATTTTGCTCAAGAGACTTAATATTTGCTTTTTTTAATTTATCTCCAGAGTTAAGAATTTTAAAAATCAATCGATCGCTTTCATCTCCATATTTGCCCATTAAAGTTGAAATTCTTTCAAAAGATGGTGTTTCAATTGGTTCAAAGGCAAAAGACTCAAATGATTTTTGTAAAATCATTTTTAGATAATTACGTTTATATAATACTTCTGAAGAGAAATCTCTAGTGCCTTTTGGTGTAGTTGGTTTAGATGACATATAAATTAACTGATAAACAAATATCCTACTTTTAGCTTGATTTTAAAAGTCTTTCACTGCACATATTATAGAGTTGGCCTTCAGAAATTTCGCAACCCCTTGTAATTAAAGAATAAATTTCATCATTTCTTTTAGTTCTAAATCTTTTAGTAGATCTTAAAATTTCAATTTTTTTTGAATTAAAATTATTAAATAACCAAAGTCGATCATCTTCGGATTTAAAATTAATACTGGAATCATTAGATTTAATAATAATCGATTCAATTGATTTTTCATTACACTTAAATAAAAATAGATGAGTTGCACTAA
>MDTG01086729.1_pt1 | contig 11256 bp, 20 predicted proteins | sample 811421 | NCBI WGS metagenome assembly MDTG01 (sample SAMN05326645, study PRJNA326480) | marine metagenome | isolation source: seawater | place: Pacific Ocean: South East | collected 2011
CCAGCGAAAGTTAAAGGAAGCATGTTCTTTAGTAAGACTCAATATAAATACCAGTCATCAGGGAATATGACCATTGTTATTTTACTTTGTAACATTTTACTCTATCCTAAATAGGCTATGACTGGCTTTAGAAAGAGAATCATGAAGAAACCCTTATCTTTAGGAAAATCAAGAAAAAGTCAGAGATCATCTTTTATTAAAAAAAATGGTAATTCAAATAAAAGATGAGTAAAAATAAAAAATATTATTTTTTATGATAAAAATATAATAAAATTAAGCTTGATTAATACCACCTAATAAAAGATAATTTCTAAAGAGCTAAATAATTTAAATATGCGTCCAATAACACCAGTAGAGCAATTTGAAGAAGCCTGTATAAGAGCAAGATTGAACAATAATGAACAAAAAATCATTGACTATATTAGATACGTCGGTGTTTTTACTCAGCCATCACTAACTAAAGAACTAAAGTTAAACTCAAAGCCACCTATATTATCAATATTATGCGATATTTGTCGAAGGATAGGAGAATATATGCCCGATCACTTTAGCAGCGTAAGGAAATGGTCTAAAGAAATTAATGAACATAATGTCAAATGGGACGGAGATTTAATATGTTCACTCGCCTGGAATAAGGATGGTGAGAGATTATCACCAGAAAACGGTACATCCCTCTACCATACATTTGCTGTACACAAAGAGTTATTCCAAGGGCTAGATTAAATCTAAGGTAAATACATTAGTTAAATAATTACCCTTGACTTAGGTATTCGAACAAAACATTATTAAAACCTAATTCTTCTGCCGAATTTTCAAGAATCAAATTATCAGATTCTATTTGAGAGCGAAAAGACCTAACTTCATCAGAGTCATCCTCAGAGGGTGGGATACCATCGACAACATCAAAGATAATCTTTTGTCGATCCTTTCCAGGAAGAACTTCATTTGCCATAACGATCAAATTAAGTACTTATCAATAATTAGCCAATTTTTATAAACAACAAAAGCAAATAAAACATTCCTTTACGAAAGGATAAAAAAGAGCGGCAAAGCAAGATCACATTATATCGAAAACCTACTTATCAAAAGCTGGGCTAAAAACTCAAAAAAAATAATTTCATCAACTTCATAAAAATTCATCTATAGTTTACATTCCTTAATCATCCAAAAGGTACAGTGCCTGATCAATTAGCAGTTATTAAGTCGAAAGTTAGTTCAAAGCCTATCGTAGCTGTCACTATGGCTACAAGCAGACAAGGTGTTGGAGTAGTGAAAGAGCTTAGTAATACAAATAATTATCAGATAAGAGCTATTACTAGGGATACAAACACATATAAAGCACTTGAGTTAGCAAAACTAAACAATGTAGAACTAGTAAAAGGAGACTTAATGGATCCAGAAAGTCTAAAGAGAGCTTTTAAAGGTGCTGAAATAATTTTTGGGAATACAACTCCAACAAGGGGATGGAAAATATTCAGGGGAAGTATTATAAGAAGTTATGAAATAGCGCAAGGTTTTAATTTGATTAATCAAGTAAAAATTGCATATGAAGAGGGAATACTTAATCACTTTATATTTAGTTCCATTAGTAAGGCAAAAAACCCACTAAGGAATGATCCAGCTCCTGGTCATTTTACGAGTAAATGGGATATTGAAGAATATATAAAAATATTGGGAATATCTGATATTACAACAGTTATAAGACCTGTTAGTTATTTTGAAAATTTTGAAAATAAATTACCAGGTTACTCAATTTCTAAGAATATTTTTCCTGGAATAGTTGGTAAGGATTTCAAATGGCAAACAATTGCAGTAGAGGATATAGGGAAATGGGTAAGAGGTATATTATCCAAATCAGAGGAATATAAAAATCAAGCAATTAATATTGCAGGTGAAGAGTTAACAGGAGCAGAGATGGCAATGACACTTCAAAAAATAGTTTATTCAGAGGGTATAAAAACTAATTATGTGATGATTCCAAGGATAGCTATAAAACTATTGGAATTCGATATTGGTTTAATGGCTGATTGGATTGAACGGTCAGGCTATGGAGCTGATATGAATAAACTTAAAATGATTCAAGACGAGTTAAATATAGTTCCAACATCACTTGAGAATTGGCTCAAACGAAAAATAAAGAAAGAAAATAAGAACAGTAGTTCATGGGTTACTCAGTGGAAGAAATCACAGTTGAAACTACAATTTGATAAATAATAAAGTAAAGTGTTAAAAAAATATAAATTATAAACCATTGTCTTCTATTGAATTAGCAATAGATCTAAGCAATTCAACAATTTCATTTTCATTACAATTCGTATCCTCTTTAAGTTCAACACATAGATCTCTGATCGAAACATTAGTAGACCACCAAATACCCGATGTTTCTGTATCATCAAATTGAAACTTGCTCATAAAGTTTTAATTAAATATAAAATTAAGATAATTTACGAGGATCGGTAGAGGAATTATCTAATCGTTTTAGTTCATCAGGCAATTCCAAATCAAAACTTTCTAAAAGATTTTTTAAAAGTAACTTATTACTTATTGGAGCTTTATTAGGCTTAAAATTAAAAAATAATAATAAGACAGAAAATACAGCTAATAAAGAGAAAAATAAATATAGATAGGTACTGTTGATCATTCAATGAATTAATAACATTTTTATATTCATCCTAAATCGGATAAAAATCAATATAAATAAGAAAAATATAATAAAAAGATGCTAAAACAGACACAATGAGCCAGCAGAAGAGATCATGGACTGAGTATTTATAACCAGCTAGAACGTCTTGTCTTGAAAAGGGCCTTCACATAATTTAGTTGGCAGATGCAAAAATTATCTTTAAAAATGCAATTAGCTGTTTATATCTTAATTAACAAAGGTCAAGATTTTTTATTAAAATTAACAATAGGAATAAAAAAATAAATATGACTTTAAAGTATAAAAAATTATTTTGTGATTAATGCTTACTAACATATTTTATTTGTTTTTAATATCTATATTTTTAATTGTTGGAGGTTGGGCCTTTAAAGCATTGATTGCATTAGCTCAAGGTAAACCTGTAGAAATAAATCTCAAAAACCCACTTAATCTGAAAGCTAGATGGCCAAAGGATACGAAAGAGAGTAAATAATTATCCAAGAATTAAAACATACAGAGATAGTCTCGATATAAAGGCATGTGCTCAATTATCATAAATTAAACTTTATAAGTTTTGTTCAATTAGAATGTTTGAATCACTAGGCCCTTTCCAGCAACTATTATTAGGTGTATCCACTATTGGAATATTAATGATAGTTTTAGTTGTATTCCTAACTGCAAGTCCAAATTTTGAAAATACTGATAGATTAAAAAAAATATTAGATTTCATTGAAAATAAAAAGTAATTTATTTGATTTAAATTATATAAAAAAAATTTTTAATAGAATCAATCAATTAAATGATTTTCAATATTCTCAAAGGCAAACTTAATTAGATAAATCTAAAGTTTACCAGTAACGTAAAAAAAGATTTAACAATTATTAGTAATGCTTAAAGAATTATTAGAAAAACACAAATACTTTATTTGTGCTGGTTTAAGCACTTTTTCACTGATTTTTACTTCTTTTTCTGTTATTTCTATTTCGAAGTCAGTAAAGGAAGTATCTAATAACCTAGAACCCATTTCAATATGGGCTCATTCTCAAAATGAGTGTATTACAAAAACATGGCGCATCAATGGGAAAAATACACAGGGAATTCCTTCAAAAGTTTGGAGTTGTAATGGTGGTGGAGAATAGGTTCATAAAAATGTATATATCAACTAATAGTCTCCCCATCTCTTTCCTATTTCAAACCCCCATTGTTTAGCAAGAAAAACGATCTCATCATGAGTTTTACAATTAATAAATAAATTATATTTATCTGGCGAATGATTAATGAAAGCTATTAATTTGTTTAATTGGTCAATCTTTAATAAAAATTGTTGATAATCCTTTTTTGACATCTTCTATATATATAATTTAATTTATATCATAGTATTGATTATTAAACAAAAAGATCGAAAAGTTTGATTTTAATAAATTAATTAATTAAAAAATTAAAAATTAACTATTTTTAGATTTCTTGGGTTGTTTCCATATATATCTATCAATATCAATATCTTTCTTTACTGCTACGCAATTAGTAGCTATATGCCAAAGAGACTTATGTATTGGTGTAGGATTAAATAAGTAAACTTTTGGAAATTTGTTTTTTAATATTCGAGTAGCAAGTATTGCATGATAATGAGGAATTGTTGGTTCAATATGATGTATTGCGTGAGTAGAACCAATAGAATGATGTAGAAAATCTAAAATTTTTCCATATGGTCTATCTATAGACAAGAAGGCTCCTCTCATATAAGAAAATTCACCTGCACCAAGATGAGGAACATCTGTATCTGTATGGTGAAGCCATGTATAAATTACAAGCCAAATATTAACAACCAGTAGAGGACCCAAATAAATACTAATCATCGAATATATCCCAAAATTTAGTGACCAAAAGGTCAAAAATGAAAGCATTAGTAGAATTCCCCAATCTGAGATCCATACTTTTTTTGCCCAAATAGATGGCCAAAGTTTTTTAGAAAACGGTGCAGTTGGCCAAAAATGATTACTCATTCCATATCGAGGTCCACCTGTTTTACCCGCAAGTAAATAAGCTGGCCAGCCAAGTATCAAATGAAGAATAAGTTGATTGAAGCCATATAAAGTTTTCCCCAGTAACAAAGATGATTCCATTTCGTTTTCACCTCCTTTCTTTTCAAAATGACCATCACCAGATATAACAACAGGAACATGTGTCTCACCGTCAGTTATGTGGTTAGTAAAGGCATGATGAACGGCATGAGACCGTTGCCATGAAAAATATGGAACAAGTAAAAAGGAATGAAGGCAATATCCAACAAATGTTTCTAGTTTGCGATTATCCGAAAAAGCACCATGACCACATTCATGAGCTAAAACCCAAAGTCCCATAGAAGTAGTCCCTGAAAGAAGTGCATAAAAAATCCATAAAGGAATCATTTCGGTAGTAAGAGGAATCGAAAGCCCTAACCAAACAACAAAAAACTGAATTAAGACTGTCCTACAAAGGTAAAAAAGAGATCGATTAGTCTGGCGACTAAAACAATGCTTAGGAATCGCTTCTCTAACTTCTCTTCTAGAAGGAATATCATCCAAGGATATTTCTAATGCTTGACCATTAAGACCAGAAGGTAGAAAAGGCCTGTTGATATTGTCTTTATTGACTAATTCGAATTCAGTAAGCAAGCTTTTTTTCAATTTCTTTTACTACTTTAATTAGTTAGTTATATAACGTTACTCTTTAATAGTCCAATGAGGCTATAGGTAGAGATCTAACTTTCACAAAAGATTCATTATTGACTACATAATCATAATATTAAAGAGAAGAATAATAATATCTATCCCATTGCCATCATTAAAATAAATGTTATTGAGATTTTCATATCCAATTAGAAATATGCTTAATTTAATTTCTTCTGCTTTCAGGATACTCAACCGTGCCATCGGCCTTTCTAATTGGTTTTGAATAAAGCACTCTTAATAAACCTTTTGTATCCATATTTGGACTTGTTATAAAAAAGCTGACTAAAAAAAAGCCTCCAAAAAGTACTAATAGAGAAATCAAAGGAAAGCTCAATCCTATTTCCTCGAAAGATAATAAAAATAAATACATTCTAGCTGTCTAATAAAAAATATCTATATCAACAAATATAGACTTATCTTATAAAGTTAAAGTATTTTAATAAACTAATATATAAAAAGTTTACAATTGTAACAGAGGATAGGGCTTCCGTACAATTTGATTATCTTCAAAATATACGTTATAAGAATTTTTATTATTTTTAAAACTAATATTTTGAAAAGAAGTACCATTAATAATATGCATAGCTGATCCTCCTTCAATTGAAATACAACTAGAAACCTTCTGCTCTTTAATAACTTTATCAACGTAAGGAATTCTTTCTGGTTCCTCATCATAATGAGGACAACATGTCCCGCTTACAAAATCTAAACAGGGTAAGAGATTTAATGTATCATTCCATGAATCTGTTATTCCCATTGTAAACCAACATATAGCTCCAGCACTAACTCCACTCATTATAACTCCATTATTATAAGCATTCCTAAGAATATTATTCATACCCCAATCATTCCAAATTGCAAGCATACTTTTAGTATTTCCTCCGCCCACAAAAACAATATCTTGATTCATAATATGTTTGTTTATATCTATTGTTCGATTGAAGAACTCTATATGGCTTGGAATACAATTTAAACGAGTGAAAACAGAATAAAAGCGAACTATATAAGTATCGTCATCTCCTGTTGCTGTTGGAAGAAAACATATCTTTGGGCAATCGTTAGAAGAAAGACTAAGTATATATTTCTCAATTAAAAAAGATGATAGGTTTCGACCAAAACCTCCACCGCCAATAGCTAAAATATGCTTATTCAAATTTTAAAGAGTAATATTAAAATATAATAATACAAACAAACAAATCTGGCTTACTAAAATATGGAAATTAAAAAAATACAAAAACAAAAACTACCATGGAATAATAGAACTATCCCAAGCTAAAAATTTACCAGTATCTGATAATTTCTGCTTTGAAATAATATTAAGCAAATATTCAGCTGATTGAGCAGGTGTAAAAAGTTTGTCTTTAGGAATTGTTTTTTGAAAGGGTCTGGATAATTGTGTATCACAAGTACCAGGATGTAATAAGGTAACGATTGATAATGGGAATTTTCGACGCCATTCAATGCTTAATGTTTTTAATAATTGATTCTGGGCTGCTTTAGAAGCCCTATAGGAATACCAACCACCAAGTCTGTTATCACTAATACTACCTACTCTGGCACTTAAACTTGAGAAAGAAAAAGGTAAGTTAGGGCTTATAAATTTTTCAATACTTTTAGCAATCAAAATGGGAGCAATTGTATTGACAGATAAATTCTTAATTAAACCAGCACGACAAACATGTGAAAGTCTTTTTTCTGGTTTTATAAGATTAGAATGGAGAAAACCGCTGGTATTAATAACTAAACGAAGCGGCTTATTAAACAAAGAGATATGTTCTTCAAAAGAAGAAAATGAATTATCATCCTCCAAATCTAAATATATCCCTCCTTTGCTACTTATATTACGTCCACAGACAATTACATCCAAATTTGGAGAAATAGATTTCAAATAATCATATATATAGTTACCTATCCCCCCTGAGCCAATAATTAAAGCAATTCCATGCCAATCTCGTATTTTCATAAAAATATTTAATTTAAAATATTGTATACAAATAAATTAGAAAACGATTTATAAAAAAAATAATTCAAATTAATATCTAGTTATACCTATTATTATATTGCAGTATATTATAATTAAAAGATATGTTCTCATCATGGAAAATGATTGGCTTTATGAATTTCAAAAATATATAAAGAGATTTACAATACTGTTATTTGTGATCGCCTTGATTTTATTGATAATGCTTGCTCTATAATAATAATTAGGAACAGACCAATTATTTCCGAAACGCCACAATACAAAATCACATTAGTTATATTATTAAAAAAACCATGACAATAAAAGCAACATATTATGGAGCAAATGGTTGGCTGTTAGAGTTTAATAAAATAAGAATTTTGATTGATCCATGGTTGAATGGTGATTTAACATTTCCCCCTGGAGACTGGTTGATAAAAGGCAAACTAGGAAAAGAAATGGATGTACCTGAGGACCTTGATTTTTTACTACTAACTCAAGGACAACCAGATCATACGCATCCTCCAACTCTAGAAAGAATAAAAAAAAGCATTCCAATAGTTGCTTCTGAAGCTGCTAGCAAAGTTGTACGGAAGATGGGGTTTAATAAAGTAAATACACTTAACCCTGGAGAAGCATATAAATATAAAGATCTAAATATCCAAGCCACTTCAGGGGCATCTGTCCCAAACATTGAAAATGGATATATTATTGATTATAAATTAGATTCAGTTTATATTGAGCCACACGGATTCCTGGATAAGACAATAAAACCTAGACATATAGATTTGGTAATTACACCAATAATAGATTTTGGATTGCCTCTCGCAGGTAAATTCATAAAAGGTAAGTCTGTATTACCTGAGCTACTGAATTTATTTCATCCAGAAACAATATTAGCTAGTACTACAGGAGGTGATGTTTCATTTACCGGTATAATAAACAAATTAATACAAGTAGATGGATCAGTTGAAGATAATGATTTATTTAAAGATTTTAATACGAATTTTATAAATCCAATACCATTAAAAGAATATTTGTTTAATAAATATAGTTAGATAGTATTTTTTATTTGGTGTTTTTCTCTTCCTGCAATATATAAAATTCAGCAACATCTTTTAACATTTTTATAACAACATTATTGTCACACTTTGTTCTCTCTTGAAGTCGCATGCAGGCTTCCTTGATATTTACAAAAGCATCTTCAGTCATTTCAGCAAATTGTTCATTAGTATATTCAGTTTTGCTCATTGCTTGTTAAACGAATTATACCATCTTAATATATAGAGTGTAAAAATAAAACAAATAAAGCTAAGTATTAATTAAATCTAATATTGACTTTAACTGATTACGATACTTAGTTAGTGTTTTTAAATCTTGAAAACCTTCTGAATTTAGCTTTTTTAGAAATGATTTTTGGAAACCTAGGATCGGCTGGGTTGAATCCTTATTGTCTACAAATGAAAATAGTGGCTTCGTTTTCTCATATAGGTTCTGATATGCATCTAAATCGGATTGATTTTTAAAAATTGAGCCATCAGAAGATATAAATGATTTCTTATTAATACTTTTAAACAAAAATAATAAAAGAAAAATTATTGCAAGAAATAGAAATGAAACAATTGCAATTAAAGTAATATCCATGAATTTAGTAAAAAACTATATTACATCCTAGTTGATAAAGGATAGAAATGTTGAAATATATTATATTTAATTAGTATAATTACAAAAGGTTATGCTTTTGCAATAAGATAATGATATATAATTCGGATCTTTTCTAATTATAATAGAATAATCATATTATTAAAAAACTTGTATAATTTATTTTTTCTAATACTAGTAATTATATTGATTGTTTTTTGTTACAATCTATTATCAAAAAGAGCGAAGCGAGCGTCCTACATAAAAGCCGGTAAAAAGTGGGAAGGAATAGTAAAAGAGCTAAGTAGAAGAAAGTAGATTATTTAATTATATTCGCCAGGCACATCATTCTTTTGTACAGTAACTCTACCAACTTTTTTACCAGAAAAACGTAGTAATTCATCGCCAGAGAATTCATAACCTCTCTTCAATGCAATCAAAGCGACATCATCTGCGGTCGAGGAAGAAAGGACCTCATTCTTTAGAGCAGAGTCATTTTGCATTTCCTTTAAAAATTTTTTTAATTGATCAATAGACATTTAAGAAAAACAAATATAAATGTATTATATATTAATGTATATATACACAAGCTTATATACATAGAAATAAATAAAGTAACCGGATAAAACATATACAACTTATAAATTAATGTTATATTCATATAAATTGTATTATTCATTTAATTACTCAGGATAATTATATGAAGATTGTTCTATTTTTTATACTTCTTTTTTATTCCTTTTCAGGACCTGCGTATTCGTATACTGAAATTCAAATGGAAGAATGCCTTTCAAGTGCAATAATTAATCCTGCAACAAAGTCAATTTCAAAGAGTTCATTATCAAATTATTGTGATTGTGCTCTCAAAGCAATTATTGATGAAAATAAAGATATAAGAAATTCTGGATACGAGTGTGCAGTAAAAAACTTTAATAAAGGGTGAAAATATAAGTAGAAAATAAAAATTTGAAAACTTAATTGAGAGGATCTATGAATTCAACAATAACTTAATGTAAGTATTTAATAATTATATAAGGATAAAGGTTAACAATCTATATATGATTATAAATATTAAACATATGTAATATACACTTAGGAATTTAGAATAGATTAGTGAATGCTTTCTTAAACTTTATAAAATAGATGATGGTCATGAATTAATTCTAAAGACTCTCTCAATCATAAAATCAATTAAAACCATTATTTTCATCAAACACCAATAAAATAAAAGAATAGATTTCAATTACACAGATCATTAAAAATTATGGTTTTTCATACCGCCAGGTTGAGAGTCAAGGAGCTAGCTAAGACGCTAGGTACTGATTCTCCTGAAATAATAGCAACATGTACTATTTTAAAGATACCTGCATCAACACCACTCTCAATATTATCAGTAGATCAATGCAAAGAAATTATTAATTATTTAAAAATAGAACAATAGATGAAATTACTGATATTGAAAAAAGTAAATACGGAATAATAGTAAATTAATATTAATGAAGAGAATCCTACAAATCGTTGGCTTCTCTAAATAGTGCATCCTGATAATCTGAATCTATCTTTAGGTTCTCCATTTTTACTGGATCAAAGTGATTAATAAGTGACTTTCCAAACTCAAATATTTCCATATCAGATAATCCTTCATCTCTTAATCTAGCTAGAATGGCAGATATATCTTGATTGGCGTCCTCAAATAATTCCTTTTTGTCTTCAGAGCTAAGGGATTCCATATCAGTTAATTTCTTACTAAAAAATTTATTATTTCTACTATAAGTAAAAATAGAACTAGAATCACTAAATATTTTAAACTGAAAGATTAATATCTCATACAAACTACTCTTATAAAAAAAATAATAATTTAATTTAAGTAAGGAATTAGTACTATGATAAATATAAGGTAATAAATTGATGGTATTGAAAAGCAATAACTATAAGAGCTTTATAAAAGTTTGGGCGTCTCCACTATCACTACTAATATTTTTATTTTTTTTTGGTGCCTTAGGATATCGGATTACAGAAGGTTGGGATTGGGGAGATTGTTTGTGGATGGTACTGATAACTATTACCACAATTGGCTTTGGAGAAGTCGAAGTTTTGAGTTCCTCAGGCAGAATAATAACTTTTCTAATAATTGGAGGTGGATTATTTGTAGTTCAATTAACTCTGCAAAGATTTATACGATTGTCTGAACTAGGATATTTCATAAAATTAGAGGAACTAAGATTAAGGAGATTAATTAGAAAAATGAAAAATCATGTAATCATATGTGGCTATGGTCGAACAGGTAAAGAAATAGCTGCTCA
>MDTG01380932.1_pt1 | contig 11256 bp, 10 predicted proteins | sample 811421 | NCBI WGS metagenome assembly MDTG01 (sample SAMN05326645, study PRJNA326480) | marine metagenome | isolation source: seawater | place: Pacific Ocean: South East | collected 2011
CTAGCTATAATTGTATGCTCGTATAAATTCATTTAAGTTCTTTAATAAAAAATGAGGATATACTATTATAATTATTCAATTACAATAGTAAAATGGGCAAAGAAAATAGGTTTTTTAGATGTTTTCAGTAATTTTTCCAGGTCAAGGATCCCAGTTAGTTGGAATGGGTAAAGAATTTTTCGATAAATATAACATAGTAAAAAATTTATTCAAAGAAGCTGATGATGTTTTAAAATTAAATTTATCAAAACTTATTTTAGAGGGTCCAAAAGATAAATTAAATTTAACTATTAATACTCAGCCAGCAATTTTTTTAATTAGTTTTTCAATATTTAGTGTTTTAACAAAGGAATTTCATATTGAACTTAATAAAGCAAAATTCTTTGCCGGACATTCACTTGGTGAATATTCTGCTTTATCTGCTGCAGAATATCTTAGCTTTTCAAATACAATCAAGCTTTTAAGAACTAGAGGTGATGCCATGCAAAATGCTGTCCCAAATGGAGAGGGTGGTATGTTAGCTGTACTAGGATCAACAGTTGAAACTGTTGAAAAAATTTTAAAAGAAAATCAAAATAAATTTATTATTCAAATAGCTAATGATAACTCAGAGGGTCAAATTGTTTTGAGTGGAAAAAATAATGATCTTGAAAAGCTTATGGAAATTTTAAAACTTAATAAAATTAAGAACATAAAATTACCAGTCAGTGCTCCATTTCACTGTGATCTTATGAGTAAAGCAACAGAAATAATGAAAATAGAAATTGATAAGTTAAATTTTATGGATGGTAAAAATTTATTGATTTCAAATGTTACAGCAAATGAAATTTCAAATAAAGAAGAATTAAAAAAACTTTTGGTAAGTCAAATTGAAAAAAGAGTAAGATGGAGAGAAAGTGTTGTAAATATGATCAATAAAGGAGTTGATCACTTTATTGAAATTGGTCCAGGAAAAGTTTTGTCAGGATTAATTAAAAGAATAGATAAAAATGTAAAAATTAATACAATTAATAATGAGAATGATATAAAAGATTTAAAAATATGAGTAATTTAAAAAATAAAAATATAATTGTAACAGGTGCCTCAGGAGGAATAGGCAATTCAATCGTTGAAAAATTAAATAATCAAGGTGCAAATATTTTAGCATCAGGAACTAAACTTGAGAAGTTAGAGGAGCTGAAATCAAAGTTTAATAAAATTCAGATTTTAAAATTTGATATTTCACAAAGTACAAAAATTGAAGAATTTATTGAAAAAGCAACAGAACAACTTGGTGGCACACTAGACTGTATAGTAAACAATGCTGGGGTTACTCAAGATAATCTAGCTATTAGAATGAGCTTAGAAGAGTGGAAAAAAGTTATCGATATAAATTTAACTTCTACATTTTTGTTAAGTAAGTTTTCTATTAAAAAAATGATTAAAAATAAATCTGGAAAGATTATTAACATTACATCTGTTGTTGGACATACTGGAAATTTAGGTCAAACAAATTACACGGCATCCAAAGCAGGAATTATAGCAATGTCAAAAAGCTTAGCATTGGAATATAGTAAAAAGAATATAAATATAAACTGTATTTCACCTGGCTTTATCAAAACAGCAATGACAGATAAAATAGATGAAAAATTTAAAGAAACAATAGTATCAAAAATACCTTCTGGGAGATTAGGGGAGCCAAAAGATATTGCAAATGCTGTTCTTTTTTTAGTTTCGGATCAATCAGACTACATTAACGGCGAGACTTTACACGTTAATGGAGGGATGTATATGGCTTGACAAAATAGCTAATTAAACTAATAACGATTTAAAACAAAAGGATCAAAATGTCAGAAGATGTTTCAAGTAAAGTAAAAAAAATAGTAGCAGATCATTTAGGTATAGACGAAGCAAAAGTAACTGAAGAGTCAAGTTTTATTGATGACTTAGGAGCAGATAGCTTAGATACCGTAGAATTAGTAATGGCTTTCGAAGAAGAATTTGGTTCAGAAATATCCGATAGTGAGGCTGAAAAAATTTTAACTGTTGGTGATGCAGTAAAATTTATTGAAGGAAAAGCCAACTAAACTTTAATGCCCATAGATAATGATGGGGTTATGATTATTTTGTCCTCTCCCTCGGGTGCAGGAAAAACAACCTTAGTGAGTCTTTTATCAAAGTTAGATAACTTTGAAATCTCAATTTCACATACAACTAGAAAACCAAGATCAAACGAGATTCAAGACCAAGATTATTATTTTGTGACAGAAGAAAAGTTTCAAAGGTTAATAAAAAATGAGGAATTTTTAGAATATGCAAAAGTTTTTAATAACCTCTATGGAACAACTAGAACTCCGGTTATAGATAAGCTAGATAAAGGAAAAAATGTTTTATTTGATATAGATTGGCAAGGTGCAGACCAAATTAAGAATAAGAAATTAGATTATAAACTAATTACTTTTTTTATATTACCACCAAGTAAAAAAGTTTTATTTGAAAGATTATCAATAAGACACATGGATGATATTGTAACAGCAGAAGAAAGAATGAAGCAATTTAGTCGAGATGTTCTTCATTGGATAAATTATGATTATGTAGTAATTAATGAAAATCTTGAAAATTGTTATTCAAAAATTTTAAATTTGATAAAAGCAGAAATAGAGGGTGGATCTAAGGATTATGACTCAGATTTTATTAGAGCACATGTCGAAAAGTTAATTTTGTAACTTTTCAAATTCAGTCGTTAAATTATAGTAGGTTTCAAAATCAAGATTATGTGGTCTTAAATCTAAATTTATTTGAAGCTTTTTTAAAAGTTCTTCATTTTTTGGAAATATTTTAAAAAATGATTTTTTAATCATTTTACGTCTATGATTAAAAAAAACCCTTGTGATTTTTTCTAAGTTTTTAGGGTCATCAAATCTAGTAAATTTTTTTTTTGGAGTAAAAAATAAAAGAGAACTTTCAACTTTAGGTCTTGGAAAAAAACAATTTGGCCTCACATCGGTGATTTTTTTTATTTCTAATCTCCATTTAGCCAGGATTGATAATCTTCCATAATTAGGTGACTCAAATTTGGAAATAATTCTATCTGCTACTTCTTTTTGGAACATTAAAATTAAATTACTAAACCAAAGATTTTGATAATCCAAATTTAATATCCATTTACACAGAATTTCAGTTGAGATATTATAAGGCAAATTTCCAAAAACAATTAGATTGTGATCACTTATTAAGTTTTCATTTATATTTAATATATCATCATTCATTACTATTAATTTACCTTTAAATTTTTCTTCAAGGTTTCTAGAGAGATGACTATCTTTTTCAATTACATAGAATTTTTTTGGACATTTTTCTAACAACGATGACGTTAAATTTCCAGTTCCTGGGCCAATTTCCAAAATATTTTTATTTTTGATTTCAATTGTATTCACTATCTTATTGATAATATTTTTATCTATTAAAAAATTTTGACCTAAACTTTTTTTAGCTTTAATCACCTTTTATCTAAAAATTTTATTGACTGTATTAAGCTTAATGGATTTGATAAATTTTTATTAAACATTTTTTTATTTGGCCCATGATCTGGTGATATTCTAAAAAAAGGTAAACCCAAAGTAATATTGACAGCATTATATTCATGGAGGGTTTTAATTGGTGAAAGCACTTGATCATGATACATTCCTATAATTACATCATAATCTGATCTATTTTGTCTTAAAAAAATTGTGTCAGCTGCGAATGGCCCTTTAACTTTATATCCTCTTTTATTAAGAAATTTGACAGCAGGTTTTATAATTTTTTGATCTTCACTAAATTTAAGTATACTTTCACAATGTGGATTAAGCCCAGTTATAGCTATTTTTGGAGTAAATCCAAAATTTTTTTTATAAAAATTATTTATCAAAATAACTTTTTCTTTAATTGTTTTTTGATTGATACTTTTATGAACTAATCTTAATGGAAGATGAGTGGTAATAGGACATACAGACAATTTTTTATTATAAATCAGCATAGCAAAATTTTTTGATTGAAATTTTTTAGAAATATATTCGGTTATGCCAAGAAATTTCTTATTGAGAAATTTTGTTTTATCTATTGGGCCATTTAACAATTTATTAGTAAAGCCGCTCTTTATAATCTTAAAAGATATATCAAAACAGTTTTTTACATATGAATTTGGATTACTTATATTTTTACAGAAAACATCAATTAAATTTATTTTCTTATTGTTAAATGAGAGTTTTTTTAAATTTTTTGTATTAATTAAATTAATTTTTTTCAAATATTTATGTCTTTTCATTTGAGAAAGGACTATTTTTTTAGATGCTATCAAAATCAATGGACTTTGAAATTTATTTTTTTTTATTGATTTAAAAAAAATTTCAAAAAAAATGCTTTTAGGTTCACCCGCAACAATAAGGATAGGTTTATTTTTCATTAATCGTATAATTCATTTTTGATTTACTAAAATATATTTTTGAAAACTGATTGAGTTGTTTGTTGGTTTCAAATTTGATCATTTTTTCTAATTCTTTATTTTTATCTATTTTTTGTTTAATTACTTTTGATTTATCTATTTTTAAAATCAAGAAATTATTACCAATTTGAATTACTTGAGAAATTTGACCCTCTTCTAAATTTTCAATTTCATCAATAATTTTTTTTGATAAATTTGACTGTTTTATAGATCCAATCTTACCACCAAATTTTGCACTATCAGCTATACTATAAATATTTGCTGTATTTTCAAAACCTATACTTGCAATGCTTGAATTTATCTTCTTTATAAGCTCTTCCAATGATTGATTTTTTTTTTTCTCAAAAACTATTTCAGATAGTGAGTATTCTTTAATTTCTTTATCTGATAAATTTTCTATTTTTTTTACTAATTCCATTTCATCAACATTAATTTGATCTTGGAATTTTAAATATATAAGATCATTCCAAAAAATTTCAATTTTAAGTTTTTCTTTTATTTCCTCCAGAGTATGACTATTTTTTTCTAATAAAATTTTTTCAAAATCATTCTGGTTAATGTTCAATTTACTATACAAATTTTTTAACATTTCTTCCTCTAAAGGATTTTTTTTACTCAAATCCATGAATTTTTCGATTTCTTTTTTTTTTTATTATTTCATTAATTTTTGATTTTTTAGCTATTTCATTTTTGCTATTTTCATCTAATTCTAGCAATCTTGGATTAAAGAGTGTTAAGTAAACGACTTCCTTTTTAATATCTATGTTTGTAATTATATCATCATCTACATTTACCTTAATAAAAACATTTTCACTAAAGGATTGTGATGTAAATATTAATAATAGAAATAGTATTCTATAAAAAATTAGTTTAAACATTATTCAATTAAATCTGGGGTACTTGCAATTTGACCGAATGGCATAATAGTTAATTTAAAAAAGATACTTTCCTCAGGTTTTATATCTCTATCATCATAGTAGCTTTTGTTGTACTCAACAGAAGCTGCCAAACAATCGTTCTTGTATTGATATATAAAGTTATAATACTCAGTTAAATCAGTTTTTTTATTTTCTCTGGTAGAAAATGAAATACTACTGGATGAGTTAAGGTTATATTCTAATTTTGACAATAAATATGAAGTTTTTTCTTGGGTGTCATTTTCATTAATATAATCAAATGAAGTTACAAAGTTACCAAAGTTTAATGTTGTGACAACACTTTCGTATGAAATATCATCAAAGTTATTCTTTTTTGAAAAATTGTATTTTGTTGTCAAAAATTCATTTGGATCATAAGAAATTTCTCCAAACAAATTAGATGTTTTTAATCCCATTTGATTTGTTGTTGGCAAGTCAACATTATCTTTTAACCTTATATTGTTTGCTAATTTAATGACTATATTTTCTCTTGAATCTTTTTTATTAATTTTTTTAAACTCATTTCCAAAAGTTAATGACATTCCTCCCTCCAAAGATTCTTCAGAAGCTAATCTATTCAATCCATAAATATTGTTTACATCAAGTCTCGTAAAACTATCTTTTTTATTTTTTGTAAAATCAGGACTTATTTTTAAAGCAATTTTCGGATTTAAAATATTTTGATATTCATCATTCTCTTTAGTAAATGGCAAAGAAGAATTTAATTGAAGTAATCCTGAAAACGAATGACTTTCTTTATTTTTATAACTTGAAGAGTTTTGAGAGTCTGTGTTCGCATTTTTAATTATAAATTCATAATTATTATAAAAACCATTCTTAGTAATTATTGGATTCGAGTTAAAAGTTAAATCATTTATGTTAATAGTTTCAAAAACATTTGTATTATAATTTTTAAATAAATTTTTAGAATTAAAAACAAAATCACCATTTAATTTTGTTTTGTTATTAAGTTTCTTAGATAGATTAATTTGGGGTATGAATTCGTATCTATCAGAACTAATTCTATCTAAATTTTCAAACGCTGTTACATTGGCGTCTATTGATAAATCATCTGAATAAAGCTCAAGATTTATAGAATTTTCTAATGTATTTGTATTTCCAATAATTTCAGACTCTATATTGTGAGCTCTTAAGTAAGTATCGTTTGAGGTTTTTTGTATTTTTATTTTTAAATTTGAATCTTCAAAATAATCAAAATTTAAATCATTATTTAAATTATAAAATAAATGACTTTTTGTATTATCATTTTTTTCTTTAAAAATACTAAAATCTGCTATTGAATTACTGTTAGCATTAACCTGACGATATTCACTTTGTAGCAATATTTTGTCAGATGAATATAGACGAGGAGATAAAGTTAAATCTTTATTTTCACTAATGACGTGAAAATAAGGGATTGAAAGATAGCTCTCCGTATTATTTTTAGAGTTTTTTAGAGCGGGAATTAGAAAACCTGATTTTCTTTTTACTGTTGGGTCTGGATGAAAAAATTTTGGAAAATAAAAAACTGGAATGTCATAAATTTTAAGCTTGGCATCACTGTAACTGATTATTTCTTTTTTTTTATCATGCCTTATTTTTTTTGCAGATAATTCCCATGGAGGACAATTATCTCTTTTTTTACATGTTGTAAAAACACCTTTAGTAACTTCAGTGTAATCATTTTGGTATACTATAGTTCTACCTTTAAGCCGAGGTTCATTTTCTTGATTGAAAGATTCATTGTTTAAATCAATTTCAATATCTTTACCAAATAGTTTGTTTGATTTTGTATTTATAAAAGCTAATTCAATATTAAAGATATTATTTTTTGAGTCCTTTAAAGTTGAATTTTGAACTTTGAGAATATTTTTTTTAATATCATAATTAAAACTTCCTGAAGATAATGAGTTATTAAATTTATCTTTGAGTATTGATTTTGAATTAGATTTTAAAACTCTATTTTTTTTATCATAATTTACAGATACGGTTTCTACAGATAAATTTCTTTTTACGTCTTTAATTTTTGTAGATCCTTTTGTTGAAATGATAGAATTTTTTTGATCTATTTGTATATCTTGAAACTCAATTTCGATGTTATCAGGTTTAAATAAAGCCAAGCCGTTTATAGCCTTTAATATTTGTAAATCCTTTTTATATTCAAATTTTTTTGCTTTAATCTCAATCTCATTGTTATCTGAGATTGCTTTTCCATTAATTGCTTCAATATGATTCCCTTCTTCCAATATATTGATTTCTGATGTAACGAATCTAAACTCAGAGGCTTTTGATAAATTATTAATAAATAAAAAAATCAAAAAAAGTATTAAAAAATTATTTTTCATTAATTTTAATTAATCCAATAAAAGCAACAATAGAAATCAGTATTAAAGGCAAAAAAATTGAGGCTATTAGTGGTATTTGTCCATTTGTTCCTAGTGAGTTAAAAATAAAATTTATATAATAAATTATCACAGACATTGAAACCCCAAATATTATTTGAAAGAAAAGTGATTTATTTCTACTCATATTGAACATTATAATTGCTGATAACAATGTTAAAATTGTGTAGAAAAAAGGGGTCGAAAATAAGTTTAATAAATGTTGGGTAATTTCATTGGATGAATAGCCTAAATTTTCATAATCTTTCTTAAGATCAAATAACTCAAATAAGTGTAAAGTAGATATGTTAGAAAAAAGAGTTTTAATTTTTTCTTTATTAAAATTTGTTTGAATATTTAATTGTTTAGTTTCACTACTAGTAACATTTTTTTTTGTAATTAACGGATCTTCAATAATCCATAATTTGTTTTTTATATTAATCTTATTGGATTGAATTGTATTTATTAAGTTAAAATCATTATCAAATTTATTTATCACAACATTAATAAGGTCATCATTTTCAATACTTGTAGCCTTAACAATTAAAATAGAATTATCAATTTCATCCTTCACCCATAAGCCACTATCCGTAACTACAGCTAGATATTTATTTCCATCTGTATATTGATTCTTAATATCAGTATAAAAAAATTTTAATTTTGACGCTGCATTATAAAATATCAAAACAGTAATTATTCCTATTGCAAATGATGAAATAGATAAAATTTTTATGATTTTGAAATTACTAAGACCATTAATCTTAAATACATTCAATTCATCTTTTCTAAAAAGGTCATAAAATAAAAATTGAGTTGAAATTAAAAAAATAAAAGGAAAAATTTCGAAAAGAGTTATTGGTGCTCCAAGAAAAGTTATCAAATAAGGTAATGCAAAATTTACCTCAGTATTTTTGAAAAAAGATATTTCCTCAAGAACACTTAATATAACTATTAAACAAAAAAATATTACACTAATGGTTAAAAATTTATTGATAAAATTCTTTACAATATATTTTTCATAAGTTTTAAGCATATTTTACATTCCTATAAAAAAACAAATAGACGATTGAAAAAAATATTAATGGTATTGTTAAGTATAACGTTGTGGCTAAAAAAGATGTAGTTGAGTACCGCAATGATCCTTCTGATAAAATTAAGGTAAAAAATGTAACTAAAAAAATTATTTTTTTATTCCTTTCATATTTATAATTACTTTTTGGTGTAATTATTAAAAAACAACTCAAGATTGCAATTATTGGAATAAAAAAAGGCTTAAAGAAACGTTTAAATATTTCTTGATTTACTTCTGGCATAATTGATTCTCTGCACTGAAAAGTATCAGGTTTGCTTATATTAAATTTTTTAAAATTAAAAAAATTTGAACATTCTAAAAGGACGAATGAATTTATTTCTTGAATTTTTGGAGCTATTATGGTCGAGGATCTATAGTCTGCTAAGTTAAAATCTATTTGATCAAATTCAAATGTATTAATTTTTGTTTTATCTTTATTGATTACTTTTCCATTAAAAAGTTGAAAGATTTTTCTATTATTATTATCTATTACCATTCCATTTTTTGCATAAATCATTTTAGTAACAGATTTAGATGAGTCATCTAAAAAAATATTTGAAAAACTTCCGTCTTGATTTTTTTTATCAATAAATATAGTTAAGCCATCTGCTGCATTAATAAATTTTCCTTCTCTTATTAAAGATGAAAATAAATCTATATTTGAATTTTTTAACATTTCTCTGCCTTTTAACTGTGAATAAGGTGATAAAAAACTTCCAAAACAAATCTGGAGGATTGTGATAATTACTGAGATAAATAAAATTTTGTGAGCAAAATCAATTTTACTAATACCAAAAGTCCAAAATATTTGTAATTCATTTTTATTTTCATAATCATTTAAAATATAGAAGAGAGTGATAAAGAAAATGAAGGGGATTATTCGGTGAATTATTTTTGGAAAATTTAATAATATGTATGTAAAGTAGGTTTTTAAGCCATGCCCGTCTTGACTGACATAGTCAAAATAATTAACTGCTTGAAGTGTCCAGACAATTATTCCTACTGTGAAACACATTATTGTGAAAAAAATCAAGGTATCTTTTGCTATGTTCCTAAATATTAATTTTTTCATTGAAAATATTTTATTTCTTAATATATACCTTTCAAATATAACTCTTTTATGCCAATTAAAATAAATGTCAAAAAAAGCATCAATGATGCATCTGTTAAAAATTATGTCTTGTTTTCAAATGAGCAATTTAAGATAAATAGTTTAAATAGGCTTACTTTAAGTCGTTTTTCAAGCAATATTAGTAAAACAATAAATGTCAATAATTCAAAAAAGAAGGAAATATTGATTTTTAATCTTAATCCAACTCAAAAGATTATTTTAATTAAATTGAAGAACAATTTATCAACATTATCCAATGAAAAAAAAGGAGCAGAATTTTTTGATTTTATAAAATCTAATTCAATTTTTAATTTAACATTTTTAGAAGGTAATTTTGCAGATCTCTTAAAAAAGAACAAGAATTTTTTAGATGAGTTCCTTCACGGGGTTAATCTAAAATCGTACACTTTTAATAAATATAAGACCAAAAAAAATCTTGAAAATTATGAAATTAATATTTCATTCAACAGTAAAAATTTTAATTATAATAAAAATAAAAGATTTGAATCTTTAATTGATGGAATTAGTTTTACAAAAGATCTTGTTTCAGAACCTGGAAATATTTTACATCCAGATGAATATGCTAAAAGATTAATTTCATTAAGAAAATATGGATTGAAAGTAAATATTTACGATCAAAAAAAATTAAAGAAATTAGGAATGAATGCAATTTTAGGAGTTGGGCAGGGAAGTATTAGAGGCTCATATTTGGTAACACTAGAATGGAAGGGTGCAAAATCTAATATGAGACCTTTGGGCTTTGTAGGTAAAGGTGTTTGTTTTGACACAGGAGGTATTTCATTAAAACCAGCAAAGTTTATGGAAGATATGACATATGATATGGCTGGATCAGCAGTTGTTGTTGGACTAATGAAAAATTTTGCAAAAAGAAAAGCAAAAATTAATGCTGTTGGAGTAGTTGGACTTGTAGAAAATATGCCAGGAGGCAATGCACAAAGACCAGGTGATATAGTTAAATCTTATAGTGGAAAAACAATAGAAATACTTAATACTGATGCAGAAGGAAGACTGGTGTTAGCAGATGCGTTAACATTCACTGAAAAAAAATTTAAACCACAATTTATTGTTGATTTAGCAACTTTGACTGGAGCTATAATAGTATCTCTAGGTTCTGAATATGCAGGACTTTTTTCAAATAACGATAAACTATCAAAACAAATTTTTGATTCTGGTGAGAAAGTAGGTGAGAAAGTGTGGAGAATGCCACTTCATAAAAATTACGATAAATTGATAGACTCTAAAAATGCTGATATGCAAAATATAAACTATGTCGGAGGAGCAGGCTCTACAAC
>MDTG01067310.1_pt1 | contig 11255 bp, 7 predicted proteins | sample 811421 | NCBI WGS metagenome assembly MDTG01 (sample SAMN05326645, study PRJNA326480) | marine metagenome | isolation source: seawater | place: Pacific Ocean: South East | collected 2011
AAAACGTAAGCTATCTATTGGTTGGTTACCAAAGAAATAATTTTGATTATGACATGTTGTTCTACGATAATATAGAATATTTTTTACAAGAGTATAATGCTTGGGAACAAACAGCTATTAGCACAACAGGAGAACCAAACCCTTTTGATGCTGAACATTATTTGCAATTTACTCCAGAAAATAACGGGACATTTTTTTCATCACTTGATCCTTTGGGCCTGAGTATTGATGAGTTATTGTGGGACTTTACAGGCAATTATGAGGTTTATGATGTCGTTGGCCATCGAGAGTTAAAAATTTTAACACTTAATTATGATTTAGGATATATAGAGGAGTTCGAACTTAGCGTTATTAATGATCAAAGGATTCAACTGTTCCACATAAGTTCTGAAACAACCTATGAATTTTCAGGAATAGGCTTTATTCAGCTTTTAAGAGGAGGAAATACGTCAGAATCCGCCGCAACGAATCGCGGAAAAAAACGAATAAAAACAGAAAGAAAGAAAAAGGAAAGAAGAAATTTAAAATAAATTTTGGTTAGTTAATTGTTTAGTTGGTTACTATTTATAATCAGCTAAAAGGAAGCCGCTCTAACTCTAGAGGGGCTTTTTGTTTTTTTAAAAGATGTGCTAATTTAGTACCATAGAATATCAACAAATTCTGTTATCTTTAAAGAAAAACAAATCAGGTGAGTTTAACTGTTTTTATTACCGGAGCGACTTCAGGAATTGGCAAAGCAACGGCAGAGTTCTTGGCAAAGAAGAATTATCGATTGATTCTTTGTGGAAGGAGAAAAGAACGCCTTTCTCAATTACAAAATGATTTGGGAAGGGTCACTGAATTAATAACCCTACAATTTGATGTAAGCATTAAAAAAGAGGTTTTTTCTGCCATAGAAAGTCTGCCCGAAAATTTTAGACAAATAGATGTATTGATAAACAATGCAGGAAATGCTCATGGATTGAGCCCTATTCAGGAAGGTGATATGGATGATTGGGATGCAATGATTGATATCAATGTTAAAGGATTATTATATGTCTCTAAAGCAATTATACCTTATATGATAAAGAGAAATGCTGGTTTTATTGTTAATATTGGTTCTGTTGCGGGAAAAGAAGTGTATCCTAAAGGAAATGTTTATTGTGCATCAAAGTTTGCCGTAAATGCTCTTAATAAGTCAATGAGAATTGATTTAAACGACTATAATATAAGAGTAAGCGCCATTCATCCAGGTATGGTAGAAACAGAATTTTCAGAAGTTCGATTTAAAGGAGATACTGAAAGAGCCAAAAAAGTATATGCTGGTTACAAAGCCATAGAAGCATTTGATATTGCAGAGATTATCCATTTTGTAATCAGTAGACCGAATCATGTCAATATTGAAGACTTAGTTGTGTATCCAACCGTACAGGCGAGCACAACAATTTTAAACAAAAAAGAATGACGAAATATTCTAATATTATAGCAGGTTGTATGTCTTGGGGGAAATGGGGAAAACAATTCTCGACTCGAGAAATGATTGCTCAAATACACATGACTCTAGACGCAGGAATTACGACTTTTGATCACGCAGATATTTATGGAGATTATACTACAGAGCAAGAATTTGGCAACGCTTTTTCTCAAAGCGGAATCAAAAGAGAGTCCGTTCAATTAATTTCTAAATGTGGAATTCAACGTGTTGGTAATGCTAGAGAGACCACAACAAAACACTACAATACCTCCAAAGAGTATATTATTTGGAGCGTAGAACAATCTCTCAACAATTTACAAACAGAGTATTTAGACCTTTTGTTATTGCACAGACCAAGTCCTTTAATGGACCCAAAAGAGATTTCAGAAGCAATTTGTCAATTAAAAGAAGGGGGAAAAATTCTAGATTTTGGAGTTTCTAACTTTACACCTTCGCAAGTTTGTTTGCTAGAGAGTAAAACACTTGTTTCTGTGAACCAAATAGAATTTTCTTTAACACAGCGCCAAGCAATGCAGAATGGGCTTTTGGATCAACTGTTAAAAGACGAAATTACACCGATGTCATGGAGCCCGTTGGGGAACTTTTTCAAAGAAAAAAATAAAGCAAATCAACGCATCAAAAAAGTGTTGGACAAGCTTGCAAAAAAATATAAGGCAACTGAAGCTCAATTATTATTAGCCTGGATTATGAAACACCCTTCACAAGTGATTCCGGTTATCGGAACAACGAACAAAAAGAGAATAAAAAATGCGGTACAATCTCTCGAGATTGAGTTAGCGTTAGAAGACTGGTTTATTTTGTTAGAGCAGTGTCAAGGTCATCCCGTTTTGTGAAATGATCAACAAAAGACTTTTAATTAAAAACTTACTCAGTCATAGTGACGAAAATAGTTTCTATGATAAAAAATTAAAGCTGGCCTTTACAAGAAAAGAAGGCAAAGCAAAATTTTTGAAACACGTCTGTGCATTATCCAACTCAAATCCAGCGAATAATTCGTATATGATTATTGGTGTAGAAGATGAAGAAAACAAAATTGAAGGAGTTGATTTTTACGACGACAGTAAAATACAAAACCTAGTAAATGCTTTTTTGGTAAATCCGCCTAAAATAACCTATGAAAATGTTCCATTTCCCAGATTGCCACGACACAAGGTAGTTGGCCTGGTTACCATTCACCCGAATAGAAAGCTTACATCTCTACTCAAAAATGTATGGAAATACAAAAAAGAAACCATTTTTTACAGAAGAGGAAGTAACTCCATGCCAGCCTCTAAAAAATTTGAATTAAGAGAAACAAATAAGGCTCTTGTGGAGTCGATTGAAAAAAATGCGGACAACAATATTGAATTAACCTTGGCAGGAGTTTTTGATTTCTTCAACAATCACAAACCAGAGTATCAGCCCCAATATAAAGTTTTTAATGAGCAGTTTGTATTGTGTTGGGCAGGAGAGAAAAAGAACATTAACGGCGAAGAATTTTTAACACGCGTAGACATTGAATTGATTAACGAGCAAGTACGATTATTTTTTTCATCCTTGGATGAGGTGCAAATTAATTATAATGAGAATTCTTTTATCATTACAGAATTTATTTTACTTGGAATAGCCAATGAAGAAAAACACTATCCGCTAGAGAAAACAATTATCAATTTTAAGGATAATGGGAAACATGATATTATCACTGAATTTTTATTTAGATCTCCTCAATTTGACGATCGATTGATTCAACATCTGTATCAGAACAACAATACAATTATTTCTAAAATTGAAAATAAAATACCCCTATCAGTTTTAGAACACGAGGATGTGCAAAGGCTTCCTACGAATTATTTACTCTGTTTTTTACACGGTTATTTAGATTCTGGAGAGCAGCTTAGAAAAGCAAAAAACTACATAAAAAACATAGAAGATAAAACGACCTATATAAAATACAAAGAAGCGATGCGAGCCATCAGAAAAGTGAAATATAATTAAGGGAGCTCCTCAATACAAAAAGAACCGACTGAAGATGTTTTTGCTTGGCCGCTAATGATAACACGATCTTTTTTATTTAAGCAATTTAACGCTCCCCCTCTTTCGGAAAGCTGTATGGCAGAAAGCTTGTTTTTGTGAAGTCTCTTTGACCAAAAAGGAACCAAAGAGCAGTGTGCCGAGCCTGTAACAGGGTCTTCTAAAATGGACGCCTGAGGGGTAAAAAAACGTGACACAAAATCACAATCACGCCCTTTGGCAGTAACAACAACTCCCCCTGGATCAAGATTTATTTGATCAAACTCCTGTCTATTGATTTGAATGTTTTTAATCTCCTCTTCCGAATCATATACCAAAACATAATCTCTTGATTTATATACTTCTTTCGGAAGAATATTTAATGACCTTTCAATATTTATTGGCAGCGTTGAAACGAGAGGCACTCTTGAGGGAAAATCTAATGAATAGAACTCATCTTCTATTAACACAGACAGCTCTCCACTTAAGGTTTTAAAAATAATTTTATTTGAAGGATAGTCTAAGATTTTTTTTAAGCAATGAGCCACTGCAAGCGTCGCATGACCGCACAAATCCATCTCAATTTCTGGAGTAAACCAACGCAACGGAATCTTACCTCCTTTGTCAATAAAAAAAGCAGTCTCTGGAACGGCATTTTCTTTTGCTATTTGCAAAAGGAGATCATCTGAGAGCCATTTAGTTAGAGGGACAATACAGGCCGGGTTTCCATCAAAAACATCATTTGTAAATGCGTCTACTTGATAAAGGTTCAATATCATTTTTTGGTTAATAACTCCTGCCAAAACAAATAGGTTTGTTCAATATAATTATCATTGTTTTTGTTTTTTGCCCACTTATTTGCTGTTTTTACGGTAGTTAGGGCTGCTTCACGATTCCCATTTTTCTCTAGTATTTTTGCCTTTAGCAAACCATATCTAAAGTTTTGAGGGCTTTTGTAAATTGCTTTATTGATAAAAAGAAGCGCCTCATTTAAATCCTTACCATTATTACTATAGTATTGTGCTGCTTCAAAATAGGTTCTGTGAGGAATCGTTTCAGGGCTTTTCATTAACTCGGCCATTTGCCCCTCTATTTTGACGTCTACTTCAAACTCTATAGGAATCACCACCAATGTATTTTCCCATAGAAGTTGAAGATTTAATGAGTTTGACTTGAGTTCTGCAAATTGTATTGTAAATGTTTCAACATAATCATCGATTATGGTGGGTCTTACGTCAAACCTAAAGACATCTTTTTGTGGGTCATATGAGTTACCGGCAAGACTTCTTAATGTTGTTTTTGAATGAATGATGATCGTCCAACGGTCTTTTCGTGGTATGGTATAGACGGCATATGTGCCAGCCTCAATGAATTGATTCGCAATCTTAGCCGATTCAAGTAAGGTGATTTTAGTTGAAGCATTTGCTCCTGTTCTCCAAATCTTATTGTAAGGGACTAAATTGCCAAAGACAATTCTTTCTCTTGCTGAGGGCCTAGAATACTCTAGAGTTACTTTGGTTAAGCCTATTTCTTGAGAAATTGTACTAAAAGGGCTTAAGGTTGGGGTTTTTAGTCGTTGGCTGTAACTAGAAGAAACACTTAAAAACACGAATAGTAAAGGAAAGAGATATTTCATGAGACTAAATTTAGTAAATTTAATACAAACAAATTTTAGAGAGAGCCTATTTACGTATGAGCTTAATGAGATCCATTTGTTAATTATTAAAAAGAATTCATCCAGATAAAAATCATCAAATATCAATTATGTATACAAGCCATAATTGAGCCCCTAAAATAATTGAATATTCTATAAAAAATAGTTTTTAATAAGTATTTTTGATGTAAGTGAACCCAGATAAAATAACTGACTTTTTTAGTTTAAGCGAAGAGATGAAACAGACCCTAAATAAGAGCAACTTAATTGGAGACTTAAAAACCATCACTGGCGAGAAATATATTCTTACCGCTGAATGGACTAAAGAACCTTACTCTAAAGGGTGGAGATATGGTGACGGAAAGGTGTTGGCAGTTGTAAAACCCGGCAAATTGATAGAAATATGGAAAATTCTTCAGAGATGTATAAGTGAAGATATTATTATTATCATGCAAGCGGCAAACACGGGCTTAACAGGAGGATCCACACCTTATGGGAGTGATTATGATCGTGAAATTATAATCATTAACACCATGCGAATAAATCATATATATTTACTTGACCAAGGAAATCAAATCGTAGGATTGGCTGGCAGCACTTTATACGATTTAGAAAAAAAACTAGAACCTTACAGAAGAGAGCCTCATTCTATTATAGGCTCAACCTCAATTGGAGCTTCTATTATTGGTGGAATTTGTAATAACTCAGGAGGCTCTTTGGTCAAACGAGGTCCCGCATATACTGAATTGGCGCTGTATGCAAAAGTTACTCAGGAAGGAAATTTAGAGTTGGTGAATCAATTAGGAATCAATTTAGGCTCTAAACCTGAGGAAATCCTAAATAACCTACAAGATAAAAACTTCACGAAAGATCAAATTCAGTATCCAGATAAATTAGCATCTGATAATAAATATTCAGAAATAGTTAGAGACATTGATTCAAAAACACCATCAAGGTATAATACTGACAGTCGGCTGTTGTATGGCGCATCAGGGAGTGCAGGAAAAATAGCTGTTTTTGCGGTAAGAGTAGACACCTATCCAATAGCAAAGAAAAATCAGGTATTTTATCTTGGTACAAACAATCCTGACGTCTTCTGGAAAATCAGAAGAGACGTTCTTTCAACATTTAAAACACTACCCAAACTAGGAGATTATCTTCACAGAGATTGTTATGATTCTGCAAAAAAATACAGTAAAGACAATTTTATTGTTATAGAAAAGTTGGGAACAAATTTTCTCCCAACACTTTTTAAGTTAAAGAGAAGTGTTGACCTATTATCAAAAAAATTCAAATTTCTCCCTAACAAATTATCAGACAGACTCATGCAGTTTTTGAGCACTTTTTGGCCGAATCATCTTCCAAAAAGGATGGAAGAATATAGAGATTTATTTGAGCATCATTGGATCATAGAAATGTCTGATGAAGGTATTGAAGAGGCTAGGGAGTATTTTAATAAATTTTTTAAAACAAATGAGGGTAGTTTTTTTGAATGCTCTCCAAAAGAGTCAAAAAAGGCCTTATTGCATAGATATGTTGCCGCAGGTTCATTTAGTAGATATCATACACTTTATGAGAAAAGATTAGGAGGATCCTTGTCTTTGGATATTGCTTTGCCAAGAAACGAAAAGGAGTGGTTTGAAAAACTACCACCAGAAATTGACGACTTATTGGAGTTAAAACTATATTATGGCCACTTATTTTGCCATGTAATGCATCAAAATTATATTGTTAAAAAAGGAGTAGATGCGAAGGCCTTAAGGGAAAAATTATTAAAAACGTATGATGTAAGAGGCGCAGAATATCCTGCCGAGCATAATGTTGGACATGAATATTCTGCGAAACCTTCTTTAAAGAAGGTTTATCAAGAATTAGACCCAACAAACACGTTTAACCCAGGAATTGGCAGAACGAGTAAGAGAAAATATTGGAAATAAAAAAGTGTGACACCTTTTTAAGCTTCACCCTATTGCTTTTAACAGAGTTTTAGTTTTTTCCAATAATTCTTTCCAGTTTTTTTTGAGCCTCAGAAAAATGCTTGCTTAGTTTAGGAATTTGGTTTTCTCCATACCCCTGCTTCATTCTTTTGTTAGAGATCTTTAATAATTTAAGTAACTTTTTTGCCGCTTCCTTTTTAACTCCTGGAACTGTACTCCCAATTTCATCAAACCAAATAGGAGAGGACTCAGCAAATGCGTAACTATCCATCATAGGCCATTCAGAACGAGTGCCGACAACTCTTGCAGTTACCCACCCCCCTTTGGGAATTTTAATTGAGCCACGATAAGTTTCACTAGCACCCGTCTTTCCTCTTTGTGTATCAACGAGAAGACCATTGACAAAGATTTCTACTTTTTCATAAGGAACAACAGAATGAACGACTAGTTTCCATGGCGCTTTCTTTTTACTCGATTTGATGACCTCGCCCACCTCATAATTGTCCACGGAAAATAGAATCTGTGGGCCATTACTCACAAAACTTCTTCCTTTTTTAAGTGCATTTAAGTAATTTTCAAGCGTTATTTTTCCTTTAGGCTTTACATATACTCTTGTTGCTCCAATAGCCATAGTTCTATAAAGATCATTCATGACATCGCTTCCTGCAGTTAAAGCAATTGGAATCCCCAGGTTAAGAAGCTCATGCCATAACGAGGCTGTTCCAATTTCATCCGTCCATAAACAGGCTATTTCTAAAAGATCGACCTCTCCCATAACAGCATCGGCGACTAATGAAATAGGAACAGAGTTGCCACCACCTTCTTTAAATGGGTCTTTTATACCAACAGGGTGAACATAGCCCCCTAAACCATTTTGTTCTCGGGCAAATCGAAGAGGTTCTGCATTCAGCCTGTCGTCTGTTCCATAAATATCATATCTAGGTCCCCAAACCCAAGGCCAGTATAATTCTTTTGTTCCTATTAGATTTAAATGTCCTAAAAAATGAGATCGGATTTCTTGACCAAAAGAAAGAATGGGCAACTCTTTATTTTGCCAACCGAAAAGATCTTCTTGAAGAAATCTATTTCCAAGATTAGCCACCAATGGAAAGCCAATATCTATTTCTTCTGCTTTAAGGTCTATGAGTATATCTTCTGGATCTAATTGATTTGTACCTCCATAATTAAGATGAAAATGAGTGTCAGCAGAGTACCAACCAGCCTTGTTGGCATTCCAAATTCTGTTTAAGTTAATTGTTGTTTGTGTGGTCCCATTTTTCAAAGTTACTTCCTTCACTTGTTTCTTCGTAGAAAAACCATGTACTGCCGATATTTTGAGTTTTCCAATTGGAGCTTCAACTTCAATTTCTCCGGGTGAATAGAAAAAAACCATTCCATTTTGACCTTCTGAATGTACAATTCCGGAGTTCGGAATAATGGGATGCCCGTTTTCATCCACAATATTCATCCTAACGGCTTCTGTTATTCCGTCAACTTGACTGGTAATGGTCAATTTTCCGGTTGCAGTACCCCAATTCCATTTTTTGACGGCTAATACCTCGAAAGAACTTCCATTTACAGAAACCCTTTTCAATTCAGAGCGTTCGTTTTTATTGTTTTCAGTAAAATAAACCCATTGACCATCAAAACTAAACTTGGGAGATACAGGCAGATTGTTGCTTTTGGTAAGAAGCATTTTACTCTCAGGGGTAAAAATATTTAACAAACGAAGTTCATAATTGTCTCCATTAGGCCAAGTATAGGCAAGTGTTTTGTTGTCTGGAGACAATGTAAAAGCTGCTTGGGAGACAAAATTTTCCTCGATTAAAGGAGACGAAGTGCCATTTCTGGTATTTAATATTTTAACGGAATCATATGAAAACCCTGTTTTGTGAAGATAAATAATAAAACTTTCATCTTGGGTGGGCACAGGAAGACGCTCTAAGCTTTTTTCTTGAGTTAAAGTTACTTTCTCCAAAGAAGCGAGGCTTATTTTACAAAGGTCAAAGGATCCTTTTTTTGCAGAAGAATAGTAAATATTGTCTCCGTTAGCTGAAAAAATAGGATCAAGATCTATTGCCTCTGAGCTTATCAAAACAGTTTCTTTGTTAGAAATTAAATTGAGAATAATGATGTCTGTATCCTTCCCATTGTCTCGAACAAAAACAATTTTGTTTCCATCAGGAGACCAGTTAGGGCTAGAATCAATTCCAGGAGAAGAAGTAATCCTTCGAGCTTCTAGTGTTGTAAGATCCATGATCCACAACCATCCTTTAGCGGAAAAAACGACTCGATCGTTTAAAGGAGATGGAGCAGGGTCCGTAGGTCCAGAATTTAAGACAGGTAACTCGTAACCCTCCAAATACACATGATGCCCATATCCGACAACTTTTGGATATCGATTTGTCCATTGAGCATTAGCAAAATAGGACGTTAAGAGAATAAAACAGATAACAAGCTTAAAATTGTTCATGATTTTTTAAATAATGCAGTGTAATTTAAAAAATTAATATGAAATTTGATGGCCGGAAGAAGGAGTCATGGTCATTTTTTTAAGTGGTGGTGAAAACTGAGTTAGCCTAATCCCTTTTACAGCAGTTTTATATTCGTCAATGGTAGGTGTTCTACCAAGAATGGCAGCAAGTACCACAACAGGTGTAGACGCTAATAATGATTCACCCTTCTTACGATCTGTATCAGCGACCACACGTCCTTGAAATAAACGTGTAGAAGTAGCCATAACGGTATCTCCTTTTTCTGCTTTTTCTTGGTTACCCATACAAAGATTACAGCCTGGTCGCTCTAGGTACAAAATATTGTCGTATTCTAAGCGTGCTGAGGTTTTAGGAGCAGCATCATTGAATTCAAAACCAGAATATTTCTGTAGCATTTCCCAGTCTCCCTCTTTTTTGAGTTCTTCAATAATATTGTATGTTGGAGCAGTCACCACAAGAGGTGCTTTAAACTCTACTTTCCCATATAATTCCTCTAAGTTTTTAAGCATTTTAGAAACAATCTTGATGTCGCCTTTGTGAACCATACAAGAGCCAACAAAACCAAGATCAACATTCTTTTCTCCTCCATAGAAAGAAAGGTCCCTAATGGTATCGTGTGTGTATCGTTTTGAAACATCTTCATTGTGAACGTCTGGGTCAGCAATCATTGGCTCATCAATAATATCCAAATCGACAACAAACTCGGCATAATATTTAGCATTATCATCTGGAGCTAAAGCAGGTTTTTCACCTGACCTAATTTCAGAGATTCTTTGATTTGCTTTATCAATAAGACCCTGGAGAACTTGTTTTTTATTGTCCATCCCTTTTTCAATCATAATCTTGATTCTACTTTTTGCGATCTCCAATGATTGAATAAGAGTATCATCCTGAGAAATACAGATAGAAGCTTTTGCTTTCATTTCTGCTGTCCAATCTGTAAACGTGAATGCTTGGTCTGCAAGTAATGTCCCTATATGAACTTCAATAATTCTTCCTTGGAACACATTTTCACCGTTAAATTTCTTCAGCATTTGAGCTTGTGTAGCATGAACGACGTCTCGGAAATCCATATAGTCTTTCATTTTCCCTTTGAAAGATACTTTTACAGATTCAGGAATAGGCATTGATGCTTCTCCTGTTGCTAATGCAAGAGCAACCGTACCAGAGTCTGCTCCGAAGGCAACGCCTTTTGACATTCTTGTATGGGAGTCTCCACCGATTATGATGGCCCAATCATCAATAGTTAAATCGTTTAGGACTTTATGAATCACATCCGTCATAGCAGGATAGATTCCTTTTGGATCACGCCCGGTAATAAGACCGAAATCATTCATAAATTTCATGAGTCTCGGCGTATTTGCTTGCGCTTTCAAATCCCAAACAGAAGCTGTATGACAGCCCGATTGATAAGCGCCATCTACAATTGGCGAAATCACTGTGGCGGCCATCATCTCCAATTCCTGTGAAGTCATCAGACCTGTTGTATCTTGAGAGCCAACAATATTGACCTCAACACGAACATAGGAGCCAGCATGGAGTGCTCCTGAAGTTCCAACAGCATTTTTATTAAAGATCTTCTCTACTGCTGTGAATCCTTGTCCCTTGTGATATACCTCTTTGGATGGTGCATATACAGGTGGAACTTCTATTCCAATCGTCTTAGCTGCAAATGTTTGAAGTTTTTTACCAAAGACAACAGCGTA
>MDTG01131450.1_pt1 | contig 11255 bp, 7 predicted proteins | sample 811421 | NCBI WGS metagenome assembly MDTG01 (sample SAMN05326645, study PRJNA326480) | marine metagenome | isolation source: seawater | place: Pacific Ocean: South East | collected 2011
GCGCGGGTGGAGGTGGCGCAGGCCACCCCAGCGCTCGAGCTCGTAGCCGCCCAGGGTTGGCGCCGCGCCCTCCGCGGTCAGGATCACTCCGCTCAGCGCGAGCAGCGCGCTCCCGGTCGCGGCCAGGCCGAGCGCGCCGCCCCCGACGCTCCAGGCGCAGGCGCCCGCGGCGCCCAGGGCCAGCAGACCGCCGCTGAGGCCCTCGTCCGCGCGCTCGCGCAGGAGCGCGCGGGCGCTGGCGCCCAGGGCGAGCAGCGCCCACAGGGGAGCGCTGAGCGGCACGCCTTCGGGGAGCGCGCGCTGGAGCAGCGCCAAGGAGCTCAGCCAGAGGGCGGCGGCCGCCGCGCAGCCGGTGGCCGCGTCGCCGCTCGGGCCGCGGCGCAGGGGCCAGCCCAGGGCCGGGATCAGCAGGCCGAGGCTGAGGGCCCAGCCCGCCCAGGCGGCAGGGGCGGCGCTCGTCAACTCGAGCATGCCGAGCAGCGCCGCGCCGGCGCCGAGGGTCAGGGTGATCAGGCTGCCGAAGCCGACCCGCAGGGCTGCGCCTTCGCCGGCGCCGGCGTGGCGGACCACGAGGGTCAGGGCCAGGGCCAGCTCGAGGGCGATCAGCGCCAGCAAGAGGTCCTCGCTCCAGCTCGCGAGCGCGAGGGCCGCGCCGAGCAGGCCCAGTGCTGCGCCGCTCGCGGCGACGCCGGGCTGGGCGCCGGCGACCTCGACGCGCCCCAGGGCCGCGGCGGCGAGCAGGAGCAGGGCGCCGAGCAGGATCGCGCCCCGCTGCGCCTCGAAGGAGGCGCGCAGAGGGAGGGCGACGCCCCCCCGTTGCCCAGGCGCGCCGACCGCGAACCAGGTGGCGGCGCGGCTGGCCTGGGCCGCCTCGAGCTCCACCAGGTCCAGCCCGCCGTCGCCGTCCGCGTCCAGGGCCGGCGGCGGCGGGGCGCCGAGCTCCTCGGCGCGCAGGCGGCCGTCGCGGCGCCCGCTCGCGTTGGCGCGGTCGAGAGCCAGCCAGTCGGCCTCGGCGCCGTGGCGCGGCGAGCGCCAGCTGAGGTCGAGGCCGGCGTCGACTTGCGCGGCCGGGCCGACGCACACCAGGGCCCACAGCGCCGCCGCCAAGAGCGCCACGGCTGGCGAGAGGCGGCTCAGGCGAGGGAGGCTGCGCGCGAAGAGCAGCGCGCCCGCGGCCCCCAGGAGGGGGAGCAGGATCGTCCACAGGACGAGGGAGGCGTGCTCGGCAGGGGCGGGCGGCATCGAGAGGGGAGGTTACCAGGGTGGGTCGGGGCGGGGCGGCTGTCGCTGGTTTGGAGGGCGCCTTGGTAGTGGCTTGAATTTGAATCTGAATTCGAATCAAGAGTTAGGAGTGGCTGTCGCTTGCCTCGAGACCGCCCACCTTGCGGTGAAGGTGTGGGCGAAGACGGCGCTCGGGCTGCGCGAGGGCTGCTGTCACTGGCCCGGAGGCCGCCTGGGCACAGCCTCTTCAACGCAAAGGCGCCAAGGCGCAGAGGCGCAGAGAGGGCAAGCAGTGAGGGAGGGCGCAAGGCGACCGGCTGCCCGATCACCTTTGGCCTGCGAGCGCCGCTCTTTGCGCCTTGGCGTCTTGGCGTCTTTGCGTTGAACGAGCTCTCGGAGCGCCGCTCAACACACACGACCAACTGCGCGGGCGCCGGAGGTCCAGCGACAGCCCTTCCTCATTCCTGATTCAAATTCAAGTTCAAGTTTGCAGTCGGCGTCATGACGCTCTCCAGCGCCATTGCCCCCCGGCTACCCCAGCGCCAGTGGCCACAGCGCGGTCTGCAGCGTGATCACGATCTCGCGGGGCGAGAGCAGGCTGACCATCGAGCTGAGCTGCGGCGGCTGCCCGCGCAGCGCGGCCGAGGCGTCGAGGGCGGCTTGGCAGCTGTTGAGCGCGATCAGCGCGGGGACCGTGTCCCGGCCTTCGAGCTCGCTCAGGACCTCTGCGACCTCGGCCTCGGCGGCCTCGACCTCCTCGGCGCTGGCGGCGCGGACGGCCTGGCAGAGGCGGGTCGCGGCCTCGAGGCCGTGGGGGACGTGGGCGATCAGGCGCTCGGCGAGGGCGGCCAGGCCGCGGGCGCACACCTGGGGGCCCCAGGCCTCCAGGCCGCGGATCCAGGCTGCGACCTCGAGCTGCTGGCCCCGGGCCAGGCCGCGGCCGGCGGTGTAGGAGGTGAGGTCCAGGACGGCGGGGCGCGCGGGGGGGCGCTCGAGGACGGCGCGGGCGGCGGGGTGGTCGAGGTAGGCCGCGAGGCGGAGCTGCTCCTCGCTCAGCTCGCCCGCGCGCAGGCGGGCCCGGAGCCGGTCGGCCTCTTCTTCGGGGAGCTCCGGCGCGGCGCGCTGGTCATGGCGGAGGGACTCGTCCATGGTGCTCCTGGGGTCGGCAGCGAACCCGTAGCGGGAAGCAACGAAACGGCAACCAACGAAAAGGGGCGGCAGGGATCCTGCCGCCCCTCGCTCAGGTTCGAGACGTGCGTTCGCTCAGATGCCTTCCTTGAGGCGAGCGGCGAGGGCCGCGTCGAGCTGAGCGATGTTGTCCATGGCCTCGACGGTGCGCTGAATGTCGTATTCCAGGCGGCGCCACTTGACCGTGTTGCCGTCGACGACGACGTAGCAGGCGCGGTTGTCGCGGTCGCGCGGCTGGCCGACCGAGCCCACGTTGACGATGACCTTCTGCTCGGCCATGTCCGGGTACTCGTAGACGTTGTCCAGCTCGGCCGAGGTCTTGGTCTCGTACTTGTCGGTGATCACGCAGGGCATGTGCGTGTGGCCGACGAAGAGGAAGCGCTCGAAGGCCGCGAAGATCTCCTCGAACTTCTCGGTCGGGCCGAAGCCGATCTCGGTCGCGAGGATGTACTCGTTGGTCGGGTCGCGGGGCGAGCCGTGAATGAACAGGTCCGGGCCCTCCTCATGGCGCAGGGGGAGGTTGGTCAGGAACTCCCAGCGCCGGCGAACCGCCGAGCCCGAGAAGAAGCCGGGCTTGAGCTGGTCGCGGGTCCACTCGATCGCCTTCTGCGCGCGCAGGTTGAAGGCGTAGGCGCCGTGGACGAGCGCCTCGTCGTGGTTGCCCTTGAGGCACACGCGGCAGCGCTGCATGACCATGTCAACGCATTCGAGCGGTTGCGGGCCATAGCCGACCACGTCGCCCAGGCAAATGATGTCGGTCACTCCAAGCGACTCGATGTCCTGAAGGACGACCTCGAGCGCCGAGATGTTGGAGTGGAGGTCCGAGATGATTGCGAACACGCCGCTCCTCCTTGTTGGCTAGGGAGTCTCTGCAATGCAGAACCATCTTTCCAGGGGGGGTATGGGTACGACAATTCAATTTGTTCGCTAACTCCTTTGGTGTCGGTTGAAGACGCGCCGGCTCGGTGGGCGAGTCCCAGCGCGGCGGGTATAACGAGCGGCCGGAAAGCCAGGAGTTAGGCCCTTGAGCCCGGAGCCCACCCCCCAGAATCCCGATTGGCGCCGCGTCGGCCGGTCCACGGTCGTGCCCTTGCTCCTCCTGGTGGCCCTGCTGGTCCTCCTGGGGCACATGCACATCGACCTGGCGACGGGCTACACCGCTCCCCGCCTGGTCTGCGACCAGGGCGGCGGCTTCCTCTTCTACGACGGAGGGACCCGCGACTCGGGCTTCTTCTTCCGTGAGGTGAGCGAGGCCGACGGCAAGGTCACCTTCAGCAAGCAGCAATACGTGCGCGGCGTGCTCGCCGCGGCGGCGCTGCAGCCCGAGCGGGTCGTGACCCTGTATGCGGACCGCAAGGGCAAGGACTGGTTCTATTCGCTCAGCAAGCGGGACACGCTCGACCGCACCTGGAGCGGGACCTTCTCCGACCGCGACCTGCACCTCGACTTCCCCCGCCACGTGGCGAGCCTCGACTCCTCGGTGTACGTGTTCGGCAGCGACGCCGCGGGCAACCTGCGCGCGGTCGCGATCGAGTCCCAGCGTCGCTCGCTCCGGCCCGTGGCGACCCTGGATCGCGCCGCCCTGGTCGAGGGGCTCGAGCGTGACGCCGAGCAGCGAGTTCGCCCGCCCCTCCTGTTCAGCACCGCCGTCCACCAGGGCGAGCTCTACATCGCCTGGCGGGTCGGGACCGAGGTCCGCACCGGCGGCGTTCCCCCCGGTGAGGTGCGCTGGTGCCGCTTCGACGGCAAGGGCTTCGGCGCGCTGCACCGCTTCCAGACGGACCTCTCGGCCTTCACCCTCGGCGAGGGACGGGACGGGAAGCTGCGCCTCTACGGGGTCGGCTACGGCAAGCGCGACAGCAAAATCCTGGTGTTCGAGCTGGAGGGCCTCGAGCGCGAGACGGACTTCCGCCCCGCCGCGCCGATCGCCTATCAGCGCGAGGGCCTGACCGGCGGCGCCGGCGTGGTCGCGCTGGCGACCGGCCACACCCCCAAGCACACCTTCCTCTTCGCCCAGATCGGCGCCGCGATCCGCTACCTCAAGGACTCGGGCGACGGCTTCGGAGAGTGGAAGGACCTCGCGCGCCGACCCAAGGAGCAGACCGCCGTCGTCTACGGCTGGGTCGCCTCGCTCCTGCTGATCTCCGTCCTGCTGATGGTCGCGGGGGCGCGCTCCTTCGTGGCGCGCCGCCAGCGCGGCGCCAAGCCTCAGCCGCAGACCGAGCGCCAGAGCCTCGACGAGCTGGCGAGCATCCCCGAGCGGGCCCTGGCCTTCTCGATCGACCTGGCCCTGATCGTGGGCCTCAGCTCGGTCCTGATCCCGCTCTTGCCCAGCTACGGCGGCGCCTCGCTCCCGCAGGAGCCGCGCGCCCAGCTGACCCTGCTCGCGCTCTTCACCGTGCTCCTGCTCGGCTACTTCGTGGTGTGCGAGGCCCTCTTCGCCCGCACCCTCGGGAAGCGCCTGCTCGGGCTCGAGGTCCAGGACGTGGACGGCGGACGCCCCTCCTTCGGCAGCGCGATCTACCGGAACGTGTTCCGGATCGAGCTCCTGCTGCCCCCCCTCTACGTGGTCCCGGTGCTCTCGCTGCTGCTGATGCTCACCAGCCAGCACTGCCAGCGCCCAGGCGACCTCGTCGCGCGAACCACCGTCCGCCGCAGCGAGACGGCGGGCCGCGCCGAGGCCGAGGGCGAAGGCCTCGGAGACGCGCACCAGGAGCCGGCTCAGGAGCAGTAATGAGCGAGCGAGGCCCAGTCCCGGCGCTTCCGGTCCCGGCGCTCCCGACTCGTGTCGCTCGCTTCGCGGGGAGTTGGTATCCGGGGACGGCCACGGCCCTCGGCGCCGCGGTGGAGGAGGCCTCCGGGCCGGAGGTCGCGCGCGAGCGCGCGACCGCGCTGATCCTGCCCCACGCGGGCTGGCGCTACTCGCTCCGGATCGCGGCGCCCGCCGTGGCGCGGGTCGAGGTCCCCGAGCGGGTCGTGTTCCTCTGCCCCAACCACCGCGTCCCGCCCCCGGTGGTGGCGGCCTGGCCCGAGGGCAGCTGGCAGACCCCGCTCGGCCCGGTGCCCGTCGATGCCGAGCTGACCCAGCGCCTGCTGGACGCCTGCCCGCGGGTCAGCGCCGGGACCGAGGCTCACCTCGAGGAGCACGCGATCGAGGTGCTCTTGCCCTTGCTCCAGCGGGCGCAGCCGCAGCTGAAGATCGTGGCGGTCGTGGTCGCCGAGCCGAGCTACGAGGGCCTGGCCGAGATCGGGCGCGGGCTGGCCGAGGCCGTGCGCGGGCTCGGCGGGGCTGCGGGGGAGGTCCTGATCGTGGCCTCCAGCGACATGAGCCACTTCCTGAGCGCCCCCGAGGCGCGCCGGCGCGACGAGCGCGCCCTGGAGCGCCTGCTGGCCTTCGACGCCGAGGGGCTGCTCGAGCGCTGCGTGAGCGAGCAGATCAGCATGTGCGGCGTGCGGCCGACGGTGGTCGCGCTCGAGGCAGCGCGGGCGCTGGGCGCGACCCAGGTCGAGCTCGTGGACTACGGGCACAGCGGCGAGGTCAGCGGCGACGAGAGCAGCGTGGTCGGCTACGCCTCGGCGATCGTCCGCTAGCTTTTCGGCGGAGCCTGAGCCTCGGGCCTCCAGACGTTAGGATCCGGCCTCAGAAACGCAGGAGAGGCCGTGGCGAACCGAGGACAAGACCCCGACCTGGTCAAGCACCTGGACCTGGCAGGCGACTTCATGCGCCTGCGCCTGGGCGAGGCGTCGGTGCCGCGCGTGGGGATCATTCTGGGCTCGGGCCTGGGCGGCCTGGCCGAGCGGATCGAGGACCCGATCTACATTCCCTACGCCGACGTGCCCTACTTCCCGGTCTCGACGGTCGAGGGACACGCGGGTCGGCTCGTGATCGGCGACCTCCCGGCGCCCGACGGGACCAAGACCCGCGTCGTCGCCCTGCAGGGGCGCTTCCACCTCTACGAGGGCTACGGCGCCAGCCAGGTCGTGTTCCCGGTGCGGGCCCTGGCCCGCCTCGGCGTCGAGGCCTTCGTGATCACCAACGCCGCCGGCGGGATCAACACCGACCTCGCGCCAGGCGACCTGATGATGATCACCGATCACATCAACCTCACGGGTCAGAACCCGCTGATGGGCAGCCACGACGATCGGCTCGGGCCGCGCTTCCCCGACATGGGCGAGGCCTACGACCCCGAGTTCCGTGAGCTGCTCAAGGCGGCGGCTAGCGAGCAGGGGCTGACCCTCAAGGAGGGTGTCTACACCGTCCTCTCCGGCCCCTCCTACGAGACCCCGGCCGAGGTGCGCATGCTGAGCAAGCTCGGCTGTGACGCCTGCGGCATGTCGACGATCCCCGAGGTCGTGGCTTGCCGGCAAATGAGCGTGCGGGTGCTGGGCATTTCGCTGATCAGCAACCACGCGGCGGGCCTGAGCGAGAACCCGCTCACCCACGCCGAGGTGATCGAGACCGCGAATCGGGTCGCGCCGAGCTTCGTGGACCTCGTGCGGACCACCGTCCCCCGCCTGGTCGAGGCGCTCGGCCGGAGCTAGCGCGTGGAGCAGCCGCCCCGCTTCACCGAGGTCCCCGACGAAGTCGCCCCGGCCTTCCTCGAAGCGGAGGGGCTGATCGCGCAGATGTTCGAGCGGCCGGTCCTCACCCCCGAGGAGGCCACGATCACGGTCGCGGGTGACCGCTACCTGCTCATCCGCGCGGACTCGCTCTCGGTCAAGTTCGCGGAGCGGATCCGGGAGCTGCTCGGGAGCCGGCTCGAGGACGACCACGAGCACGTGGGCGTCGCCCACGAGATGCTCTACGCGCTCTCGCAGGCCCTCGGGACCGCTGACGCACGCGCCGTCCTCGATCGGGACGGGGTGCGCGAGCTGGACGACCCCGCCCAGCGCCTGGCGGTCGGGCCGAGCCACTTCGCCCACAGCGGCTGGGGCCGGGTGCGGATCCACGGCGAGTCCGAGGTGGCGCCCGAGGACCCGCGTCAGCTGGTGCTGCACTACGAGCACCTCCACTCCTTCGAGGCCGACGCCTACCTCGCCGCCGGCGCGGCGGTCACGCGCCCGGCCTGCGTGATGAACGCCGGCTACTCCTCGGGGTGGTGCACCGAGGCCTTCGGCCAGCCCCTGGAGGCGGTCGAGGTCACCTGCCGCGCGCTGGGTGACGAGAGCTGTCGCTTCGTGATGGCGCCGCGAGGCAGCCTCGCGCAGCGGGTCGTCGAGCTCGGCCAGGCCCTGGGGAGAGAGCTGACGCCGCCGCCCGCCTACGTGCTGGGTGAGCGCGTCATGGACAAGGTGGCTGCGGCCGAGGCCGAGCGAGACCGCTCGCTCAAGAGCCTGCAGGCGCTCTTCGAGAACGCTCCCTTCGGGGCCTTCGTGCTCGAGCGGCGCGGAGACGAGCTCGTGATCGCGGGCGCGAACGTGGCGGCAGACGAGATCCTCGATCTGCCCTGCCAGGCCATGACCGGCGAGCGCGTGCGAGACATGTTCCCCGGGATCCCAGACACCCCCTTGGACGGGGTCGCTGGCCGGATCCTCTCGGGCGAGCAGGGGCGCTTTCACGACCCTCGCCTGAGCTACAAGGACGAACAGATCGAGGGGGTGTTCGAGGTCCACGCCTTCCTGTTCGAGTCCACGCGCGTGGCGGTGTTCTTCCGCGACGTGACGATGCTGGCGCGGGCCGAGGAGGCCGCGCGCGCAGCCGAGCGCCTCGAGGCCACCGCGACCCTCGCGGGCGGGATCGCCCACGACTTCAACAACCTGATGGCGGGCGTGCTCGGGAGCGTGAGCTTCCTGCGCCGCAGCCGGCCCGGCTGGGAAGAGGCCGACGAGACCCTCAACCGTGTAGCCCTCGCCGCCAACCAGGCCAGCGACCTGGCCCAGCAGCTCCTCTCCTACGCCCGCGGCGGCAAGTACGTCGAGGAGGACCTGGCCTTCGGTGAGCTGGTCGAGCGCGTCGCGCGCGAGCGGCGGGGAGAGGGCGCGAAGGTCCGCACCCGCGTCTCCTCGCGGGCGAGCGTCCGCGGCGATGCGACGCAGCTGCGCCAGCTCGTGGCCGCCCTGCTGCAGAACGCGCTCGAGGCGGCGGGTCCCCAGGGCGAAGTCGAGCTGCGCGTCCACGAGCAGCGGGTGGCCGACGCCGAGGCGCAGCGCCTCGAGCTGCCGCCAGGGCCCTTTCTGGTGCTGAGCGTGCAGGACGACGGCCCTGGCATGAAGGAGGAGGTCCTGGCGCGGGTGTTCGAGCCCTACTTCTCGACCAAGGCGGCCGGGCGCGGGCTCGGGCTGGCGGCGGCCTACGGCGTGGTGAAGAACCACGGGGGCGCGATCGAGCTCGAGAGCGAGCTCGGGCAGGGCACGGCCGCGCTGGCCTACCTGCCGCGGGCGGGCTCGCGTCGCTTCGTGCCCGCGCGCTCGTCCTCGGCCCGGCGCGACTGGGTCGAGCGCCAGGGGTCCCTGGAGGCGGTCGGGTCCCTCGCCTTGGGCCTGGCCCACGACTTCAACAACCTGCTCCAGGTCGCCAACGCCGCCAACGAGCGACTGCGCGCCCACCTCGCGCGCTCGGAGGGCGCTGAGGAGGAGTCGAACACCCTGGCCGTCGCGCTCGAGCGCTGTCAGCACCTGAGCGAGCGCTTGCTGGCGCTGGGACGCGCCCAGCAGGAGCCGATGCGCCCTTGCTCGCTGAACGAGCTGGCCTGCGAGGTCGCGCTCCTGGTCGCCTCGGCCGTGGGCCCCTCGGTCGAGGTCAAGCTCGAGCTGGCCGACGAGCTCCCCGAGGTCCGGCTGGCGCGCTCGCAGGTCGAGAACGCGCTGGTGAACCTGGTGTTCAACAGCCGCGACGCGCTCCCCGAGGGCGGCCAGATCTCGCTGGCCACCGGCCGGGGCGCGGGCTCACCCTCGACCTGCTGGGTCGAGGTCCGCGACACGGGCGTCGGCATGCCCGACGATCTGCTCCAGCGGGCGCGCGAGCCCTTCTTCACGACCAAGGACGAGGGCGGCACCGGGATCGGCCTGGCGATGGCAGACCGGGTCGTGCGGATCCACGGCGGCGAGCTCTCGATCCGCTCCAGCCCGGGCCAGGGGACCCAGGTCCGGCTCTCGCTGCCCGCCGTCGAGCCGCCCGCCGCCAGCACGCCGGCCCTCCGCGGGCTGCGGCGGGTCCTGATCGTGGACGACAACGAGCACGTGGCGCGCTCGACGGGCCAGCTCCTGCGCCTGGAGGGGCTCGAGGTCAGCGAGGCCCGCAGCGGGGAGGAGGCGCTCGAGCTCGTCCGCGGCGGCGAGCGCTACGACGTGGTCCTGCTCGACCTCGTGCTCGAGGGAATGGGCGGGCGCGAGATCTTCCGGCTCTTGCGCGAAGAGGTCCCCGGGCAGCCGATCGTGCTCTTCAGCGGCTACGGCGACCAGAGCCAGGTCGAGGAGCTGCTCGGTCAGGGGGCGGGCTTCATCGGCAAGCCCTTCAGCCTGGACGATCTCCTCGCGGCCTTGCGCCGCGCCTTCGCAGGCAAGTGAAGGTCCACCTCGTCGACGGGACCTTCGAGCTCTTCCGCTGCTTCCACGCCGCGCCTCCCGCCGAGGCCGAGGGGCGCCAGGTCGGCGCCGTGCGCGGGCTGCTGCACACCTTGGCCAAGCTGCTGCGCCGCGAGGACGTCAGCCACGTGGCCGTGGCCTTCGACGGCGCCCTGGATCGCCGCGACGACCCCGGCCCGCCGGGGCAGCAAGGGCTGGCCCTGGCCGCGACCCGCGCGCTCGGGCTGGTGGTGTGGCCCATGGTGCGCCGCTACGAGGCCGACGACGCGCTCGCGACCGGGGCCGCCCTCTACGCGGATCAACCCGGGGTCGAGCAGGTGGTGCTCTGCACGGCTGACAAGGACCTGGCCCAGTGCGTGCGCGCCGACCAGGTCGTGCTCTGGGACCGGATGCGGGGGCGCCGCTACGACGAGCCCGCGGTGCGCGAGAGGTGGGGCGTCGGGCCGGCCTCGATCCCCGACTACCTCGCGCTGCGGGGGGACGCCGCCGACGGCCTGCCGGGCCTGCCTGGCTGGGGCGCCAAGGGCGCGGCCACGCTGCTGGCGCGCTACGAGCGGCTGGAGGCGATTCCGCCCGAGGCCAGCGAGTGGGAGGTCTCGGTCCGCGGAGCCGAGCGCCTGGCGCGCACCCTGCGCGAGCGCTGGCACGAGGCGCTCCTCTACCGCGACCTGATCCGCCTGGCCCGGGACGTCCCCCTCCCCCACAGCCTGGCCGAGCTCGAGTGGCCAGGGGCGCCGCGCGGCGAGCTGGAGCGCTTCTGCGCGCGGATCGGCGAGGAGACGCTGCTCGAGGGGATCCCCCGCTGGGAGCAGGGTGCCTAACGCCGCCGGCACTTCGTCTTAGAGTATGCCCCGCCAGACAGCGCGGCTCTCGCGCGTCAGGTCAGGGGGGGTCGACGCCTCGACGCCCCAGCCGGAGGAGGACCATGCGCTCGCTGATCCCGCTCGCCTTGCTCGCCTTGCTCGCCGCGCCCGCCTCGGCGGACGATCCGCCCGCCAAGCCGGCCGACTCGCCGCAGGCGGGGCCCGCCCCCAAGCTCGAGGTCGAGAGCAAGGACCTCGACTTCGGCGAGATCGTGCACGGCGCCAAGGCGACGCTGAAGGTCGCGCTCAAGAACACGGGGCAGGCGCCCCTCGAGATCCGTCAGGTCAAGCCGAGCTGCGGCTGCACGGTGGCGGACTTCCCCCGGGTGGTCGCGCCAGGCACGGCGGGGGAGCTCTCGCTCGAGTTCGACAGCAACGAGCGCCCGCCGGGCTATCAGTCCTTTCGAATCACGATCTACACCAACGACCCGACGCAGAAGGACCGTGGCAGCTACTGCA
>MDTG01244779.1_pt1 | contig 11255 bp, 11 predicted proteins | sample 811421 | NCBI WGS metagenome assembly MDTG01 (sample SAMN05326645, study PRJNA326480) | marine metagenome | isolation source: seawater | place: Pacific Ocean: South East | collected 2011
GTGAATCTTGAATAATCTTTTGGTGCCCCATGAACTCTAAATAGAAATGGGGTAGATCCAATAATTTTACCGTTTTTCTTACAAATTGTTGATAAATTTCTTATAGCTAAATTGGGATCTAAAAGATGTTCTAAAACATTAAAAATGACAACGTTGTCATATTTTATCTCTAAATTAATTTTTTTTTGTAAATCAATTTTTAAATATTCCTTATTTGTTGGATTGATATTAGAGTATGTTATTTTGCAATTCTTCAATTTAGAATTGCAAAAATTTTTATTAATAATTTCAGAAGCTCCAAATTCTATTATATCTCCATCAAATTTAAATTTTTTGAAAATTTCAAGTTGAAATATTCTTAAAATAGATTTGTTAGAAAATATTAAATTAAAATAATTCATTATCAATCATCTTGTGAATTATAGTTTTAAATTTTAGTGTGGGTTTCCATTTTAGAATTTTTTGGGTATCTGCAATGTTGGCTTTATAACCTCTCAAATCAATTTTTCTTTTATATTTTGATACATTTGTTTTTAAATTCTTTTTATTAATATTTAAATATTTAAAAACTTCTTTGACAAGCTCTTTCAATGAATGGGTTTTTCCAGATCCTATTACAAAATCTCTTGGCTTGGTTCTTTGCATCATGAGCCAAATAGCTCTCACATAGTCAGGTGCCCATCCCCAATCTCTAAAAATATCAACATTTCCTAATTCTAATTTTAAACTTTTATTTTTTTTTATTTTAAGCGCAGTATCAACAATTTTTTTTGTTACAAATTCTTTGGATCTCAGAGGTGACTCATGATTAAATAAAATTCCTGTGCAACAAAAAATATTATATTTCTCTCTATAAATTTTTATGAGCCAATAAGCTGCTGCCTTAGACACCCCATAGGGACTTTGAGGCTCTATTTTTGAGTTTAAGTCGTAAAAATTTTTTTGATTATCCCCGTAAAACTGCCCAGAACCTGCATTAAATAATTTAGTTTTATATTTTTTACGTTTTAAGATTTGTAAAATATTTAAAATACCATCGACATTACTTTTTAAGGAAATATGGGGTGTTTTAAAAGACTTTATTACAGAAGAATCTCCAGCTAAATAATAAATTTCATTTATATTTGAACTCAAAATTTTTTCACAAAATTTAAGTTTTGTTGCAACACCTTTATATAAAATAATTTTTTTAATTATGTTTAATTTTTTTAAACGATACAAGTTTTTGGTTGATGTGTTTCTGGTTGTCCCAATTACCCTGTATCCTTTTTGTAATAAAAAATGTGATAAATAAGCCCCGTCTTGTCCACTAATACCAAAGATAATTGCAGTTTTTTTATATTTCATATACTTAATTTGAAATTATTTCTAATACTTTTAGTATATTAATTAAACCAGTTTTTTTATGAGTAAAACATTAGTATTTACTGCAACTTACAATGAAAAAAAAAATATAAAATATTTAATAGAGAATATAAATAAACTAAGCCTTGATATTGATATCCTTGTAATTGACGATAACAGTCCAGATCAAACGTGGGAAATTTTACAGAAATTAGAGAGGGAATGTAAAAATTTAAAAGTAATAATTAGAAATAATAAATCGGGTCTAGATACTGCTCATAAACTTGCTTTCAATTATGCGATTGAGCATAAGTATGAAAAGTTTATCTCGATGGATGCTGATCTTTCTCATGATCCAAATAATATACCAAAAATGATCAGTATTTTAAATAAATCCTCATTTGTAATTGGTTCAAGATATATAGAAGGTGGCAAATGTGAAATGACAGGTTTTAGGTTAGCAATAAGTATTATAGGAAATAAATTTATAAAAAAAGTCCTTAAAATGAATTGTAATGAATTCACTACTTCGTACAGGGGCTTTAACCTTTCAAAGTTAAGAAATTTTAATTTGAATATGATAAATTCTAAGGGCTACAGTTTTTTTATGGAAACAATTTACAGGCTTAATAAAATCGGAGTAGAAATAAATGAAATTCCTATTCATTTTCAAAATAGAAAACATGGATATTCAAAAATACCAAAAATTGAAATTTTTAGAACTTTAAAAAATTTATTTATGTTATATTTAGATCGTAAATAAAAAAAATCCTAAGTTTCATTTTGAGACTAATTTATCAAATTTTTGTAAACATCTAATGTTTTTAAAGCACAGTCACGCCAACTAAATTTTAAAGATCTATCATATCCTAATTCTTTTAGTTTCTCTAATTTTGATGGAGAGAATAAGGTTTCCTCCAATTTATGTTTCATATTCTCAATATCTAATGGATTAAAATATTCTGCACAATCATCCGCAACTTCTCTAAAGACTTCAATATCCGAACAAATAACCGGACAATTATTTCTCATCGACTCTAATATTGGTAAACCGAAACCTTCCTCTAATGATGGGAAGACAAAACAAGTAGAATTTATTAAAAGATTACTTAATTTATTGTCGTCTCCAATTTCGTGAATAATATTCATGGGTTCTAATTTTAAATTATTAATGATTTTTTTTTCCTGAAAAGAAATTTTTTCTCCTCCAAAAAGAACTAAATCAAAATTATTTCTTATTTTTTCAGATATGGATATGCATCTTAGTAATGAAATAAAATTTTTATATTTTTTTCTTGAGCCAATAAACATTAGAAAAGGTTTTTCAATTTTTTGGCTCGGAAAGGCCTTATCACTAATTATATGATCAGATCCTAAATAAATGACTGAAATTTTATCCTCAGGGATATTATATATTTCCATCAAATCTTTTTTTGTTTTATTTGATATACAAATTAAATGGTCTGAAATTTCTAATGCATCTTTTTTAACAAGGTTATATTTTTTATTAAAGACCATGTTTTTTTCATGAATTAAATCGTATACAGTAGTAACTAATGGTTTACCATTTTTATTTACAGAGGCATTAAAATAAGTTGTATGAATGACATCTGGTTTGATTTTTTTGATAGAATAATTTAAATAAAAATTATTAAAGATATTTAAAAAAAAGGAAGTTTTTGGAATAGGATGTGCAATGTATTTTCCTATAATATTTTTTTTTTCAATTTCTTCTTTCAAATAGTTATTCTTATAAAAAGGTGAAATTACTTTATAGTCGACATCTAAATATGACAAATTTTTAAACAAATTTATGAAATACCTAGAAATACCTCCATATTTTTGACTCCAAAAAATTTTGTGATCATAAACAATTTTCATTATAGTTATTCAACAAATTAAACCTTAATTTAATTTAAATAAATCCTTAATTTTTTTTTTGGGATTTGATGCGTCAGATAGATCAATTACTTCGCATTCTGAGATTTCATAAATTTTATCAACACCATTTAAATAATTCAATTTTCCACTTTTATCTCTACTTTCTTGAAAATTTGCTTCACTGATTTTCTCTATATTCTCTACTTGCAAGTTTTTAAAATATTCATGTTTGTGAAATATATTTGAGACGAAAAAAGCGTTATTTCTCATCAAATTAACCCCAATGAAATAAAAGTTTTTTTTTTTCATAATTTCAATAGCAGCCCTTAAGGACATACCAAAGCATAAATTTGAGTAATGATAATCAGTTCTATTAAAATTATCAATATTTGGAACAGTAATTTCTTTTTCAATTCCAAAAATAGAGTTGTATTCAATAATTGCTATTTTTGAAAAATTTTTTGGAAGTTCTTTTATAATCCAATAGTCAATTCCGTCAATATCTAAACTAAAAATATCAAGATCTTCAAAAAAGTTATGTGAGTCAATTAAATTAAATATATTTCTACTACCTACTTGTTGCTCAATTATTTCTAATTGCCCTTTCCATACTATAGTGTTTTCTTTTACCTTTTCTTTAAAGTTTTTAATGCAGTCAACTATCATTCCACGTGGTGATGTTGTTTCAAAAATAAATTTTGTATTGGACTCAGAATAATCACCAACACCAATTTCAATAAATTTTGGTTTACTTATACTTAATTGACTAGTCAAATAGTCAATAATACCATCTTCCCCATTTTGTGAAAAAATTTTATAATCCAGGTTATTAAGTTTTCTTAAATCAGCATATTTACTTCTCATGTTTAAAAAATGAGAATGACCAATCATCATTTTTTTTTCTATTTGATATTTTTTAAAGTACTTTTCGAATATATATTTTTTGACTTTAGCTATCATCTAATTATATTTATTTGATTTTAAATCAAATATTTTATCACACATGGTTAATGAAGTCATTTTATGTGAAATAAAAATAATGGTTATTGATTTATCAATTGAAAATACATCTTCAATAAATTTTTTTTCTGTTTCATTATCAAGTGCGCTTGTGGACTCGTCTAAAATCAAAATTTTCGGTTTTTTGTATAAAGCCCTAGCTACACCAACTCTTTGCTTTTGACCCACAGAAAGATTGTATCCTCTTTCTCCAACAATTGTATTTATATTCTGAGGTAATAAATTAATTGTTTCATTTAATTGAGCTAGTTTAATACAATCTATTAGCAATTTTTCATCTTCATTTTTAGGATCGCCACATATAATATTATTTTTTACAGAGTCGTCTATTAAGAAAATTTCTTGTGGAATGTATCCAGAATTTTCTAATATGTATTTTTTTTGCTCAATATCATTAATAATTATATTTCCATTTTCAGGTGAAAGTAAACCAAGAATAATATTAATTAAAGTTGTTTTTCCAGACCCTGAGGGGCCAACTATTCCAATTCTATCTCCTTTATTTATTTTTAAGTTTAAATTTTCAATAGTTGAAATACTCTGATTTGGATATTTAAAAGATATATTATTTAATTTTATATTTTTTTCAAACTCAACTTTTTTGAGAAATAAATTTTTATTATTAAGAGAGTTTTTCTTTATTAGAATATTACTTATTAAATCAAAAGATGCTTTTGTAACTTTTAAACTGTTAAGGGAGGTTGTAATACCATTAAAAGCTGGTATTAACCTTATTGACGATACAGCTACTAGAGATAAATAGGGTAAAAAGTTTATGATTTTATTTCCATCCATTGTCGTATAAAGGATAATCAGCACTAAAAGCAATATTGCAGTACTTTCTAACAAAAGCCTTGGAACAAAAGTGATAAAATAATTTTTAAAAATGTTTTCCTCATTTATTTCAACTTTTTCTAAAAATTTTTTTACGTAGTATTTTTCTAAGTTATAAATTTTAATTTCTTTTAGTAATCCAATAGTTTCGTTTAACTTTTGTATTATTTGACCAGAAATCTCTTGAATTTTTTTACCTCTTAAAAATAATCTTTTTTTATTGATTATAAAAATCATAAGAGCGACAATCATTAATGATAAAAAAATAATTATAGAAACTTCAAGATTTGCTGTAAAAAGTAAAATACTTAACGAAATCAATATCAACAAATCTCTAATCAAATTTAGCAAAAATAAAATATGTATAGAAGTATTTCCTATGTCGGTTGTGAATATTCTTATTAATTTCGAAGAATTTTCAGTAAGAATTCTCGATGGATCGTTTTCAATATAATAACTGTAGATTCTATTAATCAAAAAAACTCGAATTTTTTTTGTAAGTTTTCCTTGAAAAAAGAATAGCATGCCGAGCATTAAATTTTTTAAAATAAATGCGAATATAATCACTAAGCTCAAGTAGAAAATTATTTCTGAATAATCTAAAAATTTGAATAATTCAAAATTTGAAATTATGGAGCTAAAAAAATTATCTGGCTGAGGGTTACTCTCGTTTAAAATAAGAGAAAATAATATTGGTATGGAGCCAATACCAAGAATTTCTATTATTGATATTAAAATTATTGATATTAGTAAAAAAGATAAATACCAAATATATTTATTGTCTAAAATTTCAAAAATATTTTTTAGTTTTTTCATACATTATAAATATCTTTAATACTAAGTTTTCAGGATATTTTTTCTTAAAATTAATAAAAAAATATCTTTTTTTCTCATGAATTATTGTGCTGTCCAACCACCATCTAGTAATAAGTTCGTACCAGTGATATATTCTGATGCATCTGATGATAAGAATATTGTTGCACATGTAACATCGTAAGTTGTGGCGAATCTCTTGATTGGTGATTTCTGAAAATAATTTTTTCTGAAATTATTATCTATTTTTAATTTTTTATAATCTTTCTTATTAATTACACCTCCTGGGCAAATGGTATTAATCCTAATATTATGTCTACCATATATTACAGCTAACTGTTTTGAGAATGTATTAATACCACCCTTAATTGCTGAGTAAATTACATTTTCTGATTTGTTAGTCTTCTTGTATATCTGTGGATCTTGAGAAGTAATTCCATATATTGAGCTTAGGTTAATAATTGAACCTTTTATTTTTTTTTTTTTCATTTGAATTGCAGTTATATTTGTCAACCATAGATATGAATTAAGATGAATTTTTATATTTTTTTCTAAACTAGCGAATTTTAAGTTTTCTGACTTAGAAAATTTCCAATCTTTACTTTTAGGATAACTTGTATTTATGAAAATATGAGGTGTACCAAACTTTTTGAAACAAATATCTATATTTTTTTTGTAGGAAATGCCTTTATCAAGATTAAATTGGTAAAACATAACACTTTTTGGTAAATCTATATTGTGCTTATCTAATACAACCACTTTACCACCTAAAGCTGCTAATCCTCTTACGATCTCTTGACCAATATAGCCACATCCTCCTACTACAAAAATTAGTTTTTTATCTAATCTGAATATTTTATTATATTCCATGTTTAATTTATTTCTTTAGACCAGAAATACTTCCAAGATCCTTCCATTTATTTTTATGAATCTCATAAGTATGAACATTATAATTTTTTCCAATACATTTTTTTATAATTTCATCGAAATCACAATAAATATTTTTTTTAATTAGTTTTAATATATTTTTGTTAACCACATAAAAACCAGTATTAATTAAATTTTCTTTCTCCGGTTTTTCTTTAAAATTTATTAATTTATTTTTATTATCAACACCACATACACCATAAGGACTTTTAATTTTTATTTTACAGGTGACTATGGTTAAGTCCGATTTTTTTATTTTATGTGTTTTGAGCAAAGAATCATAGTTAATATCAATTAAAGTGTCACAATTAATTATAAAAAAATTCTCACTTAAATTATCTATATTTTTTAAACCTCCGGCAGTCCCTAAAGGCTTTTTTTCCTCAACGTAATCTATAGTAAAATCAACATACTTTTCTTGAAAATAAGTTTTTATTAAATTAGACTTATAGTTAATAGTCATAACAAAGTTTGTATAATTATATTTTTTGAAATTTCTAATTACATATTCAATCATTGGTATATTGTTAATTGGGATCAAGGGTTTGGGTAATATAGATGTATAGGGCACTAGTCTGGTTCCTTTCCCACCAGCTGTTATAACTATGGTTGTTTTTTTTGGATCTTTAAAAATACTTTTATTAAAAAAATTTGACCATGTTTCTACGTCTATAACCTTTTTTTTATCGTCGACGATTGGGACTAAAGTTAAGTTATTTTGTAGAAATAAATTTTTGATTTTTTTTACAGAATAATGTTTTTTTTTTATAAAAACAAAATTTTTTTTGTGATAATTATTTTTTATACTAGAATTAAAATTAATATTTTTAAGTATAAGTCTTCTAGCATCTCCATCACTGAACGTTCCCATTAATTTTTTCTTTTGATCGATAATTATTACACATCTTTGCCCATTTTCCTGCATTTTGCTCAAACAATCTTTTATTTTAGCTGTTTCGTTTACCAAAAATTTACCAAGCATTTCTTTACTTTTTTATACTCATTATTAAATACATTATTAAACTTTTAAATTTTCTGTTTTCAAGGTTACAATTAATAAGATTGTTTTATTTTAGTAAAAAGTATTTGTTCATCAAACGATGACATGAATTTTTGTACATCAAAAAAATCAACTTGTAAAGTATTAGTGATTATGCAATATGATCATAATTTAGACATACTCTATTGTTTGATTGTCTTTTTAAAATTAGAAAAAATTTATATACATTTATATATCACCAATGACAAAATCTGGAAAAATAATATTAAAAAGACTTGATGTTAAAAAAGATATTTCCAAAAAATACCAAAAGTGGATGAATGATTATGACGTTCATAAATATACAGAACAAAAATATAAAAAAAAAAGTTTATCGGATATTAGAAACTTTGTTAAAAAAAAAAATAAATCAAAAAAAGATTTTTTATTTGGAATTTTTTTAAATGATAAAAATGCAAATATACACATAGGGAACATCAAGCTAGGACAGATAGATTTTATACATAAAAATGCCGAGATAAGTTATTTTATCGGAGAAAAAAAATTGTGGGGTAAGGGGTATACAACATTGGCGATAAAAGAAATTATTAAAATTGCAAAAAAAAAGGGAATAAAGAAGCTTAAAGCAGGATTTTATCAGATGAATACAGGCTCAAAGAAAGTTTTATTAAAAAATGGTTTTAAAATAGAGGGAAAATTTAGGTCTGAAATAATTTACAAAGGAAGACGATTTGACAGATATTGGCTAGGAAAAATTTTATAATAAGAATGGCAAAAAGTATTTCTATTAAAAAAAAAAGATCTAATTATCTCAAGAATAAAACATTAGGTGTTGTATTATTTATGGGTAGAGAAAAATGTGTATTCTCGAATAAAATCAAATATTTATTAAAAAAAAAATCAAGAAAATTATATTATTTTAAAAGTAAAAAAATTGGAGAAAAAATAAAAAAAAATTTTTTAAAAATTAATTACGATTATATTTTTTCTTTTAGAAGTTACTGTATAATAAAAAAAAACATCTTAAGAAAAGTAAGAGTTAATGCTATAAATTTTCATCCTGGATTGCCAGAATATCGTGGAACTGGTGCAGTTAATTATGCAATTTATGATGAATCAAACTTTTATGGATCTACAGCACATATTATTAATGAAAAAATAGATTATGGAAAAATTATTGACGTAAAAAAATTCAAAATAAATAAAAAAGATACAATTAAAGAAATTTTATTAAAAACTTATAAAATCATGGTTAAACAAGCCGTTTTTATAATTAAAAACGTAGACATGAATTCTAATTTTATAAATAGTCAAATAAAAAAAAACAAAAATAACAAATGGTCGAATAAAATTGGAACTTTAAAAGATTTGAATAATTTCTATATAGTAAACAAAAATATCAAAAAAAAAGATCTATTAAAAAAAATTCGTGCTACAAACACAAATAAATTTAAGCCATATATAAGTTTGTATGGTAAAAAATTTGTCTTAAAGTAAAGTTTATTTACTTTTTTAATTTCTTTATTTAATTTAAAATTTTTATATATTGTAATTAAGTGAAAATACAATCTTTGCAAACAAAAAAATTTTTCAATCGAGATAGTAAAAAATGGTCTGAAAAGTCAAAAATATCAAATAAAAAATTACAAAATATAGTTCAGCAAAGAAATAATTATGTTTTTAAAAAATTAAAAAAGATTAAACCAAAATACTTTTTAGATGTAGGTTGTGGATCAGGGGATTTAGTAAACATGTCAAAGCCGTATACCCAAAATTCTGTTGGTATTGATTTTGCAAAAAAAATGATCAATATTGCAAAAAAAAAGTTCCTAAAAAGCAAAAATAACAACTTAGAATTTTATAATAAATCAATATTTAATTTTAAAACAACAAGAAAATTTAATCTAATCTCTGCAAACGGTTTTATAGAGTATTTATCTTTATCGGATTTTTTAAAGTTTATTCTTTTTTCAAAGAAAAGACTTTCTAAAAATGGCTATTTAATCTTAAGTTCTAGAAATAGATTATTCAACGCAGTTTCATTGAATCAATTTACTTTAGAAGAAATAAAGGCAGATAAATTAAAGGAACTTGTTGAGGAAATCATTGATTTAAAGAACTTAAAGTTTAAAAAATTTAAAAAGATAAAAAAAAGAAAAATTACTGAAGTAAAATTTAAACAGCCTAAAACAGGTATAGATGTTGACGTAAGGCATCAATATACACCTAATCAGCTTATTAATTTTCTTGAAAAATATAATTTTGAAGTAGAAGAAATCTATCCAATAAATCTTCATGTTTATGGCAACTCAATTTTAAAAGAGAATAATTGCTATAAATTAAAAATAAAAGATAATCTTAAAAGTGAGGTTTATACAACTTTTATTCCGCATGCCTCAACTTTTATGTTAGTGGCTAAGAAAAAATGAGTCTTTTCATTATAACCTATCATTATGTTAGACCTTTAAAAAATTCAAAATACCCAAATTTAAAAGCTCTAGAACTTAAAAAATTTAAGGAACAGATAAACATTTTAAAAAAAAATACTACAATTCTAAAAATAGATGATCTAAGTCAAGTAAATTTAAATAAAAAAAAAAATTTTTCTCTTCTAACTTTTGATGATGGATATTTGGACCATTATAAGCATGTTTACCCAATTTTAAAAAAACATAATATTTACGCATCTTTTTTTATTCCAATAAAAAATTTGATATCAAAAGATATTTTATCGGTAAATAAAATACATTTTATTTTAGAAAAATTTTATGGGAAAGAACAAAAACTTGAGGAATTAATTAATAGATATTTAATTAAAAAAAAAATTAACTCTAACATTTTAAAAAAGAAATGGAGTTTTAAAAGATCAAAAAGAAAAAAAAGAAATTTTGATAATCAAAAAGTATTTTTTATTAAAGATTTGTTACAAAATATCTTACCTAGCAAAATAAGAAAGGGCTTAGTAAATAACTTATTTAAAAAATATGTTTCTAAAGACTATAAAGACTTTAATAAAAAACTTTATATGAGTGAAAAGCAAATAAAAATATTAAAGAAAAATGGAATGCATATTGGTTCTCACAGTTATGAACATGAATGGTATGAGTTTATGAGTTACAAAAAACAAAAAGAGGATATTAAAAAATCATTTAAAATTTTAAAAAAAAAAAAATTTTTATCAAAAATCAAGACTTTTTGTTACGCATATGGATCGCATAATCAAAATTCAATTAAGATTCTCAATAATGAAAAAATAGATTATGCTTTTACTACAGTAAAAGGCGCAGAGAAAAATATATGTTTAAAAAACAAATTAAAATTAAAGAGGTTTGATACAAATGACTTGGAAAGTCTGAATTTTAATTAACATAATATTGTGATCTGATTGTATAATATATTTTTTTAAATCCAGAATTATTGCCATCAGGCATCAAAA
>MDTG01319951.1_pt1 | contig 11255 bp, 8 predicted proteins | sample 811421 | NCBI WGS metagenome assembly MDTG01 (sample SAMN05326645, study PRJNA326480) | marine metagenome | isolation source: seawater | place: Pacific Ocean: South East | collected 2011
GATTGCATCACTCGCATTGATTGCCTTGACCATTCAGGACCCCTCAAACAAGGATTACGTATACTACTTGGTCGGGACATCTTCACTTCTCGGTATTTTGTTTGTCTTGCCCATCGGTGGTGCAGACATGCCCGTCGTGGTCAGCCTCCTCAACTCAATGTCGGGTATTGCCGCTGCCTTCACTGGATTCGTGATTGGTAACAATGTGTTGATTATTGCTGGTTCCATGGTCGGTGCTGCTGGCTTAATTTTGACCTTCATCATGTGCAAGGCGATGAACCGTACACTCCCTGCGGTCCTGTTCAAGTCATTCGGAGGCGGGGGTAAAGAAACAGTCACACGAACCAAAGTTGGCAGCGATCCTGAAGAAGTTGCGATGGTTTGTGATGGTATCGGTAAGTGTGTCATTATCCCGGGTTATGGAATGGCTGTCAGTCAAGCACAGCACGCAGTCAAAGAGTTTGCAGATTTACTTGAAGCAGAAGGTGTTGAGGTCAGTTACGGAATTCACCCTGTCGCTGGTCGAATGCCCGGCCACATGAACGTCCTGCTTGCAGAGGCCAATGTCCCGTATGAGCAACTCATCGAGATGGACGAAATTAACTCAGAATTACCTGAATGCGATGTTGCTTTGGTTATTGGTGCAAATGATACCGTAAACCCAGTTGCTCGAAGTGGCGAGGGACCACTTGGAGGCATGCCGATTATTGATGCAGATAAGGCCCGAGTGGTTGTCATCATCAAGCGAAGTTTGTCTGTTGGTTACGCCGGAGTTGACAACGATTTGTTCTATGAAGACAAGACGATGATGCTCTTTGGTGATGGAAAGAAGATGATGAACGAATTGAATTCCGCCATCAAGGATCTGTGAATACTTCCCACTGCGTGCCCTAAAGGGCACACAGTGAAGTAAGCGTTAAGGATGGACGTTGGGTCGAGGTATTCAGAGGGTGGAGCATGTCTCGCTATTCACTTCGGCTCGCACTACTCGTCTCCCTCTTGCTTTTGCTCGCAGGGCCTGGTATGGCCATGCATCTCGGACCTCCATCCGATACCAATGGAGATGGCTCTGGAGATCCCACTTGGAGGGCTGGTTGTACCTGTCACGCAGCCTCTCCAAACACCGGGACGTTGGTGAAATTATCCGGGGCACCTCATGCCTATCAGGTCGACCAATCTTACTCGATGACACTGGCCCTTGAGCATACATCCAATCCCGGCGGAGGCTTCTTCCTTTCCACAGAAGGGGTCGGCTCATTCTCGTGGGCTGAAGATCAACTCATTCGTCCTGAGAAGGATAGTGGTGAGGACAAGGAAGCAACCTCGACAAGTTCTGGAATTACACAGGCAGATTACACATCTCCTGCGTCATGGACCTTCACTTGGACCGCACCATCGGCGGATGTGGGTGATGTTTCATTTTGGGTGATTGGAAACATGGTCAATAACGATGGTGCACCTAACTCAGATGATCACTGGAATTCGCTGTCCTTTGTCATCAACTCGCCCAGCGAAACATCCGCAACAGATGACCAGAGCACTCGTGTTTTATCCTCAGGTGATCAGAGCTTATTTGACCAAGAGGTTGATGCCGAGGCTCTTGAAATCGAGCGTCAGAAAGCCATTTCTGAAAATGTGATGGAGAATGGTATCACATGGTTTTTCATCACACTGACTGCCCTGTTGGTTGGCTCCATTGTCCAAAAGGAAATCCTTGAGCGCAAATATCAGACTGGACCTGCGCACTTAGATCGGCAACTCGCATATCCAGAAGGATTGCGTCGAGGTCTACTTACCATCGGTCTCGCTCTGCTAGGGTTATTCTGGTTGTCCGAGGGTGCAGCAGTGTATCTCTGGGCGACATCTTTGTTCTGTAGCGCTTGGGCTGGATATGGTGTTTACCGCACAATATTAGCCGCAAAGACGCCTCCGACGCACAAGGATATGATGTGAGGTTGACAAATGCATCTTCGTCTCTCTCGGGATGTGGAAATGCCTCTGAGGGGTCATTTCGATGAATTGGCCGCACGTGGCACGGGCTTGCTATTCATTCTCAGTATATCTACAGTAGTTTGGTGGACCCAAATCGACCCATTGCTCGAGAGTTGGCTTTCGGCACTCCCCACTTCTGGGCAAGGGAGTTCGGTAACCATCTATGATCCACATGGCTGGATGGCGACACGTTGGTCAATGATTGCACTTTTGGCACTACTCACTACGATACCCTTTGGAATTCACCAGTTACTATCATTTTCCAACGATGGGTTGTTACCAAGTGAGCGAAAATGGGTGCGAAATGTTACGATTGGTGGCGGCTCAGTTGCCCTGTTAACTGCTGTTTACTGGTGGATTTGGGGTTATCCGATCGCGATAGAAAGCGCTGGTGAATTTGGCGGTATAGATGGTATCAATCCGAACTATGATGCGGTGTTGTTATTTGAAGTGGGAATCGGTATCTCATGGTGGATATTCCTCACTGTAATTTCACTTATTGGATTGACCTTCGCGAGACTGTATTCGCTCATGAATTATGAAACATTTGAGCCATTTCGAATTCGAGTCCATGGGTCCATTCTTTTTCTTTGGTGGTTGGTAGCACCATCCGCGCTTGATGCCATTTGGTTCACACTCTCGATTTTCCTAATCTTATTACCAGAAATCGCCATACGTGGAGCCCCCGGAGCAATTCTTTCTGATACGACAAGACCTCCAAAGTCTGTGTTTGACTCAGAAGGAGAATTACATCGCAAAATGTTCGCGATGTGCCATTGTGAAGATGCATGTCCTGCGGTGTCCGACTCATCCGCACCAAACCGCTTGGGTTGGGTCGAAACCCAGGCGTTGTGCTTAGATCCAGATTCCAGAGACGCTTTGCTTGATACAGTAGTGCGTCACGATATCAGTGAGTTGATTATCAGTGGATGTAATGGGTTGCCATTACCTGTGGATTTTCGACAGTCGGTTCATGCCCGTGGTTGTGAATTAACAGGCCTCAATTGGTTGGACACTCCTCCTGAAATGGCCGAACGCGAATCCTCACTATCGGGGTTAGTTTTTCTCGATTAGTTTGATGTTTTTACCAATCCACAATGCGTGGGCTTGAAGCATTACGCTGTTCTCGCAGTTAACATGAGTCGACTTGCCAGAGTCGCAATTGCCATTGCAATTGTCCTCGCAGGTCAGTGGTTATCGGGGCAGCCCAACCTGTATATGCCCATTTTCGACGCAATTCGGGAAGAGGTCATCATGACCAATGATGCGGAAATTGTCGAAATGCAGGATGATGAGCGCTGGTTAGTCATCATTGTCGAGTTTCCTGATGCCCTCGCCGACAGCAATACTGCGGATCGTGCAAACTCGATGCTAATGGGTGTCAACTCTGCGGCCACCTATTTTTCTGAAATCAGTAGTGGACGTTCGACATTAACTGCTGATATCCAATCTACTATCCATACTGCGTATCATTCTGAAGCGGCTTACGGGCGTGATTCAGGTGCGGACCGCGATGTTGGGGATGATAGCACGGGTGGTCCTGCAGGTTTGGTTGAGGAAGCTCTCACTTCGACATTCGACGACGTTGATATGTCTCCTTATGATTTCGATGATGACGGTTGGGTCGATCGCTTGTTGGTAATCCACACCGGTGATGCACAAGAAGACGGAGGCGGACAGAATGCAATTTGGAGTCATTATGCACCTCTCTCGCCAGGATTTGAAGTCGGTGGCAAGTCGATTGGAGCATACACGATGGCCTCGTTTTCCTCCAACGGTTTGGGTACGATGATTCATGAGATGCTTCACATGATGGGGGCTGTCGATTTGTATGATGTACACACAGCAGTACCCAGCAGTGACTGGAGTGGCGTAGGTGCTTGGGACATCATGGCCAGTGGTAATTGGAATGGTAACGGACGAACTCCAGCACTACCGACTTCAGGAACTCTAGATTTGATTGGTGCTGCAGAGCCATTGGATTTGTCAGTTGGGACCTTGGTTGCAGAGAATCAATCTTACACGATCTTACCACATGTAGCGAATGCTGGAACAGTTCGATTCACGATAGCACCAGGTGAATACATTTGGATGGAGACCCGTATCGATTCAGGTTTTGATCGCGATTTACCTGCCCACGGTTTACTGGTAACTCAGGAAGATCGATTCCATGCCGACTTTGAGCATAACGAAGTGAATCGAGATCCTGATCACGCCTATCTAAAGGTCATCGAGGCCGATCAAGATGCCAGTTTGGAAAATGGAATTGATGACGATTCAGGAGATATATTCACCACCGGTTCATTTGGTGCTGACGGCATTCAAATTCGTGATGGACATGGTAGATTGGTCCCATGGACAGTCACGATTGATTCAGTCGACAACAGTGGAGCAGACATCACTGTATCTCATCCTGGTCCAAGCCATGCAGAAATCATGCCCCCACGGACACCCACCCGTCTCTTAGGTGATGAGAACGTACCCATATCATATACAGCCAAGGAAGAGTGTATGCCTTGGTCCCAACTTACCAGTTCAGATGGCCGAGTTGTTTCACTGGTTGGTTCTAGAATCCTAACAGCCGGAGAAACCGCAGTTTTTCCACTTGCATTTTCCCAAGCAGCGACTCCGGGTACGACTGGATTTATCGAAGGTACTCTCGGATGTGGCACAGAAAACCCATCTACAGACATTAAAATCGAGTGGTCAATCGTCAGTAATCGACTAATTCCTGAACTGATGGAGGGCCAAATTGATGTTACAGAAACTGTCACCTTGGAGCATATTTTGTCGTTTGATGGATCAGGTTACACCAGTTATGACGTGGTGATTGAAGGTCCCCTTTCCCGGATTGCAACCACCCCTGGCCGACAAAGTCTCGGGCCAGGTAGTGTACTTGCTTTGGAAATCAATCCAAGCGGTCTTTTGTCTCCCGGTATGCTAGCCAATGGTAAGGTTCAGCTATACGATGAATTTGGCTTGGCTGGAGAGTTCAATGTGACGGTGCAGGCTGAACCTCCCGGTAGTGTGGGCGGCGCTCTAATGTGGTTGGCTGAGCCCGCAAATAATGTCCAATTGATCTCTATTCTAATGGCACTCTGGGTCATCAGTAGTGGTCCTCGGACCAAGAAAAAAAGTTCAGATCACGTTCCGATTCGTCGACCCAGTGAACATATCATCACACAACCAGTAGCCGATTACGACCGATATGATGAATTCGGTAATCTACGGCAATTCTAGTGCTTGACAGGGTTCGTCCATCGGGAATCCGATGGAGGCCGCTCAATGGCAAGATATTGCCATTCGCCATTTCCTGCTTTCGAAGCACATAGCCAGAATTTGTTGACGTTTGCTGCAAGTCTTGCGGATAAGCACGCCTCACCCCAGTTGGTGGGCGCTTCTTCGACAGGTGCAATCAGCCATGGAGCGTGCTCTCCACCGACCAAACCAGCATAGGCTCGCCAACGAGTTCCATACTTGAATCCGGAACGAATCGCGACCCCATTGGAAAGTAAATCGGAGAGTAAGTCCACTTGTCTAGCCACTTCATCAGAAGGGTTTGGCATGGTTGGATTGATGATTCGACTGACAATTCTACCTTCGACATCACTCAACCAAATACCTCCCTCTAACCGTATCCCAATTCCATCAATTGGCCACAAGGATGAATCAATGTTTAGCCACATCCCCCCTGCAGTTTCACGTGAATCTGACCAAGCTTGCGCGATGACTCGGCGCAGTTCATTGTCCAGGTCCCTGAAAGGGTTCACAAGCGGGCCCTTCGGCTGATGAAAGTGAGTACGATAGGTCACAACACTGTGCTCTTCATCGATAATCAACAGCTCAGGAATTCTCCCTCCAGATTCGACGTTCTTTGTCCATTCCGCTAGTTCTTCCCATTCAATCGAATCGTTGGATTTAACCCATCGAATTTCAGCAATGGGAACAGAATCCTTCGGTCTGACATTTCGTGACCACCGTAGCGCCCATGAGCGTGGATCAAGTAAGACTGCATTCGCCGCACTCAAATTCTCTGCAAGGATAACTTTCTCGCCTGGAAACCTCAGCGCATCGAGAACTTCGGATTCAAGCAAGAGGTTTGGGTATTCTGCCAGAGACTCAGCCAACCATTGTTCATGAGGCAAAGGTAGCCCTCGTAACCGGTGGGCACACAGGATTTCCGCTGCGGTTAGTTGTACACCATCTCGAATGGGGCGCCCAAAACATCCTCGCTCCCATAGACGATTTGCAGTGGTACCGAGAACAACCCAAACATCCCCTCTTTTCATCGGGACAGGAAGGCGACTTCCCCCTGCACTGTTTGCAGCCATGCAAAGACCCCGTGACTGTCGACCTTTGATTGCAACGCCTCGAAAGGTAGCATTCTGGGGAATTACCTAAGTGTCATCTCCAACCAGAGCCCTTACGAGGAGTCGTCTTGACTGGTGGAATGTTACTCACACTCACAGTTGAACAACGCGTTTTGCTTCACCTCTGGGATACACCTCTGGGTGACAATCCATGGGAGGGGCGACCAGAATTGACTCAAGCAGGAGTTTCTGAAGCCGTCGGCATTGCTCGAAAGCACTTACCACGCACCCTCAAGAAACTACGAGAAAAAGCTCACATCCTTGAGGAAACACGACACGTTGCAGGCGCAAAGCAACGATGTAGAGTGTACGGCTTGAGCACTGAAGGTCGTCAAGCGGCGAGTGAACTCATCGAAGAGTTACACTTACGCAAGGTCAATTTTGAAGGAGAGAAAGTTGAGGTCAAATCTTTGCATAATCATACGAAGACATTGCTAGATGTACTTCGCAGCATTGATTCGTCAGGAACCTACCATCCACAAATCGAATCGGAACAAGAAACCTCTAGCTCTCTCGATGGCCGGGATCTACCAATTGATCATCGATTGGCTATTTACGAAAATATCGTTCGAACCGCTTGGGCGGATGGAGTCGTAACCAAGGACGAACAAGCAATTTTGGATGATATGTCGTTGTATCTTGGGCTAGAACCCCACCAAACAGAGAATTTGGAAAAGCAAGCTAGAGATGATGCGGTTAAACCAGATGCAGAGAATAGTTCACTGTACAAGCAAATGCTCGAGGTGGCATGGCAAGATGGTGAAGTTGATTCCAATGAACAGGCGATGCTTGATTCTCTCGCGAACATGCTAGGGCTAGAATCCGCTCGTGAGGTTCAACTTGATTGGGTGTGTGACAGACTGGACGATCGTCTCAAGGCCTATTGCTCTGCGATGGAAGCCGCTTGGGAAGATGGAACTGTCAGTGATGATGAAGAAAATATGCTCGAAAATATGCGGTCGTCACTAGAAATTTCTCATGAAGAACACAAGACAATCCTCGGTGTCGTACGGGCCAAGTTGAATTAGCGCCTTTGCTTCGCAGGTATGAGTAAGATGCCGTGGGTACTCGATGAAATCATTCAGGCCGAGGTTGATCGCCTGAAACGTCTACGGGCGATGGTTGATGAAATGCCGCCAACCAATGTCACACTAGTCGGCGATTCTGTACTCGACCGATATGTACACGGTTGGGCAAATCGTCTGAATGCGACCGCTCCTGTACCCGCCGTCAAAGTCACTTCAACCGAAGAGTTTGCGGGTGCAGCCGCCCACGTAGCGAGAGGACTTACCTCGCTTGGTTTGAATGCCCGATTGTTCAGTATCATCGGTGGTGATGAAGCAGGGCAAACTTTGGCCTCCAATCTCAAACAGGAGGGTATTGAAACCAGTGGATTACGTGTTGTCGCGAATAGGCAAACTGTCGTAAAAACCAGAGTATACGGTGCACGTGAATCATTGATTGATCAAAATCAATTGCTTTTGCAAATCGACGACGAACCTCAACAAGATATGCCTCCGGCAGTATCTCAGAGACTGACAGTATCGGCATTGGCGTCACTTTCGGATGCGGATGTCCTAATTTTGTCAGATTACAATAAGGGGGCCATCACAGATGAAGGTGCCCAACAACTCATTTCAGCGGCCAATGGGAATGGTATTCCGACGATATGTGATCCAAAATTGACAGGGCTCAATCGTACCGATGGTGCGACGTGCGTACTGTTTGAAATCAGGGGTTTAGAATTGACCCGTCGCAGGTTAGGGTTGGAAACTGCATTGGATACGGCGCGTGATCTCATCAAGAGATATCATTGGGAAGCACTGGTAGTTCTAGGAGGGACACATGGCTTGTGGTTATACACCGCAGAAGATGAACATCACATTCCTTGTATGCTCGATGAGGCTAGACAAATCATCGGTTTACACGACGCTGCTGCAGTGGCAATGGCCGCCGCACTTTCGCAAGGGGCAACGTTGCATGATGCTGCAACATTAGCCCATGCAGCTTGTGAGACAATTCTCTCTGCTGAAGAGGGTCAGGAAGTACTCGACCGCCGTACACTCTCGGCCTCGCTTGATGAGCGCGCTTGGCAAATGCAGGTCAGTGATCGTTGATGGGTGCACTCGATGGTATCCGTATTCTTGACCTCAGTCGTATTTTAGCAGGCCCTTGGTCCACACAAATGCTCTCTGATTTGGGCGCAGATGTTGTGAAAATCGAAGCTGATTGGGGTGATGACACTCGGAAGTGGGGCCCACCATTCATTGGAGAAGATGCGGCTTACTTTCACGCATGTAATCGTGGTAAGCGTTCGATGGTTGTAAATTTGAAATCTGAAGAAGGCATTCATATTTTGAAACAAATGATCGCTCGTGCCGATGTAGTGGTCGAAAATTTCCGCACAGGGACGCTGAAAAAGCTCGGCATTGATGAGGAAATATTTGATGGTAAAATTCTGTGCAGGATTACGGGATATGGGCAAACAGGACCACGTGCAATCCAGCCCGGTTACGACATTGCCCTCCAAGCCATGACGGGTATCATGTCGGTGACGGGGTCTGCTGAAGGAGAACCCGCCAAGGTTGGTGTGGCTTGGATTGATGTTTTGACAGGAATGATGGCCGGTAATGGAATTCTTGCGGCTCTATTCCATCGAGAACGAACTGGTGAGGGACAAATCATTGACCTCAGTCTGTTTGATGTCGCTCTAATGGCGATGGTGAATCAAGCCCAAAATTGGATTGCATCTGGTAATGATCCAACGCGTATGGGTCATGCACATCCAAATATCGTACCTTATCAGGCGTTCCAAGCCAAAGACGACTGGTTCATTCTTGCTTGTGGTAATGATGCACAATTTACCAGCGTCTGCAAGGCCACTGGAGCAACCCAGCTACACCGTCCAGAATTTGCAGAAAATGCTGGTCGTTTGGCGGCTAGGGAAGAAATCATAGAGACACTTTCGGAGATTATTGAACAACATACGGTCTCACATTGGATTTCAGCATTCAGCGAACTCGGAGTACCCTGTACACCCATCTTATCTGTATCACAGGCTTTCGGTGATGAACAGGCTCTGGCGCGAAACGCATTGTGGAATATCGATGGACAAGATAGTGTTGCAAATGCGCTGAGATTCATGTCGAAGACCCCTGCCAAACCAGGCTTACGCCCTCCAAAGTTAGGTGAACATACTGCAGAAGTCATTGCCGATTGGTTGGGTGATTCTCAATGAGTTGGTGGGTATTGCCAACCACTGCCGATATCGGCATAGTCTGTTTCTCAAACACATCTGCGCGATTATTCGAAGAGGCAGCACTCGGATTACAACATATCTTATTATCCGATACGGCAAAAAAATCCATTGACTCACATCTTCGACACACGAGTCAATGGTCCGTTGAAGCAACTGACGGGAGGGATGATTTGACCCTGGTTCGGTGGCTAGAAGAAGTGCTTTACAATTGTGAGGTGAACCGTCAATTCTTGGTCGATTGTCAGATCAAAATTGGGGAGCAACTCGAGGCGCAAGTCTCGTGGATTGATGCAGATATTATCGAGCGGGAAATCGAGGTCAAGGCCGTGACTCGTCACGAATTGGAATGTCGCGCTGTCGCTCAAGGAGAAGTCATTATTGGTGAACAGAGTATACCAGATTTTGAGGGACCTGGTTGGTTCTGTAAAGTCATATTTGACATTTGATTATTCTTCACTTGAATACATTGGTTCACCAGTGTGTACCATGGCCAAGCAGGTTGCCAATATGGCAGAGAAAAGAATGCTAATCGTCAACAATTGGCCTGTATTTTTGGCAGGAGGAAATGTGGTCAATGATAACAGGAAAAAGACAGAAACAGAGGAGATTGCGGCTCCCCAACGTGCCGACATGTCCAACCGTGTAGGTCGGTGATTGGCGCTAGCATGTGAGAGATAGTCTGCCGCAAAACCCATACCCAGCAATACAGCTAACGCGGTGTTAACGCCTCGACCTCCAAACAGGGTTGCCATACCATCGACCGCCGCACCGATTGCGATGGAACCAACGGCGATTCTTGCAGCCTGTTTTGGGTTTCTCAAAGCAATATATGCGACAATAAAAATCACCACACCTGCTGAAATTATCTGTGTTATTCGTGATTCCTCAAATGCCTTTGAGGCCAGAGCTCCTGTAGGTAAATCACCTCCAACAACACCTTCGATTTGATTCATTTCCATTAGTGAGTCTAGATCATCCATGAATTGAATGGCTGCTTCTGAGTTTTGTCCATCGATAAATACAGCGATAGCCACTCCTGATGTTTCACCATCATGCTGTAACCGCTGCGCCAGACTACCGTCTAGGAATAACGTCTCATCTCCCTCTTCAACTGCTTGGTCAACGGTAGTCGCATTTTCTGCAGTGATACCTATTACCATCGGTGTTCTCAACATTCCAGTTTCCAATGAAATCACACTGGGGTGGTGCCCTATTTGCGACTGTAAGTTCAGGAGTTTTTGGTAATCCTCTTCACTTCCTCCATCCAAATCGATGACGACCCATGCGAGGGTGCTGGATGCCAAGACATACTTTGACTGTAATTCCTCCATTTCAATCAAGGCTGGATCGTCTTCTGGGAGGAATTGTTCGATATCCATTACATTCACACCAGGTGGAGCAATGACTGCAATCGACGAGAGTACGATTAACGCAACTGGCCATGTCCATGCTATTGGTGTTTTTTGAGCCGTTACAATTTCACTGAAATCATCAGTGACTTTTCTTCGATTTAGGAAGAAATCCTCCAACAGATAACGAGTCATCCCCCAATCCAAGATGATGCCTATCGCCATCACCAACCCAAGAGAGCGTTGTGCTCGGATTGGTGAAAATAAGGCCAATGATACCGCAGC
>MDTG01272246.1_pt1 | contig 11254 bp, 11 predicted proteins | sample 811421 | NCBI WGS metagenome assembly MDTG01 (sample SAMN05326645, study PRJNA326480) | marine metagenome | isolation source: seawater | place: Pacific Ocean: South East | collected 2011
TAATATGGCTCGTATAGCAGGTGTAAACATTCCTCAAAATAAGTTAGTGCAAGTTGGATTAACTTATATTTATGGTATAGGAGACAAATTTTCTAATGAAATATGTAAGGCTTTAGAAATACCTAAATCAAAAAGAGTCAATGAACTAACGGACGAGCAAATACTAAAAATAAGAGAATATATTGATCAAAAATTTACAGTAGAAGGTGATTTAAGAAGAGAAACTTCATTAAGTATTAAAAGATTAATAGATTTAGCATCTTATAGAGGATCAAGACATAGAAAAAAACTTCCTGTTAGAGGGCAAAGAACAAGGTGTAATGCAAGAACAAGAAAAGGTAAAGCGGTCGCTATAGCTGGAAAAAAATTAACTCCACTTAAAAAATAATAAATGAATAAAGATAAAATAGACAATAAAGAACAAATTAAAGACAATAAACAAAAGATTAAGAAAAGCACTTATTCAAAAAAGAAAAAAATAAAAAAAAATATTATTAATGGTATTGCTTATGTTCAATCAACTTTTAATAATACAATTGTTTCAATTGCTGATACAGATGGAAATATTATTTCATGGGCATCTGCTGGTCAAAAAGGTTTTAAAGGTTCTAGAAAATCAACACCTTATGCTGCACAAGTTGCAGCCGACTCTGCTGCAGCAAAGGCTATGGAATATGGTTTAAAAATTTTATCTGTAGAAGTTAAAGGTCCTGGTTCCGGAAGAGAAACAGCTTTAAGAGCATTACAATCAAGAGGATTTAAGATCATTTCGATTAAAGATACAACCCCAATGCCACATAATGGAACAAGGCCACCAAAAAAAAGGAGAGTTTAAATGGAAACATCAGAAGTCAATACTAAAAATTGGAAATCATTAATTAAACCACCGAAACTTGATGTTCAGTTAAGCGATGATAAATCTCATGCAAAAATTGTCGCTGAACCACTCGAAAAAGGTTATGGGTTAACTTTAGGAAATTCATTAAGAAGAATTTTACTTTCGTCTATAAGAGGTACAGCTGTTACTTCAATTCAAATTGATGGAGTGCTACATGAATTTACATCGATTAAAGGAGTTAGGGAAGATGTTACGGATATTGTTTTAAATATAAAAGAGCTAGCATTAAAAAGTAGCTCCGAAGGTGATAAGAAACTAATTTTAGATGCCAAAGGTCCAGGTGAAATTAAGGCATCAAATATTATTCCTGTTGCTGATATAGAAATTTTAAATCCAGATTTAGTGATTTGTAATTTAGATGAAAATACAAATTTTCATATGGAAATGACAGTAGGAACAGGAAAAGGTTATATATCTGCAGACATGAATAAACCTGAAGAACCACCATTAGGTTTAATCCCGATAGATTCATTATTTAGTCCAGTTAAAAAAGTATCTTATTCTGTTAGTACAGCTAGAGAAGGAAAAGCACTTGATTATGACAAATTAACAATGGAAGTCCAAACAAATGGATCAATTTCAGCCGAAGATGCAGTAGCATATTCAGCAAGAATATTTCAGGATCAATTAGGAATGTTTGTAAACTTTGATGAGCCTCAAGAGGTAATAGTTAGAGAAACACCTACAGAACCAGAATTTAATAAAAATTTATTAAGAAAAGTTGATGAACTTGAATTATCCGTTAGATCTATGAACTGTTTAAAAAATGATAATATTATCTACATAGGTGATTTGGTCCAGAAATCAGAAGGAGAAATGTTAAGAACACCTAATTTTGGAAGAAAATCATTGAATGAGATAAAAGAAGTTTTAACAGGAATGTCATTATATTTAGGAATGGAAATCCCTAACTGGCCTCCTGATAATATCGCAGAATTATCAAAAAAACTAGAAGAAGCAATATAATGAGACATAAAATTGGTTATAGAAAACTCAATAGAACATCAGAACATAGAAAAGCTCTTATAAAAAATATGCTTAATTCTCTAATAAAATATGAACAAATCACAACAACTTTACCAAAAGCAAAAGTTTTAGGCCCACAAGCTGATAAAATTATTACTCTTGGTAAAAAAGATAATTTGCAAAATACAAAAGCATTAATAACTAAATTGCAAGATTCTAAATCTGCTAACAAAGTTAAACAAAATTTATCGAAAAGATTTAAAGACAGAAATGGTGGATATACTAGAATTATTAAAGCTGGCTTCAGATATGGAGATAATGCACCTATGGCAATAATTGAGTTTGTTGATAGAGATATTGAAGCAAAAAAAGTTGACAAAAAGAAAAAAGATATAAAAAAAGTAGCTAAAACAGAAGAGTCTAAAGTAGCCACGGCATAATTTTAAAATAATTATTCTTTGAGGAAAAAAACAATCATCGTTGAAAAGACGTTTAGCAATATGCGTATTGATCGTTTTCTAAGAAATTATTTAGGAAAAATTCCACAAGGCCTAATTGAAAAAAATTTAAGGAATGGAAAAATAAAATTAAATAAAAAAAAAGTAAAAAGTTCAACGAAAGTTAAAATTGGTGACATAATTAATTTATTTAATTTAAATTTTCATAAAAATATTTTACAAGAAAAACAGCAATATACGCCTAGTAAAGAAATTATTAAAGAGAACGAAAATCTAATTGTGGAGAATAATAAAGATTTTTTAATAATCAATAAAAATTCTGGAATATCCGTTCAAGGTGGAACAAAATCGAAAAGAAATCTTATTGATATATTTAGAAAAAGTAAAATTTTTCTTAATTCAAAACCTTACTCAGTTCACAGATTGGATAAAGAAACTTCTGGTGTATTTATATTGGCAAAAAATAGAGAAACAGCACAATTATTAACTTCTTTATTTCGTTTAAGAAAAGTACACAAAACTTATTTAGCAATTTGTAATAATGAAATTGAAAAAAATAAAGGCATTTTAAAAAATGATCTTATAAGGTATGATAATAAAAAAAAAATAACTGAAAGAGCGGAAACAATTTATAAGGTTATAGATAAAAATAATTCATCATCTCTGGTGAAAATGAAACCTATCACAGGAAGAAAACACCAGTTAAGAAAACAATTTTTTATGATTGGTCATTCAATTTTAGGTGATAAAAAATATAATTCACAAAATAATACTAGATCAATTGGTAAAAACTTAATGCTCCATTCTTATGAAATAAAATTTATGATTAATGAAAAAAAGTTTACTTTTAGAGCTTCTATACCTAAATATTTTAAAAAAATGCTTGATACAAAAAGACTTAATTTTGAATATTAATTAAAAAATTATCAATCAACTTATTTTTAATTTTGCTATAATTTTGTTTTTTAATTTTTTGTAAATTTGATACATTTTCACTGTCGAGACCGCAAGGTGATATTTTACTATATTTTTTCAAGTCATTAGAAATATTTATTGAAAAACCATGATAAGCAATCCATTTTTTTACTTTTATACCAATTGCTGCAATTTTTTTTTTATTTTTTTTATTTTTGTGCCAAATGCCTATGTTTTTTCTGTCTGCAAAAGTTTTAATTTTAAAATGATTTAATGTATCAATTATAGTTTTCTCTATTATTAAAATTAGGTTTCTAACATTTATTTTTCTTTTTTTTAAATCTATTACAAAATAAAAAACAAGCTGGCCTTTTCCATGATATGTAATTTTACCACCTCTATTTGTTTTTATAACATTAATATTTTTATCTATAATTTCATTAACTTTATAATTTGTACCAGCTGTATAAACCGCTTGATGTTCTAGAATCCATATAAGTTCCTTTTTTTTATTAGTATAAATTTGCTCCAATCTTTTTTCCATTTGCTTCATGGCAAATGTATATTTTATCGGTTTTATTGACTTTTTTATTTCAATGTTCATTTATAAATTGTATTATTTTAATTTTGTATTAATAGTCCCAACTAAATTATAGGAAATTTTATGACTTTAGTTAAAAAAATTAAAGATAAAAAAGTAAATTTCGAATTTAATAAGGAATTTATAAAAGTTGTCACTGAAAAAATTGTAAATAATGATGCAGACTTTATTACTAATTCCTTTAAGGAAATGCATCCAGCCGATGCTGCAGATATTATTGAGCATTTAAATCAAAGTGACAGGGAAAGTCTTATAAAATTAAATAATTTTAAAATTGATCCTGAAGTTTTTGTTGAATTAAATGAGTCAATTCAGTCTGAAATTATTAATTATCTGTCTTCTGATTCTATAGTAACTATTCTTAAAAATCTTGAATCTGATGATGCAATTAAAATATTAGAAAATGTCGAAGAAAAGGATAAAAATGACATACTTGGCCTACTTCCACCAAAGGATAGATTCGCTCTTCTAGAGAGTTTGAGCTATCCTGAAGACTCTGCTGCAAGAATAATGCAGCGTGAATTTACAGCTATACCTAGCAATTGGTCTGTGGGACAAACAATAGACTATCTTAGAGAAAATAAAGAACTTCCTGAAGAATTTCTTGAAATATTTATTGTTGATGAAGAATTTAAACCTATTGGAACTATTCCTTCATCTAAAGTTTTAAGAACCCCAAGAGACACTAAAATGATTTCATTAATGTCAGAGTCTCAACTCTTAATTCCTGTAGATATGGATAAAGAAGAAGTTGGTAATTTATTTGAAAATTATAATTTAAGTTCTGCTGCTGTTGTAGATAAAAGTAATAAACTAGTTGGGATGATTACGTATGACGATGTTTTAACTGTTTTAAAGGAGGAGGCTGAAGAAGATGTTTTAAGATTAGCAGGTGTTGGTGATGAAGAAATTACTGATGGCATTCTAACTAAGACAAAAAGACGTTTTAATTGGCTTCTATTAAACTTATTCACAGCTTTTCTTGCTACTTACTGCATAAGTTTATTTGGCGCTACAATTCAACAAATGGTAGTACTAGCTTTCTTAATGCCCATTGTTGCATCAATGGGTGGTAATGCTGGTATGCAGACCTTAGCAGTTACAGTAAGATCTTTAGCAACAAAAGATTTAACAAAAAATAATTTTTCTAAAAATGTATTTAAAGAATTTAATATAGGAATTTTAAATGGAATTATATTTGCAATAATTAGCTCTATAATTGTTCAAATTTGGTTTAATGATCATATATTATCTTTAATAATTTCAATATCGATGATTATGACAATGATAGTAGCTGGACTTTTTGGCATATTGGTCCCAGTTACATTAAAAAAATTTAATATAGACCCTGCAATTTCATCAAGTGTTTTTGTTACGACAATTACTGACGTAATTGGTTTTGTATCTTTTTTAGGAGTTGGAGCTTTTTTTTTATAAATTAAAAATTATCTATCAATCTTATTTTATCAATATTATAAGCAATAAAAAGTCTATATTTTATTTTTGAATTTGTAAGTTTGAGGTTTTTTTCATTTCTAAATTCTAGATAATCAATATTTATTTTGTAAATATTTTCTAGCTTTTTTTTTTCTTTTTTTAAAATAGAAAGCAAACTATTATTTCTTATATTTAAATTTTTTTTTAAATTATAAAGATATTTAGCTATCAACGATGATTTAATATAATTATTTTTATTTAATAGTTTATTTCTTGTAGATAGAGCAACTTTATTTTTATCACGCACCGTAGGACAATTGATAATTTTGACATTATATTTTTTACTTAAATATTTTTTAATAAGATAAAGTTGTTGGAAGTCTTTTTCACCCATAAAAATAGATTTTGCTTTTATAAGACCCATCAATCTATTCATGACATTAAGAACACCTTCAAAATGACCCTTTCTAAACTTGGCGCATAGTATTTTGTCATTTTTGTAGAGTTTTATTTTTTTATTACTTTTTTTGTAAATATCAAAAGGTTTAGGAGCAAACAGATAATCAACTTTAAGTCTTTTTAATACTTTAATATCCTTATTTAAATTTCTAGGGTATTTTACATAGTCCGTTTTATCGTTAAACTGAGTCGGATTAACAAAAATACTAACAATTGTTTTATTACATTTTTTTTGTGAATTTTTTATTAAAGATATATGACCATCATGTATACCACCCATAGTTGGTACAAAACCAAAGTTTTTAAAATCTTTAATTGCCTTATTTAAATCTAAAATATTTTTTATTAATTTCATTTGTAAAAAATAAATTTATAAGTAAAACATTTAAATGATTAAACAAGCAATTATTCCATTAGCAGGTTTGGGAACTAGATTATTGCCCTTAAGCAGTGTTTTTGCGAAAGAATTATTGCCTATTAATGGAAAACCTGGAATTGAGTACATACTAGATGAATGTATTGAGGCCGGAGTAAAAGAGATAATTTTTATTATCTCAAAAAAAAAAGAAATAATAAAAAAATATTTCTATAATGATGAATTTTATAAAAAAATAATCAAAAAAAAGAAAGATGAAAGAATTAAAAATGAATATAAAAAAATTTTATTTTACAAGAAGAAATTGAAGTTTGTATATCAAAATACACCTCTTGGAACAGGAGATGCTGTTCTAAAAACAGAAAATTTAATCAAAAATAAATATTTTTTATTACTTTTACCTGACGATTTAATTATTAAAAAAAATTGCTCAAAATCTATGATTGAAGTTCATAAAAAATATAAATCTTCTGTAATGGCAAGCATGAAAGTAAATAAAAATTCAGTGAATAGATGGGGCATATACTCCATTTCAAAAAATTTAGATAAATATAATTTTTCAATTTCTGATGTTATAGAAAAACCCAGTATTAAAAAAGCTCCATCAAATTATGCTGTGATAGGCAGATACATCCTGCCAAGAGGAATCTTTAAAATTTTAAGCAATCAAGGAAAAGGCAAGGGTGGAGAAATTCATATTACTGATGCTATAAAAAAAATGATTGATGGAGGAACTAAATTTGTTGGACATAAATTTTCTGGAAAATATCTAGATTGTGGCACCATGAATGGTTATATCAAATCTACTTTAGAGATTTCAAAATTATGAAAATTTGCATGATTGGAACAGGTTATGTCGGTTTAGTATCTGGAACTTGCTTTGCAGAATTAGGCAATCAAGTAATTTGTGCTGACATAAATAAAAACAAAATAAAAAAACTGAATGATTGTGATATACCTATTTATGAACCAGGTCTTGAAGAATTAGTTAAAAGAAATTTTAAACAAGGAAGATTAAAATTCTCATTAGATATATCTTCTTCGATTAAAAATTCTGATATTATTTTTATCTGCGTAGGAACACCAACAAATAAAAAAACGAACAATGCAAATTTAAAATATGTTTTTAATGTAGTAAGAACTATCCGAAATAATTTAAATAAATATAAGATTATTGTAACCAAATCGACAGTACCAGTTACTACGGGTGATAAAATTGAAAAATTATTAAACATAAAAAAAAATAGAAATAAATTTGATGTAATTTCCAACCCAGAATTTTTAAGAGAAGGAGAGGCAATTAGAGACTTTATGTATCCCGACAGAGTTGTTGTGGGAACAACTACTACGAAAGCTAACAACATTATGAAAAATCTTTATCTACCAATAATAAAGAAAAAAAATAGATATTTTCAAACATCTAGAAGAGCAGCTGAACTAATTAAATATGCATCTAATGCATTTCTTGCAACAAAGATAACTTACATTAATGAAATAGCTAACCTTTGTGAAAAATCAGATATTGACATTAAAGATATATCAATTGGCATGGGATTAGATGAAAGAATAGGTGAAAGATTTTTACGAGCTGGACCTGGTTATGGCGGATCCTGCTTTCCTAAAGATACAAGAGCTTTAGTTACAACTGCCAATAAATTTAAAACTAATTTATCAATAGTTAAATCTGTAATTAAATCTAATAATAAAAGGCATAAATTACTTATATCGCGTATTAGTAAAATTTTGTCTAATAATCTAAAAAATAAAAAAATTTCTTTTTTAGGAGTAACTTTTAAAGCAGGCACTGATGATATGAGAGAATCTCCTGCCCTAAATATCATACCGTCTCTAGTCAGAAGTGGAGCTATAGTCTATTATTATGATCCTTCTGGTTCAAAGGATATGCTTAAATCAAAAAAAATAATTTTTTGTAAAAATATAAAAGATGCTTGCAAAAATGCTGATCTTATAATTATTCACACTGAGTGGAATGAATTTAAGCAATTAAATTTTAAAAAATTTGTACAAAGAAAAAATTTCAAAATTTTTGATATGAAAAACTTATACTCAACAAATAGAATGAAAAAAAGTAATATTAGGTATTTTGGAATTGGAAGGTAATTAATTTAATTCAAAAATAGCATCAACTTCAACAGCCACACCTAAAGGTAAACTATTAGCACTAACAGCTGCTCTTGTATGAGAACCATTGTTTCCAAATATTTTTGATATTAAATCTGATGCTCCATTTACTACTTTTGGCTGATCTATGAAATCATTAGTAGAGTTGACATATCCAGTCAATTTAACACAACCTTTAACTTTTGATAAATCACCATTAGATGATTTTTTAACTTGAGAAATAATACCTAGAGCACATCTTTTTGCTGCTTCATATCCTTGTTCGGTGTTAAAATCTTTTCCTAGTTTGCCCTTAATTAAATTGCCATTTTCATCGATGGATATTTGTCCTGAAATAAATAGTTGTTTTCCACATATTTTTGTTGCAACGTATGATCCAACTGGGTCTGTAGCTTTAGGTAATTCAATACTCAAATTTTTTAAATTTTTTTCAGCGCTCATTTTTTTTTCTTTTTTTTATTTTTATCGTATTCTTTTCTTTTCTCAATAAGAATTAGTGCCTCTTCCATTGTAAGATCTATAGGATCTTTTTCTTCAGGTATAGTTGCGTTAATAGATTTATATTTAATATATGGGCCATATTGACCTTTCATTACTCTAACAGGTTTTTTATCTTCAGGGTGCTCACCCAAATCTTTAATTAATGAAGACGAAATTCTTCCTGGTTTTGCCTCTGCAATTAAAGTTATTGCTCTATTGAGACCAATCGTAAATAATTCATCAACATTTTCTATTCTTGCAGATTTGTTTTTACACTTTAAGTAAGGACCAAATCTTCCAACATTAACTGTAATAATTTCATCGTTTTCAGGATTTTTACCTAAAATTAATGGAAGTGAACATAAATATTTTGCGCTATCTAAATTAATAGAATCAATTTCAACTCCTTTAGGTATAGATACATTTTTCATATTATTATCTTCTTTAGTCTTCTTTTTTTTTGATTTAACTTCATCTTCTATTTCTTTTTCGTATTGTAGATATGGTCCAAATCTTCCGTTTTTAAGATAAATTTCTTTACCATTATCGTTTCGTCCAATTAGTTTCGGCTCAGCTAATGAAAATTGTTGAGCAGCTTTTGATTTTGAAAGAGGTCTGGTAAATTTACATTCTGGATAATTTGAGCATCCTATAAAAGCTCCACCTCTAAAGCTATTTTTTAAACTTAACTCTCCATTTGAACATAATTGGCATTTTCTATCAATATTTCCTTTTTTATCTGTCTCAAAAATCAAAGTACCCAAACTTTCATTTAATAGATCTAAAACTTCTCTAGTTCGCTTCTCCTTAACATTCGATACATTTGAATTAAAGTCTTGCCAAAAATTATTCAGTACATTTATCCAATTTTCTTTTCCTGTTGTGATATCATCTAATTGATCCTCTAGTTTTGCTGTAAAATCATAGTCAACGTATTTTGAAAAAAGTTTCTCCAAAAAAGCTGATAACAATTTTCCTCTATCAGTTGGAAAAAATCTCTTATTGTTTATATCAGCATAGCCTCTGTTTGAAATCACAGATATTATACTTGCATATGTTGAAGGTCTGCCAATTCCTAATTCTTCAAGTTTTTTTACTAAACTTGCTTCTGAATATCTAGGAGGAGGCTGAGTGAAATGTTGTTCATCAGTAAAATTATCTATTTCAATTTCACCTTTTTCTACATTTGGTAATATTTTATCATCGTCACTATCATTTTCGTCTAAATTTGATAATTTTAGATAGCCATCAAATTTTATTGTTGATCCACTTGCTCTAAACAAATTTTTTTCATCTAAAGAAGTTATATTTATAGTTTTTCTATCGAATTTAGCAGACTCCATTTGAGAAGATAAAGCTCTAGACCATATTAAACTATATAATTTGTGTTGATCTGTACTCAGGTAATCTTTTAAACTTTTTGGATCTCTTGATATTTCAGTTGGTCTTATTGCTTCATGAGCCTCTTGAGCGTTTTTAGCTTTTTTTCCAGAATAATTTATTGGATTTTCAGGAAGATAATTTTTTCCAAAATTTTCACTGATATATTTTCTAAAAGTTTCAACAGCATCTTTGGAAATATTTGTTCCATCTGTTCTCATATAAGTTATTAAACCAATCGTATCACCTTCTATGTCTATACCTTGATATAATCTTTGAGCAATTTGCATTGTTCGAGAAGCACCAAATCCTAATTTACTGGATGCTGTTTGTTGCAAAGTTGATGTAGTAAAAGGACCCGAAGGATTTCTTGAAAAAACTTTTGAACTTATATCTAAAATTTTATATTTTTTTTTTTTTTATTGAATCTATTGCATTATTGATGTCCTCTTTATTTTTAAATGAAAATTTTTCAACTTTTTCATTATTTAATTGAAAAATATTAGAGTTAATTTTTTTATTGTCTTTTGTTTTAAATATAACATTTAAACTCCAAAATTCTTCAGGCTTAAAAATTTCAATCTCATGTTCTCTTTCTGTAAGTAATCTTAGCGCAACAGATTGAACCCTTCCTGCAGACTTAGAGCCGGGTAATTTAGTCCATAATATAGGAGATATATTAAAACCAACTAAATAGTCTAAAGCTCTGCGAGCCATATACGCATCAACAAGTTGTGTCTCTATTTTTCTTGGGTTGTCGATACCATTTGTTACTGCTTTTTTTGTAATTTCGTTAAATACAACACGTTCAATTTTTTTATCTTTAAGAAGTTTTTTTTCCTCTAAAAATTCCTTTACATGCCAAGCAATAGCTTCACCTTCTCTATCGGGATCTGTTGCTAAAATAATTTTTGATGACTCTTTTGCAGAGTCAGTAATTTCTTTTAAATATTTTTTTGAGAAACTGTCTATTTCCCATATCATTTTAAAATCATTTGCAGGATCAACTGATCCATTTTTAGATGGTAAGTCTCTTATATGTCCATAACTAGCTAAAACAGTATAATCTGAACCAAGATATTTATTAATTGTTTTTGCTTTTGCTAGACTTTCAACTATGACAAGATTCATAAGTAAACAAA
>MDTG01335442.1_pt1 | contig 11254 bp, 10 predicted proteins | sample 811421 | NCBI WGS metagenome assembly MDTG01 (sample SAMN05326645, study PRJNA326480) | marine metagenome | isolation source: seawater | place: Pacific Ocean: South East | collected 2011
CAACTAATACAGCTAATTTTTCCAATGAATTTCCTTTAATTTAATATGAAATTGGTCCAGATATTATTTCGAACCTTTCATCTTGAACTTGAAAGAAATAAGAAATGTTAGTTCCTTGTCTTTGAGTTTTGCTAAAAGTTACAACTCCTGTTTTCAGCGGGTCTTCATAAGACTTTAATGACTCCATTGCTTCCACAAAGCTATCAATAGATAAGTCTGGACCAGCTCTATTAATTGCCTCAATGATAATATCTGCAAAAATATAACCATATAAAGCACCTGTATTAGGATCAGTGTCATAAATTTCTTTAAAATCATCCCACCATTTTTTTTCAATAGCACTTGCATTATCGTAATAAGGGAAAACAACTGAATTGAGACAATATAAACCATTCATTGCACCATTAGGTTGTTCAGCCACTACAGTAAAATAACTTGCAGATGTTGCTACAAAATCTACATCAGTCCAATTTGTCTCCTTAGCCTTCATGAATGGTAAGATTGTAGTTCTAACAATAGTTCCTAAGGCAACAATATCACATCCAGCATTACTTAATTTTTTAATTTGAGATGTGAAATCAGTGTCAGTAGGTTTAGCTGACGCTGTTTCAATTAGAGGCATATTCATTTCTTTCAATTGATCCATAACTCCATCTAAAACTTCTTGACCAAAGTCTGTATCTTCATAAAGAACACAGACCTTTGATCTGTTATTATTTTCAACTAAGTACTTAACGCCAGTTCTTATTTGATCATAATAAGTCGATCCAGATGTAAATTTGAGTCTATGAAACGGATCAAACATGGATCTTGCAGCTGTGAGTGGAAAAAGATTTGGTACATTCATAGCTAATTGATCGGTTAATACGGCATTATTCATGGGTGTTCCTAATGAGCCCATCATTAATGCTATCTTATCTTTTTTTAATAACTTATTCGCTGCCTGGACAGCTCTTGGAACTGTATACTGATGATCTTCAACTATAAACTTGATTGTTCTTCCATAAGCTCCCCCAGCATCGTTAAACTCGTCAAATTTCATATTTGCACCATCTGCACTCTGCCTTCCTATCATGGATGCTGGCCCACTTAAATCAGTGTGCATTCCAATTAGGATCTCAGTATCGCTAATTCCTTGATCTTTTGAGTTTTCAGAGCACGATACAAATAAAAATAAAACAGACGCTATAATCGATATAAGTTTAGTCATTCAATTAGTATGAGTAGTTCTTATCATCCATTTGAACAAAGGAACCATCTTTAACCATAAATAGATATGACTCATTTGAACCCAAGTGTTTATCAGGACCAAAACTTAAAACTGTTTCTCCAAAAGGTATTTTGTAATCCTTTATGCTTTCAAGTGCTTCAATAAATGAATCTACCGTTAAATCTTTGCCGGCAATTTCAAGAGCTTTAGCTGTTAGGTCCATATACTGATAACCATAAGCTGATCCAATGTTCGGCAAGTTACCATATTTTGTTTCATAGCGATCTATCCAATCACAAACATCTTTACTGCAACTATTTTTATCAGGGCTCGGAAATTGAGCAAAGGTATAAAAGCCATCAGTAATACCGTCTGGTTGACTCGCTATAACTGGATGATAGCTCGCAACTTGACCTACAAATATCACATCACTCCACCCCATTTGTCGAGCTTTTGTGTAACCAAGGATTGTATCCTTAACAATAGTTCCCATCGCTATCACTTCACAATCAGCATTCCTTAACTTTGTTATTTGAGATGTTAAATCAGTATCAGTAGGCTTGTTTGTTGCTTTTTCAATTATTTCCATATTCATTGCAGCTAATTGATCAAATACAGCATCGTATATTTCTTGGCCAAAATCTGTATCTTGATACAAGACGCAAATTCTGCTCTTTCCTTGTTCTTCAACAGCCCATTTAACTCCTGCTCTTGACTGATCATAGTAAGTTGAAAGAGCACCAAATTTTAATCGGTGTAAAGGATCTGTCATTGATCTAGCAGCTGATAGAGGAAATAAATTTGGAACATTTTTTTCCTCTTGTGATTTAAACACCGCATTATTCTGAGGCGTACCTAAATTTCCTACCATTAAAAATACTCTATCTTTATTTAATAGTTTATTTGCAGCTTGAACAGCTCGAGGAACTTGATATTGATGATCTTCAGCTACAATAGATAATTGTCTTCCGTGTATTCCGCCATTAGAGTTGATTTCATCAATTCTCATTTGAATACCTTCAACTGAATACTTTCCAAAGGACGATACTGGGCCACTAATATCAGTATGAATTCCAAGAACTATATCAGTGTCACTTACGCCCTGGGCCGTTTGATCACTACAGTTAGTTAGTGTAAAAATAAATAATATTGAAAAAAGAATGGGTAATAGAGACTTATTCATGATGTTCCTCAGATTAAAATAAAAAATTTTAGATACTTAGTGGAGAAAATCAAGCAGATTGATACATAGATTCGATAATATTGCTGTATTTTTCATTAATAAACTTACGTTTTAACTTCATTGTGGGGGTTAGTTCATCATCTTCAGCTGTTAACTGAATATCTATTAAAGAAAACTTTTTAACTTGTTCTACATTCGCGAATTTTTTATTGACCCCAGAAACTTCACCATCAATGAGTTCAACAATTTCTTTAGTTCGACATAAACTCTCAAAGTTTGAAAAAGGAACATCGTGGTCTTGGGCAAATTTCATAACATTATCCTCATCAATCATGATTAAGCAGGATAGAAATTTTCTCTTATCTCCAATTATTACTGCATCTGAAATAAAGGGACTAAACTTCAATTCATTTTCAATCTCTGATGGTGAAATATTTTTTCCTCCAGCGGTGATAATTATATCTTTTTTTCTATCAGTAATTTTCATATTACCGTAATTATCTAACTGACCGACATCACCAGTATGTAACCAGCCATCTACAAGAGCTTCGTTTGTCTGTTCAGGTTTATTTAAATAACCACAGAATACACCCGGACCTTTAAATAAAATCTCACCATCCTCAGCTATTCGAACTTCAGACTGATTAACTGCTCTGCCAACAAATCCTGTTTTAATCTCTCTAGTATAAAATGCAGTACCAACTCCAGCTGTTTCTGTCATTCCCCATCCTTCTCGCATATCAATACCTAATGATAAATACCAATTAATTAATTCTGGTGAAATTGGTGCAGCTCCACTAAGTGCATGTCTACACTTACTTAAACCAAGCAATTTTTTGATATTTTTTAAAACTAATTGATCACATATCCAAAAAGCTATTTTTAGCCTCAGAGGAGGTTTTTCTCCCTCAACAAAATAATTTTTATACTCACTCCCAATTTTAATTGATAAGTTATAAAAATATTTTCCTATAAAAGTTGCATCCTTCATAATTATTGTAATTGAAGAATAAAATTTTTCCCAAATTCTTGGCACAGCTATAAATACAGTTGGAGATACTTCTCTAATATTTTCAGGAACTGTATCTATACTTTCAGCAAAATTAACGACTGCACCTGATTTAAGAGGAAACATTACAGAAGCTGATCTTTCCAATATATGACATAAGGGCAAAAATGATAATTGTTCTTCATTCTCCATTGGTTGAAAGATATCAATGCCAATATTAATCGAATACATTAAATTTTTATTGCTTATCATGGCGCCTTTAGAAGGACCAGTAGTCCCTGATGTATAAACCAGTATTGCTATATCATCAGGCTCTACAGCATTTAAAAGATTAAACCATAGATCAGGGTTTTCCTCATCTAATTCTTCTCCTAACTTTAAAAATTGATCATAACTAATAACTTGCTTATCTTGAAATGAATGCAATCCTTCCATGTCATAGATAATAATTTTTTCAAGACTTGGACATTCATCTCTAACTTCTAGAATCTTGTCTAGCTGTTCTTCATTTTCAGCGAAGTAAAACTTTGTTTTTGAATCATTAATTAAATATTTAACTTGTGCAGCAGAGTCAGTTGTATATACACCACTTGAAATACCGCCTACTGCAATTGTGCCCATGTCAGTAAACAGCCATTCAGGTATACCTTCACTTGCTATTGATACAACTTCACCTTTTTTTAACCCTAGTGAATGTAGGGCTAATCCAGTTTTTTTGGCAAATAATCCATATTGTCCCCATGTTGTAGATTGCCAAATACCTAAATGCTTTTCTCGCATAGCAACATTTTTAGATTTATTTGCTACAGAATCCCAAAATAAGCGTGGAATTGTATTTATCTCCACATCTTTTTTTTCTTCCATCTTCTTTCTCCTCTAACTCCTTCATCTTTTTGTCCAAGATAAAATTCTTTAATATCTTCTTTCTCCAATAATTCCTTACTATCGCCTTCCATAACAATTCGACCTAATTCTAAAACGTAACCAAAGTGAGAATTGTTTAATGCAATATTAGCATTTTGTTCAACAAGTAGAATTGTGGTTTTTAATTCTTTATTAATTCTAATTATTATATCAAATATTTCTTTTACTAATTTAGGGGACAGGCCTAAAGAAGGTTCATCGAGTAACATGATTTTTGGATTACTCATTAATGCTCTGCTGATACAGAGCATTTGCTGCTCACCTCCAGATAATAATCCTGCAGGTTGATTTTTTCTTTCATTTAAGATTGGGAAATATTCAAACACCTGGTCTATATCTTTTTGTACTTCTGATTTACTAGATCTTGAATAAGCTCCCATTTGAAGATTTTGCATTACGGAACAATATGGGAATACCTCTCTACCTTCAGGTGCATGGCTCATTCCCATTTTTAGTATTTTGTCAGGGTCTTTTTTTTGAATCTGCTGATTATTTAGAACTACTTTACCCTTTCTGGGATCGATGGCTCCAGATATTGTTTTTAAAATTGTTGTTTTACCCGCACCATTTGAACCTAATATTGTAACAATACTTTCAGGGTAAACTTTAAAACTGATACCTCTAATGGCCATTATGGGGCCATAATAGGTTTCAATATTTTCAACGCTTAATAAAGGTTCAGTCATTTCTAATCTAGTAATCTTTTTGGTACAGGAATTTTTTGATCAAGTAATATCTGTGCGTAGGCTTTGCCCTGAGGGTCATTCCTTAAACTAGCAGGTCCACCTCCACCAAGAACATCGTCAAGCAAAAAATTTATCGAATTTGAACCTGGAAGATAAAATTTCTCTACTCTACCCTTTAGGAATTTTGAAAAACATCTTTGGACTATTTCTTCAGTTAAATATTTACAAATGACAGGGTAAAACTTCTCATTTCTTGAAATAATTCCAATATTGGCTTTGTTTCCCTTATCTCCGCTTCGACCATAGGCAATTTGGATTAATGGAACATCAATAAATTGTTCATCATGATCATTAATTTTTGGTGCTTCATGTTTTTGAATAGATTTTAAATCAAAATCTTCAGGATCATTTATTTCAAAGTTTTTTGAAGAATTACCGTCATCAATTGTTACTTTCACATTCTTTTTATCTATTAAAAATGAAAACAATCTAACAATTGGAGATGGTTTTGGTCTCCCCCCAACAAATCCCGATAAACCAGGAGGTGTTGCTAAGCCTAGTCCAACAGATTCCTTTAACATTATTCCAACCGCTCTTATATCTTGATGTTTAGCTGCAAACTTTAATACTACCTCTCTATTATCTGAATTGTCTTCCTTATCACTATATTGGCTATTATCTCCAAGAATCTCAATACTAGTTTCATCAAAATCAGGAATGTTCATCATGCGCATTATTAATCTTGATCGATCAAATATTGAATTACCATAAGTCCTTGCTTTTTTAGCTGCATCTATACCTACAAAAGAACAAAGATGCCCAGCTCTAAATCCATCTGTATAAGTTGCGCAAACCTTATATTCTTTTGGAGCTGGATATCCAATCGCTCCAGAAACCCTAACTGTATCTTTTTCTATCTCGTTAATTTTTACCTTTGAAAAATCACAGATTACATCTGGCAAAATATAGGATTGTGGATCTCCAATTTCATATAGCATTTGTTCTGCCACCGTACCAAAGCTTACAAGTCCAGTTGAATCTTTTGACTTACTGCAATCAAATTCTCCATTCTCGTTAATGTCAACAATTGGGTAACCTATTTGGTATAAATTCTGAGAAACAAGTTTCCAGTCAGTAAAGTTTCCTCCAGTACTTTGAGTTCCACATTCAATTATATGACCGGCAAGACTGCCAGATGCTAGTTTATTATAATCATGTTCAGTCCAATTAAATGAATAGATGCATGCTGCAAGAGTTACTGCACTATCTACACTTCTTCCTGTAATAACTATATCAGCCCCATCATTAAGTGCTTTAGCAATTGGAAAGGCTCCCAAATAAACATTAATACTTGCAATCTTATCTTCCTGAGGAAAATCAATTTTAGAATACATTTCTTTAAGATTTGTAAATTCACTCTTTCTTTGCATTAGGTCATCACCTAAAACAACAGCAACTTTTAAATCTAGTTTTTGTTCTATAATTAGATCTCGGATAGCTTGAGCGCATGCTTCAGGATTGACACCACCAGCATTAGATAAAACTTTGATTTTTTGATCTGCAATTTGTTTTAAATTTAGTTTTAAAACACTAGATACAAAATCTATAGCATAACCTTTATTAGGATCCTTAGCTTTTGCTCGAGCCATTATTGACATCGTAATTTCAGCTAAATAATCATAAACAATAAAGTCTAAGTTGTTATTGTTTAATAGTTGAGGTGTAGCAACAACTGAGTCACCCCAAAAACCACTAGCTCCGCCTATTCTTATTGATTTTTTCATTATCTATGGATTATATATAATTTATATTAATAGGGTAAATCATTTAATTATTTAAAGAAATTGAATATGACATTTTTAGACGCAATAAAAAATGCTTTTATAAACTGCTTTGACTTCAAATCAAGATCATCAAGATCTGAATTTTGGTACTTTTATCTATTTACAACTATACTTGGCTTTATAGGGATACAAATCGATCGCTTATTTAATCTAGAAATTTTAGGGTTACAATTAACCCAAAATGTAAATGAAGTTGCCATGCTGGGTCCAACCTATATATTTTTATACTTCCTCTTCTTTATTCCTTCACTGTCACTCTATATTCGCCGCCTTCATGACATTGATCGTTCTGGTTGGTGGCTTTTAATAGTATTAATCCCTTTTTTAGGAATCGTTACATTGATCTTCTTTTGGTGTTTAAAAGGAACTAAGAATAAAAATACTTATGGAGATGTTACTAATTAATTATTACTTAACTTAGATTTAGAAGCCTTAGGGCCACTACAATTACATTCTGCAGGATCCAATGAAATATTAATAACTGGTTTAGAAATTAAGAAGAAAGTAGATAAAGAAAGTAAAATTAATAGTGGAATCGCTAAAATATATTTATTCTTCATAATTAATTATTTTAAATCTTGATATTTGCTTCGATAATAAATTAGAGGTTTTTTATTGTCATCTATATCTATATTTTCAACTTTGCCTATTACTAAGACATGATCTGCAATATCAATTTGCTGGAACACTGATAGTTCAATGTAACCAACAATATCATCTAAGATAATGTTTCCGTTATTAGAAATTTTGTGTGGTGTTGATGAAACTTTATCTCCATTCTTAGTAGAAAATTTTTTAGAAATATCTTTCTGATTATCAGATAAAATATTAATTGCAAAAAAACCTGTTTTAAGAAAGTCAACATGATCTGTTTCAGATTTATAAATATTAAAGATAATTAGTGGTGGATCTAGACTTAATGAAGAAAATGAATTGATTGTAAATCCATTACTGTGAGAACTAGCTACAGCAACGCCTGTTGCAAATGAACCAAATGCTTTCTTTAATTCTTCAGTTTTAAATTGATTGCTCATTAAAATATAATTTGGAATACTTATTAAACTAAAACTGATTTGAGTAAAGAAATATAACCAGTTTTAATTTCCATCTTTTCTTTGAAACCTTTACTTAATAACATCTGATGTGCTTTTTTTAACTTGTAACAAGGAATAAACATTAATAGATGATGTTCCAAATGATAGTTTACATAATATGGAGCTACTAATGCTCTTTCGATGATATTCGCATAAGTAGTTCTTGCATTGTTAAAATCATCGCAATTAGTTTTTACGCCTGCATGTTCAGCAATATTCCTTATTCTTAAAAATAACTGAAAAAAAGTAAATAGAGGTAAAAGCCAGAAGGCAAAATAAAACCACCAAGAACCAAACAATGACATAATTAAAAAAATAACAATGTTAGATAATAATATCCCCACTAAAGTACTTTTTGATTTGAAACCAGTAATATTTTTTACTGATTCCTTAGTAACTTCTTTGTTTAAAAGAATATTGAAAATAAGTTCGTAACGTTGTTGTATGCCAGATATCCCAAAAAGATCTCTCAATACTTTCCTTAAAAAACTTGTTTTTGAAACAGGAAAAGGTTTTGATAAACCTATATCTGGGTCATTTTCTTTTTGAGTGTGTCTATGATGTGAAAGGTGATAATGACGATAACCGTATGTATCAAGCCAAACAGGAAATGCACAGAACAATTGCGATACTAAATCGTTGGTCTGAACTTTGTTATTGATAAGCCCATGAGCTCCTTCATGCATCAGTATAGCTAAGCCTAATTGTCTTCCTCCAATTAAGATTACGGCAAGAATGAATGTTATTATATTTGGGAATAGAGAATATATAGAAACACACAATAAAATTACAAACCATGCATGAAGAATCAAAAAAAATCCACTCAGGTTATCTTTAGTTCTAAGGAATTTTATCTCATCTTCCTTAAGTATCTCACTTGGTTTAATTAAAGGTGTAAGATTATTTTCCATATAAATATTAATTCTTCTTACGAAAGTATGGAATCATAAAAATAAAACAAGCCACTAAAAAGAATAAGCTTCCAGACATGCTCCAAAAACTACCTATGCTTGCTATGACAAAACATACAGCTGAAATAGTAAACAAAATCCAGCCAATAAAGTTTATTTGTTTATCGCTCATAATGGAGCTTATATAATACTTCAGGTAATTTGCTCAAGAAATGTTTTTTAATAAAAAGCTTAGATTTGCTCTATACCAGCATATAATCCCTTGAATCTGGAACAGTTTTTTTGTCTTTTGACAATTGGAGTTGATAGATTACTAAGGTAGATTCCTCAAAAGATGCTTGAGATGAGGATAAATAAAAATCCCACATCCTACAAAATTTATCATCATAAAATTCTCTGACCTTGTCTATATTATCGTAAAAATTATATCTCCAACGCTTAAGTGTTTCTGCGTAATGAAATTTTAATACTTGAATATCTGTTGTTGTTAATCCAGACTTTTCAATTCTTTGCATAACTTCACTTAATGCAGGAATATAACCACCAGGGAAGATATATTTTTCAATCCATGGATCATTAGTTGTAGGTTGATCAATCCGACCAATTGTATGAATTAAGGCAACACCTTTTTCATTAAGAAGTTTATAAATCTTATTAAAAAATTCTTGATAATGAGGAGTACCTACATGTTCAAACATTCCTACGGAAACAATACGATCAAAACTTTCTTCAACCTTACGGTAATCTTGTAAAGCATATTCAACTTTATCTAGAGATTCATCTATTTTTCTCTGTTGAGAATATGCAATTTGTTCCTCTGATAGAGTTACTCCCTTAACATTAACATTGGATCTTTTAGATAAGTAGGATGCCATTCCACCCCAACCAGATCCAATATCTAATACACTTTGACCTTCTTCAAGAAGAAGTTTTTTTGCAATTAACTCTTTTTTATTTAATTGAGCCTGTTCTAATGTATCATTAGGACTATTAAAATATGCACAAGAATACTGACGGTCCTTATCTAAAAAAAGATCATATAGTTTGTCAGAAAGATCATAATGGTGGGCAACGTTTTTTTTTGATTTAGGAATATAGTTACTGGAAACGATTCTATTTCTTATTGCTCTTATAATTTTATCCACTTTCATTACCCAGTGATCGTCATTTGATCTACTATTAACAAAAATTAGCTTTAATAAATCATGAATACTTCCTTCTTCAAGAATTAATGAACCATTCATATAAGACTCGCCGAAATGTAATGAAGGATTCATCATCATTTTAATTTCAGAAAAATCATTGGTTGTTCTCATCTTTATTGGAGTTCCAGTGCTATCTCCATATTTAAAATCTAAACCATTAGGCTTAATCCAAACTAAATTTCCTTTTTTAAGTATCTTTTTAAGTAAGCTGTCGAGTATCATGAAGAGAATTAAATAACTTCTTTGTTAATTTATCAATAATAATTTTAAGCAGATTCTTCCGTTAAAAAGATTACTACGTTACTATCTTTGGTAAGATTAGAATTATTATAGTTTTTTAAATCTACTAATCCTGCATAACCTGCGCCTCCTGATGGAGAAGTTTTTAGGCCTTCGTTTTCAAGTTCTTTCATACAATTTTCTGCATCTTCATCAGTAATTGTCATGAAGTGAGTACAGGTTTTTGCTAATGATGATAATGCTCTAGTTGATGGAACCTTACAGTCAAGGCGTCCCATAATCGAAACTCCTCCTTGAACTTCAACTTCTTTACCAGCTTGGATAGATTCAAAAAGTACCGGTGCTTCGGTTGGCTCAACAATTATAATCTTTGGATCATTACCAAAATGCCTTCTTGCTTGCGCAGCCATAGCCGCAGGAAATCCACCCACTCCAGCCTGCAAAAATATATGAGTTGGTGGTTCAGGACAATCTTCATAAGCCTCAGCGGCAGCTACTAGATAACCTTCCATAACCTTTAATCCGGCATCATACCCATCCCATGTCACATCAGATAAAAGCATCCAATTATTATCAGCTGCTGCTTTTTGTGCACCTTCCATACTTTCTTCATAACTGTTCCCCACAATAACCACATCAGCATCATAGCTTTTAATCTTATTAGCAAAACTTGAAGGAACATTTTTTGATAAATAAATTACAGCTTTTGCACCAAATAATCTTGCACCAGCTGCTAAAGAGAGACCATGATTACCAGCACTTGCAGTAACATAACATTTCCCATTAAGTGCTTTTTTCCATTCATCTGCATTTGCATTTTCTGAAACTATTTGAGAAGCATGATCAGCTATAACATAAGCTGCACCTAAAGCTTTAAAACTTCCCAGGCCCATTCTTTGACGCTCATCCTTAAACCAAATATTTTTTACTCCAGCTTTTTCAGCTAAG
>MDTG01417658.1_pt1 | contig 11254 bp, 14 predicted proteins | sample 811421 | NCBI WGS metagenome assembly MDTG01 (sample SAMN05326645, study PRJNA326480) | marine metagenome | isolation source: seawater | place: Pacific Ocean: South East | collected 2011
TAAGAATATTACTAGCTGAAACTTTATACTGTTTTCCACCTGTTTCTATTACTGCAAAAGACATATTATTTTTCCTTTTAAAATTAAGGCAATATAACCCGGTACTTTATCAAGTCAAGTTCAATGATGTTAAAATTGATCTTTTAAATTCCTTAACTTTGTAAAAACTTCTAATTTAGAGCTATTATTCATTTTAAGATTACTTTTAATTTTTTCATTATCACATCTTAAAAATATATTAGTTTCTAACTCTTCAGACAAAATAAAAGGGACGGTTGGCAGATTTTTTGCTAATTTATTTCTTACTTGTTCTATTTTGTTTATAAGATTTTTGTTTTCCTTATCAATCGTAATACAAAATTTTCCATTATTTTTTGTGTACTCATGCCCGCAGTATATTAATGTATCCCTTGGTAAATTTTTAATTTTTTCTATTGACCCAAACATCTGTTTGTATGTACCTTCAAAGACTCTTCCACAACCAAGAGAAAATAAAGTGTCACCAGTAAAAACTACTTTTGAATTTAGAGAATAAAATAGAATATGCCCAAGTGTATGCCCAGGTATATGCATAATCTCAAATACAGTTTTGCCTAAAACAAATGTATCACCGTCTTTCTTTTTAATATCTGCACCTGGGATTTTATCTTCATCATATATTGAACATACAATTTTTGATTTATATTTTTTTTTTAATTCTAAATTCCCCCCAATATGATCTCCATGGTGGTGGGTATTTAATATAAAGTCTAATTTTTTAAATGTTCTGTTAATTGCAGTGTCAACTGATTTAAAATCTGATGGATCAACTACACCTACCAAATTTGTTTCCTTATCTCTTATTAAATAACTATAATTATCTGTAAGACATTGAACTATAGAAACTTCAAGCATTTTAACCTAATAAGAATATACCAATTTTAGAAAAAAGATTTTTAATTTCTAGATTATTTTTTTTAATTTCAGAAATTCTATTTTCATTTAAACCAACAATTTTATTAATTTTTATATTTCTATTTAAACAAAAGTTAAAAAGATCTTTAATAGTACACATATGTAAGTTTGGTGTATCATGCCAACTATACGGAAGAGTTTTGGTCATTGGCATTTTTCCAAAAAACAGTAAGCTTGTTCTGACTCTCCAATATCCAAAATTAGGTATTGATACAATTGCTGACTTACCAACTCTTAGTAAATCTTTTAAAACCTGTTCAGGATTATAAAAAGCCTGAAGCGTTTGACTCAAAATTACATAATCAAAAGATTGATCTGGGAATTGATGAAGCTCTGTTTCCGCATCACCCTCGATAACAGAAAGACCTTTGTTGATACATTGTTTCACATACTCCTCTTTGATTTCTAAACCTCTGGCGCTTATATTTTTTTCTTTAATCAATAAATTCATTAAAGAACCATCTCCGCAGCCTACATCTAAGACTCTTACATTCTTTGGTAATAAATCAGCAATAACTTTAAATTCTTTTTTCATTTTTAAATTTTATATGCATTGAATCTATGAATCCTTTAACAGTTCTTAAAAACTCAGTTTCATTTACTAAAAAAGAATCATGACCTTTATCAGTTTTGATTTCCGCAAAAGATACATCTGCTCCAGCAGCATTAAGAGCTATAACAGTATCTTTGTTTTCTTTTGTTGTGTAAAGCCAATCAGAAGAGAATGAAATTACTAAAAATTTAGTTTTTTGATTTTTAAATGCCTCAAGCAGACCTCCCTTAAATTGTCTGGATAAATCAAAATAATCCATGGCTCTAGTAATGTATAAAATCGAATTGGCATCAAATCTTTCAACGAATGTATAACCCTGATGTCTTAAATAACTTTCAACCTGAAAATCAGCATCAAAACTGAATTCATAATCTGCTTTTTCTTGAAGTTTCCTACCAAATTTTTCCTGCATACCTTTTTCTGACAAATAACTTATATGACCAACCATTCTTGCAACAGCCAAGCCATTTTTTGGTTGAACATTTTTTTTTAAATATCTTCCTTTGTCCCAAACTGGATCAGCCATTACTGCTTGCCTGGCTAATTCATTTAGGGCAATATTTTGTGCGCTATGACTTGTGCTACAAGCAATTGGTACTGCAGAAAAAGTTCTGTTCGGAAAAGTTGCACAAAATTGTAATACTTGCATCCCCCCCATTGACCCTCCAGTAGCACAAAGAAGTTTCTTTATACCCAAATGATCCAATAAAGTCTCTTGAGCTTTAACAATATCTCTTATTGTTATAACTGGGAAATTTAATCCATAAGGCTCATTAGTTTTTTTATCAACTTCCTTAGGACCCCAAGAACCCATGCAACCGCCAATAACATTTGCGCAAATTACAAAATATTTATTTGTATCTATAGCTTTACCCGGTCCCACCGCTGTTGCCCACCAACCCTCTTTGTTTGTAATAGGGTTTACTCCACTCACAAATTGGTCACCAGTAAGGGCATGAAAAACTAAAATAGCATTATCTTTTTCATTATTTAATTTTCCATATGTTTCATATGCTAGAGGAAAATCCACAATAGTTTGCTTGCAATCAAGCAAAAGGGGTTTTGAAATGTTTAATTTTTTAATATTTTCTAATTTATTGTTCATATAAAAAAAAAGCCCAGCTAGACTGGGCAAAAAAACCCTGTTTAGCTGCATTTACTTAGCGCTCGCAATTCGGTTAAATCAGCGCCAGGCGAATATATACTAAATCGCCACAAACATGTCAATTTATTCAAATAGATCTATTTCCATTATACAAATTGATTATCTTTTAATATAAGACATCAGAAATATTATGAAATTACCAAAACCAAGAAAAATTATAGCGGAAAAATATGTTGCTGGATTGAGTTTATTCAAAAGCGTTAGGAGTCCAATAAAGCTATCAGCGAATGAATCTGCCTTGGGTCCAAGCCCAAAAGCAGTAAAGTCATATAATTCTATTGGAAAAGGTTTTGTTAGATATCCTGACTCAGATGGTACATTTTTTAGAAAAGTTCTTGCAAAAAAATTTAAACTAAAAAGAGACAGGATCATTCTTGGGTCGGGATCTGATCAAATATTTGAATTAGTGTGTAAACTTTTCTTAAAAAAAGGTGATGAGGTTATTGTTCCGGAATATAGTTTTATAATTTATAGAATTTATAGCAGAATGTTTGGTGCAAAAGTAAGGTATGCGAAAGAAGAAAACTTTACACCTTCGGTACAATCAATACTGGATTGTGTTAGTAAAAAAACTAAAATTGTTTTTTTAGCTAACCCAAATAATCCAACAGGCACTTATTTAGATAAACATGAAGTATTAAAAATTAGAAAAAAATTAAGAAGTGATATTTTATTAGTTATTGATGATGCCTACTATGAGTATATAAATGATGCTAACTATGCATCGGGAATTAAATTATTTGCAAAATCACAAAACGTTCTAGTTACAAGAACTTTTTCCAAAATTTATGGCTTAGCAGGATTAAGAATAGGTTGGGGTTATGGACCCAAGGCAATAATTAAAAAATTATATCAGATTAAACCCCCATTTAATGTCAGTAGACCAGCGCTCTTTGCTGCAACACAAGCTGTACAAGATACAAAATGGTTAAATAAAGCTATAATGCATAATAATTTTTGGGCAGAAAAAATTTTCAAGGTAATAGAAGAAATTGGCATCGCAACAAATAGAACGAATGTAAATTTTTTTTTGTTAAATTTTGATTTTGTTAATCAATCGGCATCTCAGGTATTTAATAAATTAGCAAACTCAGGTATTTTAGTAAGGCAAATGGATGTCTACAGTATTAAAAATTCATTAAGAGTAACAATAGGAAATAGTAAAGAAAATAAAAAATTTATTTCAATTTTAAGGAAAATATTTAATGTTTGATCAAGTTGCTATAATAGGTTGTGGTTTAATAGGCTCCTCAGTTTTCAGAGCTTTGAAGAAGAATGGTTCAGTCAAAAAAATAATAACATTTGACACAAATAATTCTGTAGCAGAAATAATAAAAAAAGAAAATCTTTCTGACGAGATTGTTTCTAACCCAGAAGCTGCTGTAAAAAATGCTGATCTAGTTCTAGTTGCTACTCCTTTAAGTAGTTTTGAGTCTGCAATTAACTCAATAAAAGAATTTTTAAAACCAAGTTCAATTTTAACAGATACGAGTTCGGTAAAAACAAGTGTGGACAAGATTGTTAAAAAAATAAATTTAAAAAATGTTACATGGATCCCAGGACATCCTGTTGCTGGGACTGAAAAAAGTGGCCCAAGAGCAGGTCTTGCTGATTTATTTAAGGGTAGGTGGACTATACTTACTCCAGAGACAAATATAAAAAATTCTGAGATTAAAAAAGTTTCTCTTTTCTGGGAATCGATGGGTAGCAAAGTAAAAATTATGTCACTGGATGATCATGATAAAATATTATCCCTCACAAGCCACCTACCACACGTTATAGCTTACAATATTGTTAAAACTACAATGGGAGATGACGATAAAATAAAGAATGATGTTATTAGATACAGCGCTGGAGGATTAAGAGATTTTACAAGAATAGCTGCATCAGACCCCACAATGTGGAAAGATATATTTATTGATAATAGCAGCTTAATTATTGAGGGGATAAATAAGTTTAGTGAAAGTTTAGAGGAATTCAAAAAAGCAATTAAAGAAAAAGACAGCGAAAAACTTTTAGAAATTTTTGAAAAATCTAAAGAGTTTAGAAAATTAATTATAAAAGCAGGACAAGACACCGAAAAACCAGATTTTGGCAGAAAATAACTAATCTATCAAATCAATTTCATTATAAATATCTGTTTGAAGCCTCTCTACAAATTGTTCTTTTTGTAAACCTGGTTCTATCGGACTTAGAAAAGATATAATAATTTTTCCTGGAAATTTACTAAAACTATTTTTTGGCCAAACTTTCCCTGTATTAAGTGCAACAGGCACACAAGGTATTTTTATAACATCGTATATCTTTCCTACACCCTTTTTAAAAGGCGGTCGTTCTTTATAAGGAACCCTTGTTCCTTGTGGAAAAATCAATAATGGCCTTTTACTTTTTTTTGTTCTATCCAAAACTTTATCAAAAAAACTTAAATTTTGTTTAGTTGCAGTCTCTCTTACTATGTCAATTGCCCCAATTTTTTTTAAACACCAACCAAAAAAAGGAATTCTAATTAGCTCTTTTTTCAATATAAAAATAGGTCCCGGCAGAACTGTCTGCAAAGCAAACGTTTCAAACATAGACTGATGAGCAGAGGCGACAAAATATTTCTCGTTTTTTTTTAAATTTTCAAGACCTTTAAATTCGACTTTTGTGCTGAGAAAAATTTTTAGTAAGTAAACAACATAATGCGAAAGAACTTTTCCTGCGCATATCATGTGCTTATCTTTGATAAACAAAAAAGGTATAGAAATAATACAGGCTGACGCTATTCCAGCATATAAGAAAATATTGAAAAAAAATGATCTTAAAAATACCATTAATTAAATGATATCAGAAATTTTTTGTCTTTTTCTGATAATTTTTACTTTACCTTTTTTTACTAAAATTTCTGATGCTAAAGGTCTCGTATTATAATTTGAAGATAGAGACGAACCATAAGCCCCGACATTTGTAATAGCAACAAGGTTGTTTTCATTTAGTAATGAATAACTTTTGTATTTAACAAAAGTATCTGTGCTTTCACAAATCGGTCCAACAAATTCTACATTTCCATTTATTTTTTTCTTTAATTTTAAAACAGGAATAATATTATGCCTAGCATTGTATAAAGCTGGTCTCATAAAGTCGTTCATTCCAGCATCTAAAATAATAAAATTTTTATTTCCATTTTTTTTAATAAATACGATTTTTGAAATCAAAGTTCCCACATTACCAATGATAAATCTTCCTGGTTCAAAAATTATTTTACAATTAAGTTTTTTTTTAAATTTGTTGACCAATCTGGAGTAACTTCCAATATCAATTTCTCTCTCTTTATTTTGGTAAGGTATACCAAAGCCACCACCAAGATCTATATACTCAAAATCAATTCGACTTGATTTAATTATTTTGTATAAAACATTTAAAGTTTTTTTATAAGGGCCAACGGATGTAATTTGGCTTCCAATATGTACACTTATTCCTTTTATTTTTAAATTTTTAAATTTATTAAAATTTCTACAAAAATTTAAAAAGTTCAATTTTGGTAATCCAAATTTACTATTTATTTTACCGGTTGAAATTTTAGATAAAGTATTAGCATCCACCCCAGGGTTTATTCTAATTCCAATAGAAGTTGTTCTTTTCATTTTTCTAGATATTTTATCAATCAATTTTGCTTCACTTTCAGACTCAATATTAATTAATAGAACCCTTTTTTTAATAGCAAATCTAAGTTCATCCTCAGTTTTACCAACTCCAGAAAAAACAATTTTACTTGGCTTAATTTTCGCTTTCAGCGCTTTCATAAGCTCTCCCTCTGATACGACATCTGCACCTGATCCCAGTCTCCCTAATTCTGATATGAGGGAAACATTTGAATTAGATTTTACAGAGAAACAAATCAATGGGTTAACTTTTTTGAATTTTTTCAAAAAAGTTTGGTAGTTTGTTCTCATTTTTTTGTAAGAATAAACATAAAATGGAGTAATATTTTTTTTAGCAATACTTTTTATAGGTGTATTGTCTATATACAGGTTTTGACCTTTGTAAATTAAGCTCATAGTTTTAAGAAATTATAATATTCTCAATCTGATTCTCAGATTTAAAAACGGGCCCTGATTTTTTGCCGCAACTTAATAAGAAGAAACAAAATAAAGAAATAAAAAATATTTTTTTCATTTAAGCTCTTTTTTATATTTCGCTATCATTCTTTTGACGTTTTTTGTTGATGTCCCACCAAAAGATGTTTTTGAATTCATAGAGTTCACAACATCAAATATTTTTGGTATATTTATATCAACTTCTTTAACAAACTTATTTATTTCATTTTTAGAAAGTTGATCTAATCTAATTTTCTTTTTTTCTGCATAATTAACCAACTTTGATGAAATATTATAGCCTTTTCTAAAAGGTAAGTTTTTTTTCATTGCAAGAAAATCAGCAAAATCAGTGGCTGTTGTATACCCTTTTTGCGCCATATGTTTCATATTATTTTTTTTTGTATATAAATTTTCTATTAGTTCAATAGCCATTAGCAAACTATCTTTAAGTGTATCATAGCTATCAAAAACTAATTCTTTATCATCTTGTAGATCTTTATAATAGGATATTGGTAAACCCTTCATGATCGTTAACATAGAATTTAAATTCCCATAATTAATAGCTGTTCTTCCTCTTATTAATTCAGCCGGATCGGGATTCTTTTTTTGAGGCATAATTGAAGAGCCTGTCAAAACTTTGTCTTTAAATTCTACAAAACTAAAAGCTTCTGAATTAAAAATAATAAAGTCTTCTGCTAATCTCGATAAGTGCATTGCGCAAGTTGCGGCCGCAGATAAAAAGTCAATTGCAAAATCTCTATCAGAAACTGAGTCCAATGAATTATTGGTGGGTTTTTTAAATCCAAGTTTTTTTGCAGTAAATTTTCTATCAATATTAAAAGATGTTCCAGCCAAAGCAGCCGATCCAAGTGGACACTCATCAATCAGAAGAATATTGTTTATAAATCTTTTTTTATCTCTTGTAAGCATTTCAACATATGCAAGTAAATAATGTGCAAAAGAAACAGGTTGTGCATTTTTTAAATGTGTAAAACCTGGCATCACTGTATCAACATTTTTTTAGCTTTACCTAAAATACACCTGATTAGATCATTCAAAGTTCTAATAATATCTCCAGAAGAGTCCTTTACCCAAATTTTAAAGTCGGTTACAACCTGATCATTTCTTGATCTCGCAGTATGTAAGTAACCTGCAGATTCCCCAATAATTTGAAAAAGTCTTTTTTCAATATTTTGATGTATATCTTCAAATTGTTCTTTAAATTTGAATTTATTTTTGTTTATTTCTTTCTCTATCCTTTTTAAACCTTTGATTATTTTTAAACCATCTTTTTTAGGTATAATTTTTTGCTTAATAAGCATTTTTGTATGAACAATCGATCCAAAAATATCTTCTTTGTAAAGTCTTTTATCAATATTGATAGACGAACCTATCCTCTGGAAATTTTTTGAATTTCCTTTTGTAATTCTATTTGACCAAACTGTTCTATTTTTTTTCATCATTTTCTATGTTAAATCTATTTATGTGACTTACTCTTTAAATACAACCCTAATAAATCCTAGTTCAAATTCAGCTCCAAAAAATATAGTTATACTTTGTCATGGTTATGGCGGCGATGGTAAGGATATTTCAGTTTTAGCTAGTTATTGGAAAAACTTTTTGCCTGATACGTTATTTGTATGTCCAGATGCACCGGAAGTTTGCAAAGTGAACCCAAATGGCTTTCAGTGGTTTGACTTAATGGATCAAACCGATGATGAAATATTGTCTAAGTCTTTAATCGCAGAGAACAAACTTAATTCACTTATCAGTGAAGTTGCAGAGAAAAATAAAATTTATGACAAAAATATTTCTCTAGTAGGATTTAGTCAAGGATGTATGATTTCTCTTCAGACAGCTTTAAAGAGAAAAAATCAAATTGGATGTCTAATTGGCTATTCTGGAAAAGTTATAAACCAGGAACACCTAAACAAAAATATTAATTCTAGGCCTGAAATTTATTTAATGCATGGTGATATTGACCAGGTAGTACCTATTAATTTTTTTCTTGAAAGCAAGCATTTTTTTTTGAAAAATAATTATAAAATTTATACTAAAATATTTACTAATTGTGAGCATAGAATTCCTAATGAAGGTTTAAGCACTGGCCTAGAATTTTTAAAAAAAAATTTATACAAATAATAAAGCATCTGTAACAAAATTATAACTTGATATAGTTTTTTCTTTAAGTTAGCATCTCATTATGATCATAGGTTCTACAGAAAGAATTCCTTTAGAGAAGTGTCCCGCATTAGTATTAAATGCGGACTTTAGACCTTTAAGCTACTATCCTTTGTCTTTATGGTGCTGGCAAGATGCAGTTAAATCAGTTTTTTTAGATAGAGTTAGTATTGTATCAACTTATGAAAGAAAAGTAAGAAGCCCTTCTTTTGAGATGAGCCTACCTAGTGTGATTGCTCTAAAAAGTTTTATAAAACCATCTGAAAATCCAAATTTTACAAGATTTAATGTTTTTCTTAGAGATAAGTTTGCTTGTCAATATTGTGGAGCAAATAAAGATTTAACTTTTGACCACCTTCTTCCAAAGTCTAGAGGCGGCGTTACGGATTGGGAAAACGTTGTTACTGCTTGCTCGACTTGTAACGTGAAAAAGGGAGGTAAACTTTATAACAAGTGTGACTTAAAATTAAAAAGAAAACCATTTGTTCCAACTGTAGACGATCTTCACAAAAATGGTAGAAATTTTCCTCCAAATTTTTTGCATGAAAGTTGGATGGATTATCTGTACTGGGATATAGAATTAGAACCTTAGTTAAATTTTTTCTGAAACTTTTATAGCTACTTTAGAGGTATTTTGTATTATTTTATCCAATAAAAAATATAGACCTCCCTTAGTTGCCCCTTCATCATAGGCTATATTTTTATGATCATCTTCATCTTCTCTAAATTTTTTTATAGACTTTTTTAAATCTTTTTCGTCATCCCCTAACTTACCTAATTGATTTTTGTAGTGATCACATATGACTTCCTCGACAGAAGCAGTGCAAAGCATTGCAGCTTTTTGACCAAGCATAGTTGTTCCAAAACCGAGCGTAACTCCAAGCAAGTCCCATAGAGGCAAAAAGATCGTTGGCTTTATATTTCTTTTTTGAATCTCTTTGTCAAAATAATCAAAATGTTCTTTTTCATGTTCTTTCATTGACTCAATTAATTTCTTTAATTTTTCATCTTTTTTAAAAGTATTTAATGCAAGTAATTGTCCCTCATAAATTTTAATCGCTCCCCTTTCACCGGCGTGATCAACTCTTATGATTTCCTCTAATGTTTTTTTATTTGTTTTTTTCATAATTTCTAAATAGTTTTAAGAATATACCGAATAATACAATGGAAAAAATGGTATTTATTGATGCAAGTGACAAACTAAAAATTCGAAAAGTAACAGTTTTGCAGCTAATAGTGTTTTTACTGAGTTGTTTTAAAATATCTTCTTTTGATAAATTTTGATCTAAATTCTTAACTTCACAAACTAAAGATTCGCTAAAAAAACCTTGCTCTATACCAAATTGATAAAAAGCAATTATTGATCCAGTTAAAGATACTAAAGCAAGGATTAGCAAAGAAAGTTTTATATATTTTTTAAAAATTAGAATATTCAAGATTAGAAAAATTGAGACAAAATATGGATAACGTTGATAGAGACAAAGTTTGCAAGGTCTATGTCCAAAGCCGTATTCAATAATATAAGCTGAAAAAATTGATAGTACTAAAAGTGATAATATCCCCAACAAAGCTATATTTGTGTTTTTTTTCATTTTTTATTTTAATAAAAAATAAATCCCGCCAAAAATTATTAATACAATAAATGTTATTATAATTGACCATTTTGCACCTTCTTTTTCTAAAAAGGGACCAAACTTTTGACCAAACTTATAGGTTAAAAAAGCTACTAGAAAAAACCTAGAGCCTCTTGTTAGCACACAAATGATTATAAAAAAAACTAAATTGAAATGAATAAAACCACTTGAAATAGTTAAAAGCTTAAAAGGCAATGGAGTGAAGCCCGCAGTAACAAGTATTCCTAACCAAGAAAAAAAACCACCTTTAGTAGAAAATTTATCTTTTAAAAAATTAGGGTCTTCATAACCGTATAACTCAAATATTTTTACCCCTATCTCATTAAAAAAAACGTAACCAATTAAATAACCAAAAAGTGCACCCAAAACAGAAAAAATAGTTGCAATTAAAGCTACACGAATAAATTCATTTTTTTTTGCAACTACCATTGGAATTATCATTACATCTGGGGGTATGGGAAAAAAGGAGCTTTCTATAAAAGATTCAAATGCCAAAAGTGGTTTTGCATACCTGTGACCAGCCCAAGAAACACATTTATCATATATTTTTTTTATCATTTTTTTTGGTTGCGTCTTAAATTAATTCAAAACATAATGATTGTAAAAATATTAATTTAAGAGGAAATATGGGCGAATGGTGGAACTGGTAGACGCGTTGGACTCAAAATCCAATGGTAGCAATACCTTGAGA
>MDTG01442302.1_pt1 | contig 11254 bp, 10 predicted proteins | sample 811421 | NCBI WGS metagenome assembly MDTG01 (sample SAMN05326645, study PRJNA326480) | marine metagenome | isolation source: seawater | place: Pacific Ocean: South East | collected 2011
AAGCAATCAATAGGGGTGAATATATACCTGAGTTCTTAATTGATAATATAGAGCCTATCCTTAGATGCTTAGATTTAGATCCCTCTAGCTACAAATTATTACCTGCCATGCAACCTGATATTTGTATAAAATGTAAAAATATTAATTGCTTTGAAAGTTTATTATCTAATATTCACAGAATCAAAGATATTAATGATATGCAAATATTAGTTCCAAGGTATAAAAATGATGGATTGTCTATAAACATTTCAGTAAAAAACTCATATGATTCTTTCAAATCTAATCTATTAAAAGTAGATAATTATATTATATCTATTAATCAGTTGGATATAAAAGTAATTTCACGTGATCAAGGAACTGCCTATCATATTCCACTTGGTATACATATTTCATATGGTAAAAATAGTAAAAAATTATTTAAAAATATTAGTGATAAGAATTTAGATACTACCAAATATTTTGATTTAATAAGAAAATATTTTAATATTTAATATATATTTATAAACTATAATATTATAAATAAAATAATTTACTTTAATACAGATTAAAAACAGACTTAAACAATGAACTCTGATTTTGATACAACAAATTCTAACAAATTAATCATTTTCGATTTTGATGGAACTCTTGTAAAAGTTCAGTCACCTGATATTTTCTGTCTTTGGACACTTATTAAGTATTCAATGTACATTAAAGCTATTAAAATATTGTTTTTTAAATCAATTTTTTACAGATTACTTTACAAGCTATTTCCATATCTCTATAGCTCATCAAAAATTAAGATTCTTCTTCAATTATCTGATCTAACAAAAAATCAGTTAAAGGATTCTGCTATTGATTTTGTAAGAATATTGAAGTTATTTAAAATCAATAAATCATTTAATCAGCTCTATCAGCATTTAATCCAAGGAGATAAAGTAGTTATTTGTTCAGCTAGCTATGACATATATTTGAATTTGTATTTCCAAGATCTTGATGTTACTGTTTTGTCTACACAATTAGACTATAAAAATAATATATTTACTGGTAAATATATAGGTGAAGATAATATTGCCGAAGAAAAGGTGTTAAAAATAAATTCAATTATAAATCTAAAGAGTTTTGATGAAATTATTGTTTATACCGATAGTATCTTAGATAAAAGTTTATTATTGCTTGGAGATAAAAGATTTATAATTAATTCTAAAAATAAATATTATAAGTGGATGTCTGATTTAAATACTGAAGAGATCAATGTGAATACTAATATCATTAATATTAATAAATTATTTATAAAATTAAAATTTCTCATTCTAAGGATAATTCCTGATATATTTATAGTTTCAATTACTAAATTTAAATACTCAAGAACTATACCTAATCTATTTAAGCCTAAATCTTTGAATGATAAGATTCTATGGCTTAAATTGAATGACAGAAAATCCTGGCATTGTAATTATGCTGATAAGTTAAAAGTAAAAAAGATTATTAGTTCAATCACTGATACAAAGTATGTCATACCTACTATATATGTTTTTAAGGATATTAATGAATTCATAACTAGAATATCATCTTTCTCTACTCCATTTATAATAAAATTAAATCATGATTCAGGAGGAGGATATATTATTAGAGATAAAAGTGATCTAAATATCCCTAATATCGTATATATATTAGAGAAAAGACTAAATTACAATCATTACGAATATTCAAAAGAATTCCAATATAAGAATATAAAACCATATATTTATATAGAGAAATTATTATTAGATAAGAATAATAGGATTCCTAATGATTATAAATTTAATATGATCAATAATAAACTTGAATTTGTTTATTGTACTATAGATAGAGAAGGGAAAGACTATAGGCGTATATATGATGAAAAATGGCATAGTAATGGGATGATTTGGGCTCCTTATGGAATGCATAATTCATCTAAATTTAATGGTCCTGATATAGATAGGCCTGATAACTTCATAGAAATGATCGATATAGCCCAAAAACTCTCAATAGGTTTTCCTTATTTAAGAGTTGACTTTTATGAGATTAATAAAAATATATACGTTGGAGAACTTACTCAGCATCATCGAAGTGGTTATGATTCTATACATCCCTACAAATATGATTTATATTATGGTGAAATAATGAAGCACCAAATCTCCAGCAAAAATCCACCATACTAAATTTAAAAGTAATTAATTTATCTCATTATTTATCAATAAAGTAATCATTTAACCCGGATATGATTACTTTATTTTCTCTACTTGTCCTACATGCAATTCTTACAAATTCACCATCAAGGCCAATTTTATCAGAGCATGATCTCATATAAATTCCATACTTGATTAGCATTTCATTAACGAAATCTGATGAGCTTCCTATATCTATGAGTTCGATTAATGCAAAATTAGCTTTGGTAGGATAAACTCTTAAGCTGTTGAAATCTTTCAACTTTTCAAAAAACTTTATAGCTTCATCTATATATTTAATCCTAACCTTTGAATATTCATTCAAGAAGGACTTATCTTTATAAAGTTTAAAAAAATATTCTGATAAACCAGATGAGTTCCAAAGGTATCCATTCTTCAAAAGTTTTGAAACTCTTTCATTGCTCATGATTGCATAACCTGCTCTTACGCCTGCTATTCCAAAGTCTTTGGACATACTTTTTACAACTACAACATTTGGAAACTCAATAGCTAGTTCACTTGTAGATATTTGAGATTTATCCTCATCTTCATATGCAAAATGGATAAAACTTTCATCTATTAGTATCATTTCTACTTCTCTTAATTCTTCTACTATCTTTCTGATATCCTTAAAATTTATATAACTACCATTCGGATTATTAGGATTTATTATTATTATAGAGCTTGGTTTTTTTTCTTTGGTAAAATTTATATATTCCTTGGGATCTAATTCATAATCATTCTCTTTTTTTAATTTATAGAAAATTACATTTGACTTCGGATTAACAAACTCATAATAAGAAGAAAACGTAGGAATATTGACAATTGTATTCTGTCCTGCAAAATTATGCATACATGCCTGAATTATTTCAATTGCCCCATTGCCAACAAAAATATTTTCTGGCTTAGCATTAATTGCTAATGCTATATCTTTAGCAATAATCTCATTTTGTGATGGATAATATTCAAGTATTTCTCTTAATTTTTGCGTTTTTAAAATTTCAAACTCTAGTTTCTTAATGAAAAGATCTGTCGCATATGGATTAGAAAGAAAGCATGCATCTACTTTTATTTTCAAAGACGGGAATTTATATTTAAGAGTATTTAAACTAGGGCTGTGACTACCAGAGGCATCTTTAAGAAGTTTCAATTCTCTTGAAATAATTTGTTGCTCAGTAGTTAACCTCATGCTTTTTGAATTCAATCTTCAGATCCCTTATTGTATCTTATGAAAAATATAGCTATATACAGTTACAATGTAGGATAATCAGTAATTTTGATAAAATCATTGATATGATCTTGTCTCTTTATTATTTGAATGATAAAAAATTATTTTTATTTAATTGAAAAAGTTTTTTAATCATAGATTTTATTATGGAAATAAAATCTTTATTGGTTTGAATGCCTGACCTCCAATCCAATTCTGGATTCCTATTAACAGCTCCACTTACCTCATAACTAGATGTCCACTTCCGATTAATATATTCATTAGGCTTTTTAGTAGTTGGTTTTACTCTAATATTCAAAACATCTCGATATCCATCAATAATGGGATTAGCTCTATGGAAAACATTTGTAATAAAAGCACAGGTCGTAAATTTAGTTCCTGTTAACTTTACATTTGTATAATTTGATGTAGAAATTAATGCATCGACTTCATCCTCAACCCTCCCATCATTTGGAGCGGGATCCCATTTCTTTGTGCCTAGCCTAGTGCCTTTTCTTAAAACACCTTTTTCGTTTGCGTCAATGAGGTATTCAAAAGGTGAATTAAGTTGATTAACATCATTCAAGTAAATGATACTTTTTACAATTTCATTAGGATTATTATCATAATGCCATAAATAAGAACTTTCTCTGATTTCGATCTTTTTGGTTCTATAAATATAGATTTTATCTACATAGAGATAACAACCAAACATATTTTTTTCTAATTTAGAAACCAAATCATTACAGATATCCTTTAATTCATTTTCATACAGCCATATATCTTTTAAACAGCAAACATCAGAATCATCATATATCCCATCTCTTTGACCTTTATCAAATGTAGTTTTGACTGATTTTGCTAAAGAATTTAAAGAATTTATTGCTTTTGAAGAATATGATTTAGGAGAAAATAATCTTATTGGATTAGAATATAAATTATCATTTTCTAATAAAATATCTGGAGATAAACCCCGACATTTTTGTAAGTACTCATCATAATTCATAATTATTTATAACATATAAAATTTGCTCTATAGCCAGATGAATATGCATTATATATGTTGAGCAATCTAACAACTTTAAAATACTTAGATAACTTTTGATAAATCACTGAGGCTTTTATATTAACTAAGGTGTGATTAATGGGAGTTTCAAAGGCAAAGTAATTGCACTTTTTACTAATTATTTCAAGAAAAGGTTCAGAGCCTTTAAAGTGTGGATATATTAAATGTAAAACAGAGTTCATTATAATTAATTCAAAATTATCCTTTGTTTCAAAGATATAATTTCTTATATCATCATTTTTAAAAATAATATTATCCAGTTTAAGTATATCTTTTAATTCATTAGAAGTCTTAACATCATTAGAATCAAACTCAACGCCAACGACTTTTCTTGCACCATGAATAGCAGATTGAAAAGAGAAAAATCCCTGATTTGAACCTATATCTAAAACATCTTTTCCTTTTATTTTATTTAGTGGAATAAGTGGTAATTTAGAGTAACTATCAAATCTATAGTTATCAGAGGAGTAACCCTCCATTCTATATCCATTATCAAACAACATTCCCTGATAGAGTTTACCTCTCCATTGTGGAATATTGTTCTTATCTATAACATTGGAATATCTAGCTAATATTTTCATATGCGTATCTAGTAAATCATATGTATTCATCCCCAAAACTGGAAAACTATATCTTTTCTTGAATTGTTTAAATCTATGAAAATCGACTATCTTGCCATTTATTAAATTCGTTTTTTTGTACCATTCGTCTTCGGGGACTAAATTTAATTTTGTAATTTCATCGATAATCTTATTTTTTATATTATTTGTAAGGCTTAGCTTTTGTATTATAAAGGACAAATCTCTTAAAGGAACAATGTTTTTAATATTTCTAACTCTATCAATAAAGGTTTTTATAAAGTTACTGGAATCATTAATATTTTCCAGAATCATAACTAATAACTTCTGTCCTTTATCAGTTTTACAAACTTCATATTGATATATACTTGGGAATATATTACTAGGAGCTTTATCAATTAGTTTTAATGTTGTTTCAATATTGTCAAATGATTGAATATCTAAAATAATTTTTAGACCTTTATCTGTACTGAATGGTATCCATATTGCTTCATCTCCTCTGATTCCCTTGCCTTCCTTTGATGAATTAAATATATTTATTTTATAGTTAAATACTCTATCATTCATTTTAAATATACTTAATAAATCAATTTCTTTTTTATTGTCGTAAACTCTTAGCTCTATGTCTCCAGTTTTGCTATTTATAATCATTTTTAATTAATTGTGACTACTAATTTTCCTATTTTCTGTATAATTCTACCATTGAGTTCGGCTATGAGCAATCCAATTGCTCAGATAGGGTGTTAAATTTTCTTCTATGAGTTTGTTCTAGACTTTAGGGAAAAGTATATAAAATTATCAATTTTTTACCATGAATTGACTAGAATACATATTTAATCTAGTATTTGCTATGTTATTTAATTATAATTATTATAATTATGAAATATAGCCATAGTGGTTTTTTAGATTTTTCTAATGATAATTACATTTATATAATAGCCGAAATTGGTATAAACCATAATGGCTCCTTAGACAATGCCATTAAATTGATAGATATGGCTAAAAAAGCAGGGTGTGATGCAGTTAAATTCCAAAAAAGAACTATAGAAATTGTTTATAATAGTGATGAATTAAAAAAACCTCGTAAAAGCCCTTGGGGAGAAACTCAAGAAGAGCAAAAGAAAGGTATAGAATTTGGATTAGAAGAATATAATAAAATAAATGATTATTGTAAAAAAATTGATATTGACTGGTTTGCTTCTTCATGGGATACAAATAGTCAAATAATTATGCGAAAATATAATTTTAAATTTAATAAAATAGCATCTGCAATGGCAACTAATGAAGAATTTGTAGAATTAGTAGCATCGGAAAAAAAACCAACTTTTGCTTCTACAGGAATGACAAATCTAGAAGAAATTGACCATCTCGTAAGTATATTCGAAAAATATGAATGTGAATTAATGCTTATGCATACTGTTAGTACTTATCCATCATTAGAAAGGCATCTTAATTTAAAATGTATTGATTCCTTGAGAAAAAGATATAGCTTTAAATTAGGTTATAGTGGCCATGAAACTTCAGTTTCTCCATCTATTGTTGCCGCATCAATGGGTGCTGCTGCTATAGAGAGGCACATTACATTAGATAGAGCTATGTATGGAAGTGATCAATCTGCCTCTCTTGAAGAAAAGGGACTGATTCAACTAGTTGAGACGTTAAGAAAAATACCAGATATTATGGGAGATGGAATAAAAAAAATTCTAGAAGAAGAGCAAGTCATAGCAAATAAACTTAGATACTGGAGAAACTAGTCAATATGAAAACCTTTGTTTTTGATATTGATGGAACAATTTGTACAAATACTTATGGTAAATATGAAAGTGCAAAGCCTTATTATGCTCGTATAAATCATATCAATAAGCTTTATGACGAGGGTAATTATATTAAATATTTTACAGCAAGAGGATCAACTACTGGTATTAATTGGCATAAACTAACGCAAAATCAACTTTCCGAATGGAATGCAAAATATAATGAGTTAATACTAGGGAAGCCTGAAGGAGACTTTTTTATAGATGATAAAGGATATAATTCTGAGAAATGGAACTGGGAAAACAGTTTATCTAATCATGATTTAAAATTAACTCAGGAATATTTACGATCAAATATTACCGAAACTACTAATGCTTTAAATTTTCTTCTAAATGATATTCAGACAATTTCAAAGATTAGCAATTTATCTATTTCTATAAAAAAATCACTCAAACGCGGTGGAAAAATTATTTTTGCTGGCAATGGGGGGAGTTTTGCGGATGCTCAGCATCTATCTGCAGAGTTTATCTCCAAATTGTCTGATGATCGATCCCCATTGGCTTCAATAGCTCTTGGTACTAATTCAAGCGCTATTACGGCTATCTCTAATGACTATGGCTATCAAAATGTTTTTGCCAGAGAATTGGAGGCGCTTGGTCAAAAAAATGATTTTTTAATAGCTATTTCTACAAGTGGCAATAGCAAGAATATTATTGAACTTATAGAGAAATCTAAATTAATGTGTATTGATTTTTCTATTTTTACAGGGTCTTCTGGGGGGGCGTGCTCAAAATATAAAGATAAACTTATCAAAGTATCTTCAAATAAAACAACTATCATTCAACAAGTTCATATCCTTCTAGGTCATATAATATGTCAAATATCAGAAGAACCTTTCCTTGTTAAAAGCAGTGAATAGAGACTATGGAATCATGCAAGGCAGATTATTGCCTAAAATTAATGGCCTTTATCAAGCACATCCTATAGGAATTTGGAATAAAGAATATTATATTGCTTCAAAGCTAGGATTAAGTAGTATAGAATTTATTTTTGATCATCATTTATATTATCATAATCCAATATTTAGTGATATAGACAGTATAAAAAAAATTCAATCTAAAACTGGCGTCTTAACAAAAAGTATATGTGCTGATTTCTTTATGGCCTTTCCAATTCAAAAGGCAAATAAAGAGGAATTAATTATATATAAGGACATTATTGAGAAGCTAATAACTAATTTAGCAATACTAGGAGGAACTGATATTGTATTACCGTTTGTAGACTCTTCTTCTATTATGGGAATTGAGGATAAAGAAAAAATTCATGATTTTCTAGAACAATTTTCTTCTTTATGTTTAAAATATGATGTAAATTTAGCATTAGAAACTGATCTTCCACCTCTTGATTTTAAATCATTTATAGACACTTTCTCTAATAACTATATAACAGTAAATTATGATACTGGTAATAGTGCTGCATTGGGCTATTTAATTAGTAAAGAACTTGAAGTATATGGAGATAAGATTTCTAATATTCATATAAAAGATAGAAAGTTATCTAAATCTTCTGTCTTTTTAGGGACTGGTGATGCTGATTTGAATTTTCTTAAGGATTATATTGAGAAAATAAATTTCAAAGGACTAATAATTTTCCAGGCCTTTAGAGATGATGAAGGCTTGGAAATTTTTAATAAGCAGTATGAATATTATTTAGGATTATAAAAATGAGTATATATTCAATCATTATAGCTAGAGGTGGATCAAAAGGAATCCCAAAAAAGAATATTATGAAAATTAATAATAAGCCATTAATTGAATATACAATCGAACAATGTCTAAATTCAATAATTGATGATGTTTATACTAGTTCAGATGATGATGAGATATTAGAAATTGCAAGTAAGCTTGGTTCAAAAATAATAAAAAGACCAAGTGAATTTTCTTCGGATCAATCCACATCAGAAGAAGCATGGTTACATGCAATTAGTAAAATCCCAAATATAGATATTAATAATGATTGGATTTTTGCCCCTCAGGTTACTTCACCATTAAGGCATGTAAATGATATAAATAATGCATTGAAAATGGCCTTAACAGAAAGATGGGACTCAATCTTCTCAGGAGTAAAGTTTGAGGATTTCTTTCTATGGCAGAAGAATAATGATTCTTTAGAATCTTATAATTATGATTTTCAAGATCGTAAAAGGAGGCAAGACATCCAAAAAATAACCTATTTAGAAAATGGATCTTTTTATATTTTTAAGCCACATGGACTTAAACGATTTAGTAATAGGCTTTATGGAAGAATAGGTGTTTTTGTTATGGACAAAATTAAAATGTTCCAAATTGATACCATTGAGGATATTGATATTATTGAAAATATGCTAAGAAAGGTATAAAAAATGAAACTATTCTCTTTAAAAGATAAAAACATTCTTGTTGTAGGAGCTTCGAGAGGGATTGGTAATCACATAGCAAAAGAATTATTCAAAAGTAAAGCAAATGTATTAGGAATCGCCAGATCGAATATCAAATCAAAAATTGTTTTCCCCTATAAGGTTTATGATATTACTAATAGTAAAAATTTAAATGAATTATATGATTATCTGAAAGCTTCTGATTTCATTTTAGATGGATTAGTTCTAAACTCAAGCATAAGCTGTCCTCCTATTGATACTATTCATAATAATAGTATAAATTCTTATAAACTTTCACAAACTCCTGAAGCCTTTTCTTCTATTCTAGAAAGTAATCTTATATCAATTTACAATCTAATTTATTTTCTTTCTCCTTTAATTTCCACTAAAGCATCAATAGTAGCAATTTCAAGTATAGGCTCTTTGATGGGTTTCCCAAATAATCCTTCTTACCAAGCATCGAAGGCAGGACTTAATGCTTTAATAAGATCATTAGCCTTAGATTTATCTAAATACGAAATAAGAGCAAACTATTTAAATTTAGGCTATTTCAAGGCTCCCATGACTCATGACTCATATAATGATTTAAATCTTCGGGCTAAAAGAAGTCAAAGAACCTTGCTTGGAAGATGGGGTAATATTGATGAGATTGTTGGACCTGCAATATTTTTACTTTCAAATGCATCTAGTTATGTCACAGGAACAGGTATTAATATTGATGGAGGTTGGACTGCTAAAGGTTTATGAACTTAAATTTAAAAGATAAAACAATAATTGTAGCTGGAGGTTTAGGTGGTATTGGTCAACAAACAGTTTTAGATCTAATAGAAGAAGGAGCTAAGGTAATAGTATTAACTCAAGGAATTTTAAATAGTAAAAGTATAAATAATGCAAGTATTCATCATATTGTAAATTATCAATCTGATAATGAATTATCGAAACTATTTTCTAATTTAATCGAAGAAGAAATTCCGATTGGTTTGATATCATTTATTGGAACAGGTAGAGCTGAAAATATAACTTTTCAATCAGATGATGATACAGATAAACTATGGGAAATTAACTACTTTAATAATAGAAATATTGTTAAATCTTTTGTTAAAGCCATTAAGGAAAAGGATATAAACAAGAATACGGAACCTTATTTTATAACTCTAACTTCCTCGATAGCCTCAAACATGTTCTTGAACTGTCCCACTGAGTATACAACCTCTAAAGCAGCACTTGAGAGACTATGCAAGGAGTTATCATGGAAGTTATCTCCTGACTTTAGAGTTAACTGTATATCACCTGGAAATATCTATTTTAAAGGGGGCACATGGGATAAAATTAAATCTGAGGGAATAGTAGATGTAGACGATTTGCTAACAAATAAGGTGCCTTCTGGTAGATTTGGCACTCCTAAAGATATTTCTTCAATTGCAACATTTTTATCTTCTCCCTTGGCAACTTTTATTAATGGTGCATGTATTAGAATTGATGGAGGACAATCAATAAGTAATTAAAAGGAATGATTGATTTTAGTCTTCAAAATGGATACTATATTGTGACTGGAGGGTTAGGCCTATTAGGAATAAAGCATGCTGAAGCAATATCACAATTTGGAGGTGTTCCTATAATTTTAGATGTTCATAAGAATGGTTTTAATGAATTAAAATATGATCTTAAAAGAAAATATGATATTGAACCGTTGTTTATGCTCACAGATATAACCTCTGAGACTTCTTTAAGAAAAGCTTTAAAAGATATTAAAAAACTTTCTCTAAATCTAAAAGGATTGATAAATAATGCAGCTAGAAATCCTTCGGTTTCTTCTGAGGGGCTAACTAATTTAAATAGGATTGAGGATTTTGATGTTAATGATTGGAATTCAGATATAGCTGTTGGTTTGACAGGCGCTTTTTTATGCATTAAACATTTTGCTCCATTAATCAATGATTGTGGTGGTGGTTCTATTGTTAATATTTCATCTGATTTGGGTTTAATTGCACCAAATCAAAATCTATATAAAAAAACTGATCAAGTTGAAGATCAAAATCCAGTAAAGCCAGTGAGTTATTC
>MDTG01082519.1_pt1 | contig 11253 bp, 10 predicted proteins | sample 811421 | NCBI WGS metagenome assembly MDTG01 (sample SAMN05326645, study PRJNA326480) | marine metagenome | isolation source: seawater | place: Pacific Ocean: South East | collected 2011
AGAGTGTTTAGAAATTTCTCTACTCACGGATCCAGCCTTAATAAACTGTGGTCGTGCGCCTAAAATGGTTAATATTTTCATATCAATTCCTATTTTTAAAAATCCTTAGATACTCCTGTATCCATTATATAATTACAATTGGGAATATAATTCCCACTAAATATCCCCTTCTGCCAAGGCAAATTAAGTTATACATTTTTATTTCGACTGCTGAAGACAAAAACCTTCTACGGCAATACTGATTAATTAACTTTGTACTAGAGTGATGAAGTGCCATTAGTATATCTACTTACTATGTAATCAAAAGAAATTGGCTATTTATCTATCGGCATGATCCAAAAGCCTTGAATAGAATGTTTCCAGCTTTTCAAATTCTGAGCTCCAAAGATACAATTTTTCTAATTTTGATCTCCCGTTATGGCCTATTTTGGCGCACTTAATAGGATCACTAACAAGAAAATCAATCTGATCAGCGATCTCTGAAGAGTTAAGAGGATCAACTACAACACCGCAATCTCCAGTCGTTATCAGATCTTTCCAAAGGGGGAAATTAGAACCCAAAATTGGTAAGGAATAAGACATATATTCAAATATTTTATTTGGTTCAGCGTTAATATGATTTGGTTCAGGATGATAAAGCGCAGCACCTACCGAACATTCTGAAATCTTCATAAGTACTTCTTCTCTGGTAATTACTCCTAAGTACTCGATTTTTTGTTCATGCTGACTCTCCTTCAATAGCCAGTTGCTAAGTTGTTCATTCTCAACAGGACCCGCGAGAATTAACTTTTTTGCTTTTGACAATTTAACGGCTTCAACCAGTTCATAGATACCTCTTACCCCAGAGAGCGCTCCAAAGTACCCCACTGTCGCTGAATAGTAATCTGGCTTAATTTCTCTTTTTACTTCGGAGTTTAATGCGTAATTACGAACTAATACTACCATCGAGTTCAAATAAGAAAATCTTGTAGTTATTTCAGATGTAGCACCAACAATTCCACTAAAACGGGCAGCACAAGCATTCTCAAAATACTCAAACACTTTGGAGATTAATGAACGTAATGAAGATGGTATCCAGTCGCGAGATAAAATCGACCTCGGCACATCTTCATGAACATCATAGATAACAATATGTCCAGACACTTGAAGTAAAAGGCCTAAAAAAATGAGCTCAGGATCATGGAAATGGTATAAATCTGCTTTCATTTTTTTTAACGTGGAAAGCATCAGTATTGGAAGCCAAAAAAACCGGTGGAGTCTCCCTTTTGGTTTACCTATATCAATAACTTGTATTTCGCCGCTATCATCATCACCCATGCCATCACATGTAACGAACGTAACATCAAACCCTGCCTCAGCAAGTGAATGGCATTGTTTAAGGTGCACTCGTATTTCATTCCGAACATGGCCGGTACTAAAGTGAACTATTTTACTCTTCATGGAAATTTACCCTTTAGCGCTAGAGCTGATTTTACACCTATTTCATATGTTTGGTTGAAGCTAGGATCAAAAAAATTAATGCCATTAATCTCTAAATCTTTGTTTGAATTTGCTTTAGAGCAATTCTCAGTTCCGTATCCGCCAAGCGAATAAACACCCTTAGTTACAATATTACGTGAAAAAATATCCATATTAATCCAGCTAGTATGGTCTAAACGAGCATGTGATACAAAACTTTTTATGACATTTTATAATTCTGGGATTTTCTTTCAGAATTCCCATCTCTACTTGCAGAGCCGCCATAAGAAAACTACCTAAAGCGCAATATAAACATCGACAACACGAGAAGTACCAAGCCGTGTGTGACTAAGACAACCGTGAGATCTGTTGAGGTAATAACGTTTATTATCGGAATCGAAACAACCGAGCCCACAATCCAAATGGGCACACGATCCTTAACCACCCAATTCGTAATTCTCAAACATATTGCCAAGACTATGGAATAGAGTAGGACACCATAACCACCTGCGTGGGCATACCCCATAGATAGAAAACCACTATTAGCATTCATATTAGGTTCCCCCCTGAAATCGCCAATTACCCGACCTACAGTTTCACCGTATGGATAGTCTAGAAAAATGTTTCCGAATGAATTAGACCAATACACCTTGGGGTAACGCTCGAAGAATACGAAGTAGTCGAACACGAGATCAGCTGGAAGTATAAAAGCCCTCCTAACTATTAGGCCAATGGACCATCCGTCGTCATACACTTCAACCGACCAAGCTACCAACACCAATAAACTTAAACTTAGTGGCACAGTAACACTATTTACGATGTACGGCCTCAACAAATAAAAACCAAGCGGCATGAGGGTATACAAAACTAGGCCTTTGTGGCCTGTAGCACCAAAAAAGAATATTTGGAGTCCAAAAAAAAACGTCGCCCAAAATAACTTTTTCTTATGTAAGCAAAAAGCAAAAAGTATGATGTTAAAGACCGAATAAACCCATGAATTAGTATACGCAAGTATCCCGACGTTCGCCATATCTGAGTTATTCTGCCGATAAGCATAAACGTCAGCAATATTGAAATTTAAGGTTGAACCAGACACTTGATACCAGACTGCTGTCATTAGCGTAACTAATAATACAATCCCAATATAAACCTGACTGACTCGATTAGAAAATACTATCTGCTTTACCCGCAGAAGCCTAATGCGTAATAAGCTATTTACAGTAATTAAAGTTAAGTTGGCATAAATCACTGGCACGACTGAGCGAGTATCATCGTAACCGAACAGCACGTACATCGGTATGAGCAAGAAACAGATAAAATAAATATAAAAGAAATCCTTTACGCTCTTCAGCTCTTTCCTTAGCAGTGATATATTTCCAATGAATAATATCCATGATAATAGGTAATTGACAGGACTTAATACTGCGGAGTACCCTTGATATCCAAAGAATTCTGCAACATAAGAATAATAGGCCACCTCCAAAAGGAGACGAAAACATACAACTGAGGTCCATAGAAAGATCATAGATCTCTCATTAGATCCTCATAAAACCGAACATGTTTTGTTGTAAATAAGTAAGAATTGTGCCACAACAACGTAAAGTCACCATTATATAGCTGGCACGTATCGCGAAGAGTGAGTATGCGCCGGTAAGCCTTTTCACTCAAACCCAACCCTTCATAATTAGCTTCCACAATCGAGCAATCCATGACGATCAAGGGTCGATTTTTCAAAATCAAGCTAGATCTTTGTTTGAGGTCATAAGCGTTATACTCATAACAGACGCTTGAGCGAAAGCCAGAATGATCGGCAAATCCTAATGTTGAATCGTACGCAAGACCATTGACACTCCAAAGTTGAGGTGTGGCGAGAACGTCGTACCTTAAATAATGCTGACGTCCACCAAAAGAAGACTGACGAACATTGCATAGCTGCATAACCGAATGAAAAGCATCAGCTGAAAGTCCAAAAATTGTTGGATTATTAAATGAATCGTATCCAGGATGAATTCCAATTTCATGGCCACGAATAGTTATATCATTAATAACCTTCCTAATCACAGCATCTTGAATATGGTTATTCGCATCCCGACCTTCGTGGGTTCTGGTTGGAATGAAATTAAAACACAATTTATGACCATGCTGCTCAGCCAACGACATCATCCAATAGATATTTTGGTGATAGCAATCAAATTTGACGCTTCCCATTTTGCTTGCAAAATAATTCAGAGCATCAAGCACAGCTAGCGATGGGTTGCGATCTCGAATCAACCGCGCCGCTATCCTACGACCTGTCAGCAACAAACTTCGGGCAGCTTGATCAATGGGATGATCCACATCACACGATACTATATTGCGAAATGTGCGCTTACTGCGTACCAATTTAGGAAAAAGCTGTTTTAGGCACGTCCACAATACCTCAAGATATTCGTTCACCAACGGACGATCTAAAAACCCATGTTTCGATGCTGTTGATGCTGTTGATGGAAACCTATTGTGCGAATCCCGATTTAATAAAATAGCTTCTTCATACCTTGACAATAAAAAGAACGCAGTACCGAATAAATCGAAAGCGATATGCAGCCCTGAATCTCGACTGAAAATTTCTGGAGTACCAAATAATACTGGAATACATGGAGGATAATGGCCGCTGTTTAAAGGCGACCTACTCAAGTCAATATTGACCTTCCTATTATCCGGCATCGAATTTTTACCTAACCAATTGACATTTGCATTCTTGAAAAAGTCGGTGTTCAAAGTCAAGGCCGGCTGTCTTGTAGCCGACCCATATTCGCTAATAACAATAGAATCTCTCTGCTCATATTCGACAACAAATTCAAGACCTAGAAAATCTCCTAACAGAACATCAAAAATGTATTGCTGCTCTGAAGTACAATAATCTGGGGCTTTGATATTGAGTGCCTTTACCATAATCTATTCATCACTTTTACCGTCATAAAACGAAATATTGAATTCTTCACTAATTTTTGTTAAATGAGAAACACTTATATTTTTGCAGATTATCTTTTTTATAGTACCTCGATAACGATTTTCTAATAAAGAAAATTCAACTCCACAACCTCTCAAGAAATCATCCCAAACCACCTCTTCTTGACTGTCTTTCAAATATTTTATGAAAGTTTTATGCCGTTTATTAATTATTCTAGGATGTTTTTTGCTAACCATCCAATCAACGTAAATACTTGCAAAGTTTGTTCCTGTACACTCAGAAATTAATGCCTCAAAACCTCCTCCCATGCGATTAGCGAAGTCTAGGAAAATTATTTCACCACATGGCCGAATCCTGAACTCTGTGTGAAAAGCCCCATTCCGAATTTCTAATGATGTTAGCATCTGAGCAACCGATAAATATATCCTCTCTTCCAATTCAGGAGAAATATCTGGATTAAATAAATACCAGTTATAATTGAACTCTGGAAGAAACCCCTCGTAGTTTTCCTGAACGATACATAGTATATATAGCTCTCCGTCACAAATAATTCCCTCAACATCAAATTGAGGGCCATCAATATACTCTTCTACAAAAAATGTAGTTTCAAATTCAGTTTTTTTTGCTTTGACCCTTGCGCTTGTGATTAAGGAATCGAGTTGTTGTTCGTCTGATACAAGCAGTACACCCTCAGATGCTGTACCAATCGCTGGCTTTATAACACAAGGAAAACCGATATCCGATAAATCATTACTCCTTTCGCTTAAACATCTTGACTTCAAAACTCCAATATTTTCCTCATTCAAGCGCTCTCTAAAGGTCTGTTTATTTAAGCTACACTCTGAGGCAAAGTCGCTATTGTCCCTCCCATTTGCTAATGCATTATTTATACTGTTGTATGCGGGAACCATGAATGTACCAGCCTGAATGAGAGCAACACTAACATCTTTTTTCTTGCAGTATTTTGTTATATGTAAAACTGATTCCGGCCCGTAGTCCTTAACTTTTAATAATCCTGTAAAACTGAGAAAGGCGTAATTGCGAAGCAAACTTCTAAAAGGGAATCGATGGGTACAGCATATTGAATATTTTATATTTTTTTCATGTAAGTCACGTGTTAGTTCAGTGACCCCTAAGTAATCCGTCAATATAATCACATCGCTAGTGCGAGCACGAAAAGCAATAATTGCTAGAATAAATTGTGCGAGTGCGTCCAGCAAAGTTCTGGCAATACTTTTTAAGAAACTTTTAATCAAAACAATAGCTCCTAATTTCCCTCACTGTCCCTTGATGTCGGCCTGTTGCAACTCTTTATGACGTCGTATATGAATTACAAAAAGAAGGATATATGTTGCGAGTGAAGCTAACGATGATAAAAATACTGCCACATAGACGCTTAAATTTAAAACGAAACATATTTCAAAGCTCATTAGTATAAGGAATATTTTAAGACCATCCAAAATAAGCTGGTAATGCTGACGACCAATAACTATCAAGTGATTCGTGGGCGAAAACGCCAACATGCCAACAAGGAGCGGAATCATGCAAGGCAATAGTAATCCCGCGCTACCCCATTTCTCTTCCCCTAATAATGCAGGAATGAGTAACGGTCCCAGGCTACACAATAGAACAACTGGAATACCAAGGCATAATAATCGAAACGTTATAGTCATGAAGTGACTATTGAGTTCAGCATAGTCACGGTTACTAACCAACTTCGAGGAATGCCCCCAATACGCTTGTCCTAACGCCGAGGTAATAAGTAAAAGGGGTCCCGCTGAAATCGACATAATAAATGAATACCAACCGCCCTCAACAACTGAATAATTTCTTATCACAAGAATTAATACTAAACTTGCACTAACGACATTCACTAGCGAGGTAAGACTTGAAACAAATGCCGTTGAGAAATGATGTCTAAACAGCACACTCAACCGAGAAAGCGAAGTAATTCGAAAGGAAGCAGACTTAAATCTCAATGCGCTAATCATTGCGACTGCTCCAATAAAATATGCAACTACATTTGCCAATACAAGGTTATGATAATTTGCACTATACAAACCAAGCGCAATCCCCGTAATAGCTCGGGTTAAATGCTGTAATACGGTGGCTTTTGATACTGGCTTTAAGAAATTTGATTTCACAAAGAGGCTTTTCAAGCAATTAATTAATCCAAAACAAAGCATTCCAGGAACCAGCCAGAGTTCCATTTTTTGCAACATTGCCACATCGATTGAGGAACCAAAAAGCAAAGAAAACATATAAGAAGCGAGACCAAAATATATTAGGACCGAAAAAATAAAAGTACCTGATAGCAAAGAAACTAACGAAATCGCAAACAAATTGAACGCAGACTTCATTGTTTTGGTATTCGGAATACACCACTCAAATTTCAGCGTGAATAATGCAACAATCAAACCAAGTGCTACTGAAAATGCCCCTAGAATGCCAAATGCCTCGGGATCATACAATTTAGCCAGAATGGGAATTGTCAGAACTCCCACCACCTGAGCAAGTACATTCCCGGTCAACATATGCCGAAAATTAGTCGCAAAATTGGTGTTCTTTTGTTGTCCTGTTTTTGACAGGATTTTTTTTGCTGTCATGTTGTTTAAAACTCTAGCTAATATCCTCTCAACGAGCCTGTAAGACAAAACTTTTTTTGACATTTTATAAATCGGGGGTTTTTCTTAAGAATCCTAATCTCTGCTTGCAGGGCTGTCTTGGCTGACGGAATAAAAATTCATGGTACTTTCGACCAATGTCCCTCCACAAAATTATTGTCTTTACGGTAGTAATCATAAAACTTATCTTGGGATGCACTACAACCTGGCATTTCAGATGGAAATTTTGACTTTAACATACCATTTTCGAAATAATCATATCGTAAAGCAAAGCGAGAAAAATGAAGCTGCGACAATCCAAGTTTATTCTGTGCTACATGCACGGTAGAGAATCCTGGGCTACTATGAATTGACTCTAAGAGAAGCATCGAAAAATCAATCATTCTTCTTCCATTTTTAATAGTCCTCCTATTCTTGATTTATGTTTTGAAAAGCTCGTGCAATATTTTTTACATGAGAATCGATATCCTTGACGTAAGGATGCATTGGTAAACTAAAAACTGCTTCCGAGATATTTTTAGACCTCATCACGCCGGTGCTTACGACTGGAAAGTCTTTATAACCAGATTGCAAGTGTAAAGGCTTTGGATAATAAACAACTGTCGGAATATTTTCTGATGCCAATTCAGCCCTAAATTCATCTCTGAATTTTGACTTCACCGTAAACTGGGCCCAAGCACTAGTTTTGTTTGTTGGTAATAACGGTAAGGTGCACTTAGTATGATGCAAATTTTCGATGTAAGCTCGAGACAAAGCATCCCTAGCCTCTAACTCAGCAGGGAGTATTTTTAGCTTTTCTATTAATATTGCTGCCTGAATAGTATCTAATCTAGAATTAAGACCGATTCTAACGTTATCATACTTTTCAGATCCCTTCCCATGCAACCTAATGGAGTTAACAAGATGTGCATCTTCATCACTGTTGGTAAAAATTGCGCCGCCATCACCATAACATCCCAATGGCTTGGCTGGAAAAAAACTAGTTGTAGTCGCATCTCCCATTGAGCCAACAACCCTACCTTTACAGCTACCACCAAAACTTTGCGCACCATCAACTAGCACCTTTATTTCGTTAGCATGTGCGATTTCGGTAATGGCATCAACATCGGCAGGCTGCCCAAATAAATCCACAGCAATTACTACTGAAGGTTTTAAGCCAAGCTTTCGGCAATCGAAAATTGCCTGCTTAAAGCTATCCGGATCAAGATTAAATGTATCCTCAAGGACATCGACAAAAAAAGGTGTAGCTCCAAGCTGGGCAGGCGCTTCCGCAGAAGCAACGTAGGTGAATGATGGTACAAAAACGGCATCTCCCGGACCAACACTCCAGGCCATCAACATAAGTGTCAACGCATCGGTGCCATTGGCACACGTAAGAGCATTCTGAGCTCCAGTAAACTTACAAAGTTGACCCTCGAATTCTTTAACTTCAGGACCCATAATATACTGACCGTGATCAAGAACTTTTTGTATGGCTACATCAATTTGCGGTCTAATTAATTTTTGCTGGGATGCCAAGTCTATAAATTTAGTTGGTGCTGAATATTCGTTCATTAAATTATCTCCTCAAGTTTATCAGGATTAACAAGTCTATAGGAAGTCCCGTCAATTGGACAAATCAGGTCATCTCCCAGACGACCGCCTGCTTTACTCATCCAACCTACTCTCTTTGCTGGTGTCCCAACCATCAAAGCATAAGCCGGAACTTTTTTTGTGATTACGGCACCCGCTGCAACAAAGGAGTATTCACCCAGATCATGGCCACAAATAATAGTGGCATTGGCACCAATTGAAGCACCTCGCCTTACTATTGTCTTCCGGTATTCATCCTTTCTGATTATTTCAGAGCGTGGGTTATTCACATTAGTAAAGACACATGATGGGCCACAAAACACGCCATCTTCAAGTGTGACCCCCTCGTATACGCTGACATTATTCTGTATTTTAACCCTATCTCCCACAGAGACATTTGGCCCAATGACTGCGTTTTGGCCAATCGAGCAATCTTCACCAATATCAGAATTAGACAAAATATGGCTGAAATGCCAAACTTTAGTACCGCAACCTATCGATACATTATCATCAACATAAGACGATTCATGAACGAACGACTCTTCGTGTATTTTACTCATAGACTTGATAACCTCACAACTTCACTTGTTCTTTCAGATAGGGTAGCTGCAGACAGGACTTTAAGAACACTAAGGCCTTCATTACCATCAGTCAAAAGCTTAATATTCCCACTTACAACATCCAAGAAGTGCTGACATTCATTTCTTAAGGGCTCAGACTGTTCTACCTCATGGTACTCAACTTCAGCTTTTTCTAGGCTTGGGATACCTTCAGCAGACTTCACAACATGACGATATACTGCAAGCTTCTCATTCCATGGCTTAGTATCATCAAACACTACCATTGCATCTCTTCCGACCACAACTAATTTCTGCTCTTTGTAAGGGTGTAGCCAGGATACCGAAACATGTCCCTTGAGCATCGACTTAAAATCCATATGAATTGTCGCAGTATCTGCAATATTAGCCTGAAGGATTTGAGAGGATTCTGTTCTAACTAGCTCTGGTTCTTCGCCAGTTAAAGATAAAATCATTGAGATATCATGGGGAGCAAAACTCCAGATCACATCCTCTTCTGAGCGAACTTTTCCGAAACTTAAGCGATTAGAATAAATATAGTCCAAACGACCAAGCTCCCCTGATTCAACAAGCACACGAACTGCCATAAATACAGGATGATATTGAAGTAGATGCCCAACCATTAGCTGTACCGCATTTTCTTTTGCGCAAGCTATCATAGCTTCTCCTTCAGTTCTATTCATAGCAAGAGGTTTTTCAACGTAAACATGCTTCGCAGCATTCATTGCCTCTTTGGCCATAGACGCATGAAGAGGGGCAGGAACTGCAAGCACAACTCCCTCGATAGCTGGATTAGCCAAGATTGCGGCAAAAGACAGATTACTAACTTTGTATTGTTCAGCATAATATTGAGCCAATTTGTCATTGGGGTCACAAACTGCTGATAGAGCACCTAGCTCTGCAAAATTTCGGACTAGGTTCTTTCCCCAATGGCCACATCCAATTACAGCAACATTTTTTTTCATACAAGTCCTAAAAAAATATAATTAAGAGTTCTAGAGCCTAAATACAGAGAAGCCCAGTTCTTTGAGGGCAATTCTGTCATAGAGAGATTTTACATCAGCCAAAACTGGTGCTGACCCTCTGCAAAGGGATCTAAGGGCCTCTGCATCTAGATCTCGGAACTCATCATGCCCCACCGCAACAATTAACGAATCCACCTGATGCTTGCTATCAACTTTACCCAGAGTAATACCGTAAGTTTGCTTAATCTCTAATGGATCTGTCCAAGGATCCGTCACAACAACATTGACACCCCAATCTTTAAGCTCGGACACCACATCTATAATTTTACTGTTACGAGCATCAGGACAATTCTCTTTGAAACTTATACCTAAAACTCCTACAGTGGATTTAGTAACATCAATGCCATTAATAAGCATTTTTTGGATGAATTTTTTTACCATATACCTGGCCATACCATCATTGATCTGTCGTCCAGCCAAAATAACTTGAGGGTGATAACCCACCTGCTGGGCCTTGTGTGTCAAATAATAGGGGTCTACTCCAATACAGTGCCCGCCAACAAGGCCTGGTCTGAATGGTAAGAAATTCCATTTGCTACCAGCGGCTTCTAGAACATCTAGAGTATCAATATCCAGTCTTCCAAAAATAACAGAAAGTTCATTAATTAGAGCAATATTTAAATCTCGTTGTGTATTCTCAATCACTTTAGCTGCTTCAGCGACCTTTATGCTTATGGCTGGAAAAGTGCCAGCTGTAATGATGCTTTTATATAGAGCGTCTATCTCTTCGGCTATTGCAGGTGTAGATCCGCTAGTGATTTTTGAAATCTTTGTTAACGTATTTACTTTATCACCCGGATTAATTCTCTCGGGACTATAACCACAGAAAAAATCTTGGTTAAAAACAAGACCAGATACTCTTTCGAGGATAGGAACACACACCTCCTCCGTACAACCCGGAAATACTGTGGACTCATATATTACAATATCACCCGGCTTTAGAGATTTTGCTACTGTCTCACTTGCCTTGATAATTGGCGTTAAATTAGGTCGATTTACATTATCTATTGGAGTAGGAACTGTAACAATAAAAATTTTACAGTTAT
>MDTG01142938.1_pt1 | contig 11253 bp, 11 predicted proteins | sample 811421 | NCBI WGS metagenome assembly MDTG01 (sample SAMN05326645, study PRJNA326480) | marine metagenome | isolation source: seawater | place: Pacific Ocean: South East | collected 2011
ATTTCATAAACGCGTCTATCGTCACAACTAACAAAAATATTTATTTATCAAAAAAGCTATTAAAGAGGGCGTAAAATTAAAGTAATTACAGTGACTTATGGCCAGATGATTGTTATCTTATATGAATCATCGATACAGTTTCCAACAACTGAGGTTTCGAGTAGGCTGATTGTCCCTTTCATCCGACAGACCCCTTTTGAGCCTTTTAGAAACCCTTGAATCTTTAAGATGTCATCTTGAAGAACAAACTGGAGGTTTTTTTCAACTTCGCTCTCCTTAATTTCGAGTTTTGTCGAAATATTACTAATAATTTTTTCCTTTCGAATTTGAAGCACTTGAAGATGTCTTTTTTTAAACTCCTTAGCCGGTACGCTCGCATGGCTTACGCTGCTTAATATGACAAAAATTATTACGACTATTTTCATTTTTAAATCTCCTATAATAGATTCTAGCATATTTTTCATTTAGCTTTGCAAATAATAAAAAATCTAGGTAAGGTCATGAGAATGAGTAATTCTCGATCTAAGCAACCAATAATTATCTTCAAGAATAGAGCAATTGGTGACTCTATTATTTCTTTTGGGGCGCTTCAATATCTCAAAAAATTTTATCCTGGGGAGCGTATCATCTATGGCGTTCCTGAGTGGATATATCCGCTTTATAAAAATATATCTTCAGATGCTGCAGAAATTATATCAATCGATCTATCAAATTTAAGTGGATTCATAAGAACGTATACAAAATTAATGCGCTTGCGACCGAAAATAGTTATTGAATTATTTCAATCAGGAAGAGGAAAAAAATTAGGTAAAATTTTAAATATGTTTAGGGCATCTAATTTATATTTCGGCAATAATCATCACGTAAAAGATGGTAGCTGGAATAAAACAAACATCCAAAGAGACATGGATGGAGTAAGGTCTCATCTAAAAAAAATTAAGCAGGGGAGCTATTTAAACTTCTGTCCCAAGATAAGTGTAAATAATCCACCAGAAAAAAAAGAAGAGATTATTTTAGGTATCGTTGCTACTAGGGAAACTAAATTGTGGCCTATTTCATATTATCATCAATTGTGTCAGCAAATATTGACAGATTTTCCAGATGTAATGATAAAAATACCCGTTTCAAATAGCATGATGGATCAACGTCTAAAAAGTGAATTCTTATCATTTGTGCAATTAGAGAATGTTAAATTTTGCGAAGTTCCCCTGGAATTATTGCCTCAGGAAATAGCATCTGCCCGTTTATACATAGGTAATGACACTGGGATAAAGCATTTATCAATTGCACTTGGTTTGACATCCATCACTCTTTTTGGCCCAGAGCCACCAATGGAGTGGCACCCATATGATTCAATCATTCATCGTTATTTTTATATTGAAGGTCTTGAATGTCGAGTAAAAACCGCGCATTTTTGCGGCTTGAATAAATGTGATTCGATGATATGTTTGAAAAATATCGAGGTCGATGATGTATATAATGTTGTAATAAAAATATTAAGAGGTGATTTGTGATAGTGGTTTACGGAATTAGAAATTGTGACAAAGTCAAAAAAACTTTAAACAAACTCAGGCAATTAACAACTGATTACAATCTCTACGACTTCAAAAAGAAACCACCTACCAGTGATTTAATTTTAAAATGGCAAAATCACTTTGGTGATTGGCCTATTAATAAGCGTGGAACGACGTACCGAAAAATAAAAGAAAGCTTCGAAGCGAGCAGTGAATCAAACAAAATCAATCTGATCATAAGTAACTCCTCTGTTATCATTAGGCCTATTATTGAAAAGCAGGGAAAGATTATTTCAATTGGAAATATGAGTGAGATTGAAAGTTATTTGGACGAGATTTAAATACCGCTCAATGATCTCCAGACCTAAGAATAAGATACTAAGAAATTTTTTCAATTAACAAATATAACTCTCTTAAAAGAAAAAACTTATTCCCGTTTTAATATCTTGTATTTCGCCTTTTTCCGAAATATAAATAATGCTGGGGGTTCCCTTTATTATTTTTTTTCCAAAAAATTGATTTTCTTTATGAATGTAACTGTCTTCTCTCATATTATTCTGTTGTAAATACTTTCTAAGCTTTCTTTCGTTTTTATCGATCGATATTTTGACCAAATCGTTTTTGTTGTAAATTCCGAGCTCTTCGTAAAATTTAATGATCTTATTTTGTACGGTGCAAGGCGGGCACCATGTGGCCCAAACGTATATACGCTTTTTCTTGTCATTAATATTATTAATTTCCAAACTCGCACCTCTGTTTATGGATGTCACCCGAAAGTTACCGATATTTTTTTTTATGACTTGTTGTTCGTGTTGATAACTTTGATATAATTTAGCCGAAGCCAAGGCTGCGAGGAATATTAGTAAGACGAAGTTTCTGGATAGGAAGTTTTTGATAATAATTCCTTATGTCTTGGTTATGTATAAAAAAATTTGATAGGACCAATTGACCCTATATATTTAAAATGGTTATTAGTCATTATGAACAAAAGTCTAAGAAATTTAAATATTTTTAACCTCTGCTTGGCTATTTTTATCATCCTTTGGGGAGCATGGGTAAGATTATCAGGGTCTGGAGCAGGATGCGGAGATCACTGGCCTTTATGTAATGGAGAGGTAGTTCCATTAGACGCTTCTGTAAAAACACTCATTGAGTATATACATCGATTTACTTCCGGTATTTTCGGAATAACCGTTCTGGCTTCTGTCGTAATCACTCGAAAGATTCTCCAAAAATCCTTTTGGGGGAAGTTGTTTGCGTATTTAACCCTATTTTTTACCATATCAGAGGCTTTAATTGGAGCTGTGCTGGTTAAAAAAGGTTTAGTGGTGGACAATGATTCAATCCTTAGGGCTTGGGTAATTGGATTTCACCTCGTAAATACATTTCTTCTTTTAGGGGCACTAATAGGTCAATTATACTTTGCAGAGAATAAAAAATATTCGCTAGTCCCAAGGAATAAAAATGAAACCTATATCTGGGCACTATCTATAATTCTATTTATCTTCGTTGGAGCGACTGGCGCTATCGCTGCTCTTGGTAATACGCTCTTTCCAGAGACATCGTTAGTCGCTGGAATTTTAAAAGATTTTAGTTCGAGCTCACATATATTAATCAGGCTGAGGGTATTACACCCACTTTTCGCTTTGGCCCTTTTTGGACTAATCCAATATTTAATGTATGGAAAAAACCAAATATATTTTAGGTGGACCTCTCACATTTCATGGGTTGGGGTTATTTTTGGTGCGATAAATTGGATGTTGTTGGCGCCGAAATGGGGAGCACTTCTTCACTTGTTCTTGGCAGACGCGCTGTGGTGTCTTTTTTGTTATACAATAGTCTTTCGATATTTTGAGGGGACCGATTAGGGTCCTTTAATGTCACTTATCACTGGATAGTATCGATCTAATGTGGTGTTACCGCCCCAAACGAGTGAGGTCTTTTTGATTTTCTCTAAATTAGTGAAAAGGATCCCTGAGATAACGATGACTAATAAAGCAATAAGTCGAAGAGAGTTGGCCCTGCGACTTACTTTTGTATGACTGGCTCGCATAAGACTCTATCGTCATTTGGTTAAAAAATATTTAATGTGATTTCAGATTCTTATGACTTTATGAATGTAAAGTTTATTTTTCTAGCTTGAATATAAGGGACACAGAGGGTATTTAGAAGGTTAAGAAATCAAGGGCTTATATGAAATTAATGTTAATATTTTTATTCTTATTGTCTTTTAAACTTTCAGCCTTAGAGTCAGTAATCGTAAAAAATGAAGTGACCACGAAAGCATTAACTGTTTGCGAAATAAAGCATAATAAAACTTATATAGAAATATTGAACTTACGAGATAGTGATCATAAATGCTTACAGCGTGCTCAGAGAAATTTTTATCGTAAAAAACTATTTGGCGCTGAGCTTGAAAAAAATAAGCCACTTATTTTCATAGACAGCGAAATTGGAATAAATAAAGATGAGCAAATTAAGATAGGGGAAGAGGACGGGAAATTATTTGCCTTAGCAAAAAAAGAGTTTGGGTTACCTCAGTTTCTCAAAAAATATCCTCATTATGACGGTCGAGGAGTTATCGCAGGGGTCATTGATGATGGCGTGTCACCTCATCATTCTGGTTTTAAAAATACGACAACAGGACAAAGAAAGTACATAGGGCGCTTTTCAAACTCAACTGCTTACACGTTTGCGCTTGAAAAAAATATCGATCAAACGATAAATTTTGATAACACAGCTACTAAGCCCAGCCACATTATCAAATTTGATGAAAGCAAATATAAGCATGATTTCAATAACGATGGGAAAGAAACTAAACTCACTTTTGCAATAATTGAGATCGGACAAAATACTTATTTATGCCTAGATCAGGACCTTGATGAGCAATATAAAAAATCTGACTGTCAAAGAAGCTTTAAAGAGTTTGGAGACTTCGGCTATTGGGATATCAAAAAAACGGTACCAATAATTGCTGAAATTGATCTTTCGAACAAAATACTTCAAATTAGCGAGGGAGAATGGAGACGTGATGCCCACGGAGAGGGAGTGGCATCTGTTTTTGTCGGTCATCAACTATTTGGAAAATACAATGGGGTGGCTCCAGGGGCCCAGCTGCTGGATTATGATCTTTCTGAGTACGCTTTTTCTTCTGACGAAAAGGCTTATACAATTGGAAAATTTTTAAAGGCAATTGCGAAACTGGCGGAAAATGGTGCTGAGGTAATCAATATTTCCTACTCATTTTATTTTTATTCAACGAGTTCGCAAAATTTGATGAGTGATGCTCTTAACTCACTGATTGAGGACTTCAATATTATCCTCGTTTTTTCTGCCGGGAATAATGGCCCAGGTCTTGGAAGTATGAATCGGAGTTTAATATATCCAAAAAAATCGCTCGTAGCAGGCGCTTTTATTTCAAAAGAGATGGACTCCTTAGTCCATGGAGCAACGGGGATCGATGATCAAGGTCAAATCATTTACTATTCCTCATTAGGGCCTGGTGCAGACTATGGAATGGGCCCGACCTTAATATCACCACTTGCAAGTATCACACATGCAGACGCTAGAGGCTCTGCAAGGAGCTTTAGTGGCACAAGTAGCGCAGCTCCAGCGCTGGCGGGTTTTGCAGCAGTGTTGCTTTCTGCGGCTAAGCAGGAGGGATTACCGATAAAGGTGGATGCGATTATTTCGGCAATTAAATTATCTGGTGATCAACTAGAAAATACACCATATGTATTTCAAGGGTTTGGGTTACCAAAAATTGAACAAGCATTAAAAAATTATAAGAGTATTTTGAGTGGGAGACTGCCATCAATGGCACTTATTGGCTCTAGTTGGCTACCAAGAAGAGATGGAGTCTATTCCAGAGGGGTTGTTAGAAACCTTAGTGAGGTAACTGAGCGAGAGGAGTTTCGTCTTGTTCTAAATAGTCAATTTTATCTTAATGAGCTGAACCTTGAGGATGCACAGAATTTAATGATGGTTGAGCTTGAGTATTCACACGACTGGATAACAGGCCCCGGCGTATCTTGGATTTCAAATGGAGGGGGGGCTGCATTTAGTGTCACCGCTGATTACTCAATGATTAGCTCTAATTCAGAGGAACTATTTGGTGAAGTTCGTGTTAGAGATATGAACAGTAAAACTTTGTTGGCAGTATTTCCTGTTACCATTCTAAATAAAAAGTTGTTTGATCGAGCGTTGAAGTATCAAGTCACTCTTGGACCAGAGAAAGCATCTCGCATTCATTTCATAACAGGAGCAAATACAAATGGATTGGAGCTTAATATCGATTTGACACCATATAGAGGTGAGCGAGTCACTTACAGACTTTATGATAAATTTGGTGTGAGGGTGAAATCTGGCTCCTTATTCGGTGGTGATGACCTAAATATTGATCACGAGCTTTCTTCAAACTCCTCATACCAGCTAGCTTTTTCCCGTTATCGTGGAAACAAAGAAATCTCTTTTGATGTTAAGTTGAAGCCCATAAAAATAGATCTGTTAACAACTATTGCGACGCTTACAGACAACATTGAGTTGAAAAACCATTCTCATCTTAGTGTCAAAGGTCATCTTGGATTTCGCTCAAAGGCTGAACCCATCGCAACGGGGCTCGTAAAATCAACTGATGGAATCAAGCTATCTTTCTATTATGAGGTATCTAAAAAAGGTCACTATTCTGTTAAGCTAAGCTCACCAAAGGTAATTGATTTGTCATACCTCAGTTGGAGGTGTTTTCAAAAAAGAGAGGGTTCATCTTCTGAATTTTCTAATGGACTTTTTGAGCTGAAAGAAGATCAGGAGCAAAATATCACAATAAATGTAGACTGCTATATTTTTGATTTGGCACAAGGAGTGAATTTTACTGATTCTTTTGAATATCGGGTCACTAATGAGTCAACTATTAGTGAAACTTGGACGAAAATAATGAAAATCGATCCTCTCTCAAGAGCAAAGTTTACTCAGCCCGCTATGTCAATTTCCCCAGGGGAGTATGAGGCATTTTTTGAAAGCTCACAAGGCGCGAGAATTCCCCTAGGTGATATTATCTTTTATCCTTAAAGCTGTTTTTTATGAATTGGAAAAGGTCCCTAATACACGCATGCCTAGCACAGTGTTGTGGGGTTCTTTGCCTCGTGGGAATAAGAAACTTAGGTCTTCCTTTTTTTATGAAAGCTATTGGGTTTACAGATTCAAAGACCATGATGTGCATGTCTTTTCTCTCTCTGGGCTGTGTCTTTCAATTAATTCTCTCTCTATTCGCATCAGGTTATAATATAAAAAAGCTTCTTATCGGAAATTATATCGTTGGCCATGTAATTCTTGGTGCTTTATGCGGAGGGTACCTATTTTTTGGTCTTGATAAAAGTACGGTGCTAATTGGTACATTCGCTTATTTCATTTTCACCGCATTGGGAGACACATTTTGGTGGCCTTTTATCCACCCGCAAATTCCTGGTAATTTCGTTGCGAGCTTCTTCACTAGACTTCGAATAACTTGGGCCACTTTTAGCTTCATTGGAGTGATCATTTTAAAAAGAATAGTGAACTCTTTAAATCTTCCAACAGAGTTTGCTTTATTCATTTTCCTCATTGGATTTTTGGGATTATCTAGGGTGCTTTTCTTATTTCCACTCAATCCCCCTGCGGAAACCCTACATGATGAAAAAATTCGTATAAATAAAATATGGGATATGATAAAAAAAATTAAAGCGATTAGCGGTATTAATTTTATCTTTTTTTTCGTTGTATTTGAGCCTCTTTTTCTTGGATCCATTCCCGTTCTATTTCTAAATGATCTAGGTGTGCCGAAGGGTGATAATTTTTTAGTTCAAGCAGTAGGGCTCTTAAGCACTGTAGTTTCCTTGCTTTATGTTAATAATACATTGAGAAAAGTGGAGGAGAAAAAGCTGATACGTCTGTTGAGGTATCCCTTGATTTTTCTTATCATTTGTCTTCCACTTATCTCTTTAATTGAGGATATTGACTTAATTGTAGCCTCAGTTATCTTAATTAAGTTTCTGGCAGGCATAATTTTAGCTGGTATTCATTTGATCTACATTAATCGCTTGTTTAAGCACGTTGATAAAAAAAATAGAACCTTTTCTATGGGGCTGATTAATGTGGCCATTTTTGGAACTTTTTTTATTTCGGAGTTTACTTTTTCAATATTATTGAGATTTACCGGCTCAAACCTGATGACACAAAACAAATATATCATCCCCTTTATGATTTATGCTGTAGCCTCTTTAGTCATAATTAGAAAGCTAGAATTAAATTCCAAACAACGATCTGCAGTTAGCTAGAGAAATGCTCGCATTGAGGTTGACTGTACTTCTTCGTTTTTTCCACGAGAAATATGTATAAATTCCTCCGGATATACCCAGGGCCCCGAGAGACCAGGTTCCAACATTTGATCCCATCAGGCTCATCACGCCACCAAAAACTGAAGCCATGGAAACAACAAAAGTTTTCACATTTGATTTCATTTGTATTTTTGCCTGCTCAGTCGGTTTTCCGTCGGCATTTCTGAGCTCAGACTTCGTTTCCGTTGCAATAGTTGAGTCCCATAATCCTTGTGAGCCTGTCGCCAGTACAGAGGATTTCAAAACACTTATTGCCTCAGCACTAAACCCATTCGTTGGTACTCCAACAGCTGCGGAGAAGGTTTTGATAACGGCGTAAAGCGACACTTCAGTGAAAAACCATTTTGACATTTGAGTAGTTTTAACTTGAATTTGGCCATATTTTTTATTTTTAATAACTTCTTGATTTCTAGAGTTGTTTCCGTCGATAAATGATTGAAATTTCGCATTAAAGTATTGAAATAATCCAGACAAGGATCCAGAGAAAAAACCAATTGCGATACCTGCTTCGGGGGATATTCCTCCATTAATAATCAGGCCAGCAGAAACAGTTGAGCCATTAACAACAGTTCTTAATACACTAAGCGAAATTCGCTCGTGTTTTTCAAAGAACTTTTTTCCATCTCCTGCAAGCTTTTTTGCCTGTGCATTCACTCGTACTCGATACTCATTAATCTTTTTCGTGCGACTATTTTTTATCAGCCCGAGTTTGATTTTTAATTTGGCCAGAAAGAGCTCAATTTCCTGATTATTTTTTTCGTTTTCTGCCAAAATAATTTGAATAGTCGATTTTTCACTCTCAGTAAGGCTTTTTGATGACCATTCAACAATTTTTTCAGAATTTAGGGTATCTTCAATAAATAATGACTCAATTTCGACTCGATGATTTGGTGATACCTCTTGGGACGCTATTTTTAATTGTGGAAAGTCTTTGGAAGTTGCATTTGTGTTAATAGTAAACAAAAGTATGAATATACTTAAAATAACTTTCAATTTGTAACCCCCGTTTGCGTTGAAACACAAAGGTTACAATAGAGTATTGAAAAATTTTATCAACTTAGTTGTAAATAATTACCATTAAAATGTGTCTATAAGTTATCGAAATATCTATAATGAGCCGTTGAGTGATACCTCAAATTCGTCGTACATGATACCTTGCTGATTTTGAATAAAAGTGGATGATAGTTCCATACAGTCCTTGCCTATATGACCCTCAAGATTGAAGGGATTCTTCTCATCTTCTGCGTGGTAGGATGCAAAAGCGGAGGGGTGAACGTGAGCCCCAGATGGTCTAAAATAGTTATTACTTTTAATAGATATTTTAGAGTCTAATATTTTATAATTCACGCGCGCAGAAATATCTAAGTGATAGAAGTTAATTAGCAATTGAATTTGTCCTTGATTGGTAACCTTGAAGTAAGCCTCTCCGCTGTAGGGAAAGTAATGGTATCTCATTTGAGTATCGTAAGAACTTATTACTTCACCCAGAGTAAGTGTTGCTTTTTCTTTTGACCACTTTTCGCAACCGGAGAAGCTATTACAGCGACGTACACGTTTCTTTAACTTTAGGGTAGTGAATGCTTTGCTAGTCATGGAACCTGGTCGAAAAAATTCTTTAATGTCAGAGAGTTCTAGTTTTCGATCGCCACAATTGGCAAACACGTTAAAATGAATAAGTACTGTAAATAAGATAAATAGATTTTTCATGCTGGAATTTCTAGCCATATATTTTGGGCATGACAAGGTTAATTTTTAAAAAGAAGAGTAATTTTCCATGATATACTAAATCCAGGCTCAATGGGGAGATTGCGATGTGCATTATGTGTGTGGAAATTTTTAAAAATAGAATGACTGTCAGTGAAGCAAGAAGGGCTTTGGTTGAATTAATTGACTTTGAGTCCGATGACCAAAAGCTTGCTCATTACCAAAAATTGGCGAACCTTAGTGATGATGATCTTGTTAAATATGCAAATGAAACTGCTGAGGAAATGGAGTTTTAATGGGCGATGATGTAGTTTATTCAAGTGTGCATGGAGACCTAAGAAAGAAAAAGAATAATGTAGAGGAACCAGTTGACGAAATGAATATTAACTTATCACTTCGAAGACTTACTTCTGGTAAAGGAAGGACTGTTATTGAAATAACTGGGCTTCCCAATAATAAGTCCTGGTGTAAAAATTTGGCGAAAGATCTAAAGAAAAAGCTTGGTGTTGGAGGAGCTTTTAAAAATAACTTTATTGAAGTTCATGGTGAAAAATACGATGAAGTAGCAAGCCTTCTTGAATCAAGAAAGCTTGCATTTAAAAGAATTGGCGGTTAGCGAGCAATTAGTGCTGAATGAGCGTCTGATCTCCCGCCGATTGAATATCCCCCCAGGTTTCGACTTTTAACTGACGTCTCAATTAAAAGCTCTCTCATTTCTGAAGCACTCATCGAGCGGTTCTGAGACAAAATTAGCCCCGCGATTCCGCTTACGTGCGGTGTCGCCATTGAAGTTCCTGAAAGTTTTCTGACCCCACCGTTTCTGTAGGACGAGAGAATATTTGTTCCTGGTGCAAAAACATCAACCGTTGTTTTACCGTAACTGGAGTAGCTTGCTTTTCGCCCATTTGGGTCCATTGCCCCAACTGAAATGATATTCTCATTTTCGTAGGTTGCAGGGTAAGTAGGTCTTCTGTCGTTATCTCTTCTGGAGTTACCGGCGGCGGCAACAAAAATAATACCTTTATCCTCTGCTGCATCAATTGCATCTTGAAGCGCTTGAGAGAAACCTCCTCCGGCCCAGGAGTTGCTCATGATATGAACATTCATTTTCGTCGCGTAGTCGATGGATTTAATTGCACCTTCAAGGGTTCCGCTGCCTCTGCCGCTAAGAAATTTAATTGGCATCAATCTGACATTTTTCATGACACCTTTTATTTGTATGCCATTGTCGTGTATTGCACCAATAACTCCTGCACAGTGGGTTCCATGTCCATTGTCATCATTCGCATTGGGCGTATCAGAAAAAAAGTTGTAACCATGAATATCATCCACATAACCATTACCATCATCATCCACACCTTCGCTGCCATTAAGTTCAGCCTCATTAATAAATATATTTTCTTGCAAGTCAGGGTGATCAATCTTTATTCCAGTATCAATAACAGCGATAAGTATTTCGTCACTACCAGTTTCAATTTTCCAAGCATTCTCTGCGTTAATATCCTCTCCTTTTACTCCTGGTTTAAAAATACTACCACTGTTGCTTCCGGTATTTTTTAAGCCCCATTGTTGATGGTAATCTAAATCACTACCTTTTTCTAAGTCGGATTCTGGTTGAACTTGTGTAGAATATTCCTGATTAACTTCGATATATTTAACTCCCG